>JABAOH010069802.1_pt2 | contig 11347 bp, 8 predicted proteins | sample 7062181 | NCBI WGS metagenome assembly JABAOH01 (sample SAMN14538630, study PRJNA623070) | marine sediment metagenome | biome: marine biome [ENVO:00000428]; feature: marine pelagic biome [ENVO:01000023]; material: deep marine sediment [ENVO:00002113]; isolation source: pool of 5 deep marine... | reverse complement strand
TGGGCAATCTTGAGATCCCGCTATGGATTGTTTTTCCGGGCCATCCGCGAGCACGAGCAAGCGGCTTCGGCGATGGGCGTCAATGTCGTCCGATATAAGATCCTGGCCTTCGTGATCAGTAGCTTCTTTGCCGGGCTTGCTGGAGGGTTCTTCGCCCACTATATTGGGACCCTCACGCCGAACAGCATCATGGAGATCCCTAGAATGGGGCTCCTCATTGCCATGTCCGTGATTGGGGGGATCGAGAGTCTTGCCGGAGCTGTTATCGGTGCGATCATTGTGGAGTTCCTCCAAGAGTACCTGAGAGCGCTCGAGATGTGGCGATTCGTGATATTCGGGCTTGCCCTGGTTTTCATCCTGAGATTCTCTCAGAACGGCTTGATCTATCCCATCTACCAGAGGTTTGCCGGGAGGAGGGTTGAGCTGCCGACCGAGCCGAAGTCGGAGCTAGAAGAGGCTGACGAGTTGGAGGCCGGATCTTAAGAAGGGTCAAGGAAATGCTGGAAATAACCGATCTAGTCAAGGATTTCGGTGGTATAAGGGCAATCGATCAACTCTCCTTCAAGGTCGAGGAGAACGAGCTTCTGGGGATAATCGGCCCTAACGGCTCGGGAAAGACGACGACAATCAATCTCATCGGTGGGGCTCTTAAACCCACAGAAGGCCGGATTGCTTTCCGCGGTAAGCAGATCGACGGTCTGCCATCCTACGAGATTGCAAAACGGGGGATTGGTAGAACCTTCCAGGTGACTCAGGTTTTCCGCAGGATGAGTGTCATGGAGAATATGATGGTCCCAGCCCTATCCATCCCTAAATCCGATGGTGGGAGTGAAACTGACCAGGCCAATAGAGCATTAGAGATACTCGGATTTCTGAAGCTCGACCACCTCAGGAGGGAATATGCAAGGAACCTCTCCGGTGGTCAGCAGAAATTGCTCGAGCTGGGACGGATTTTGATGTTGGATCCCGAGGTGATTATGCTCGATGAGCCATTCGCTGGCGTCCATCCTGAGCTGAAGATGGAGATCCATGACTACATCAGGGAGATGCACAAGGAAGGGCGGACCTTCATCATTATTAGCCATGACCTGCAATCGATCTTTGACTTGAGCAAGCGGTTAATCGTCCTTTCTGAAGGAAGAAGAATCTGCGATGGCACGCCGGAAGAGGTCAGGGACGATGAACGGGTCGTAGAAGCATACCTGGGGGAGTGAGGATGCTCACGGTCGAAGAGGTATTTGTCGGTTATTATCGGGATATAAACATCCTTCAGGGGGTCTCGACTAAGGCCGAAGGTGCCCAAATCACCAGTATCATCGGGCCGAATGGTGTGGGCAAGTCCACACTCTTAAAAGCAATCTACGGATTCCTCAAGCCGAACAAAGGGAGGATCCTTTACAATGGTGAGAATATAGCCGGGATGGACCCCTACACCGCCCCAAACAAGGGACTGGCTTACATTCCTCAGAGGAGAAACGTCTTCCCATATCTCTCAGTGGAGGAGAATATGGAGATGGGGGCATGGACCTTCAAGCGGGATAAGCCCCGGATCAGGCAGAAGTTGGAAGAGAATTATGAGCGGTTTCCCAATCTTGCAGCCAAACGGAGGACAAAGGCCGACCACTTGAGCGGTGGGGAGCAGCGGATGGTTGAGCTGGGACGGGCGCTGATGGCCGATCCACGGCTCTTACTTGTCGATGAACCGACAGCGGGACTGGCTCCGATATTCGCCAAGGAGATTCGCAACAGGCTGGAGGAGCTGAAGGGGGAAGGGAAGGCGATCGTCTTGGTAGAACAGAACATCCGCGAAGCCATTGGGATAGCGGATTATGTGTATGTTCTTGACCTGGGCAGAAACAAGGCTGAGGGCTCTCAAGAAGAGTTCGCAACCGATCTGAAAGACCTCGTAAAGGACTGGCTATTTTAACACTGTTAGAAGGGCAGGGCCTCCAGGAAAGCCTCATAGTCTTCCCTGGGAACATCGGTCTTTAGATCGATGGTGTGATCGGCCATGTTATACATGACAAAGAGGTAGGTGTGTTCCCCGAAATCGAGTGTCAGGGCGACGTGAGAGAGGACCCTGGCAATCCCACATTCGGTAAATCCCGTGAACTTTTCCGGGTGCTCGCTGAAATACTCATATTCTTTTTGATTGTACTCCCACAGGTCGAGGGCCCAGAGATCGACGACTTCTGATTCAGTGGGTGTCTCGTCCAGATTTAAGGCTTGGTGAATCTTCTCGAGGAGATGGAAGAACCCTGGATCTTTGGTGTCTATTTTTTCAGCAGCTTCGAGGCGGAAAATCAAACGGGGGCTTTCTTCCTGAACAAAAAGGGCCAGGGATCGAATGGCATCAACAGTGTCACGAAGGGATGTCTTCACGGGGTACTCGTCTTCTCTTCCCATATCTTCACATTTCCGATTGGATTTTGCAAAAGGTCACTTCAATCTCCCGGTCCTGAAGATTACGCTGGCGCATTTTTCTCCATGATTTGGCTATCATGGCCTCTGTGGAGAGATTGTCGGCATTCGTCAAAATGCTTACCTGGCGATGCGTATCAACCGTCAGAATCAAAAAAAGGATAAGAGAACTCGGAGTTCCAAGAACGCATACCCATTTAGCTTTTTTTTCTCAAAGTCACGGCCTTGACCTCCTCGGTCGATTTCCTAATGGAGGCAAAAAACGGTGAGATCCCACTCCCGTCGTCGCAGAATTTCCGTGACCGGAACATTTTTCCAATCATTGATAATTTTTTCAGAGCTCAACCGGACGATTCTCGATTCTGTTGATAGGCGTATTGACTCAACTCAAGAGATGGAGGGATCCGTCATTCGATCTCTCCCCTTTTCTCAGTAACCGGTAAGGTCCGAATGCCCTCACAGAGAGGGAATTGTTGCCAAAAGACTAGGGTGAGAGATGGGGGGTCGAGTTGTTGAAATTGCTCCGAAATAATACTATAATAATCGTGGCCAAAGAGGGTTTGTGTGAGTTTTAGTGGTATAATTCTTGCAATTCTAACCTCTCAAAATCTTTGTAGGTGTGATATGGCTTTACCCCTTGGCCCCTAGTGTGGGTGATCTAATTTCAGTTCGGTTCTGAGGGATCGAATTTTTGTAAAGCAGGTACTTCCTTGTTCTCGTAGCGTTCGCTCGGAGTTCAGAAGGGGGGGAGACCTGCTTTGTTTTTGAATGAGGGGTTTACGTGAGGGCCGGGTTTTCTAAGGGTTTCAACTGTTAGAGGCATCTCAGAAACAATTCTGGTTTCCAACGTAAAGGAGGCCCACCATGTCCAAAAAGGAATTCCAAAAAATCATCGAAGAGTCCAGGAAAGAGGAGCGCGTGACCAAATGGGAAGGCACATGTCTCCAGTACCTAGAGTTGATAAAGGGGAATTCTGATATCGCCCAGCTCGCTCCGGGAAGGCTTTTTGAGATGGTCATGGAAAGGGGGACGGAACCGATTCAGGACTCGGTAAAACTCCCCGATTTTGAGGACATGGTTCGGTATTGCTTCTTTCAGGACGAACTGTATGGCCTCGAGGAGCCCCTCCACGACATCATGAAGTTCTTCAAAGCCGGTGCTCGTCGGACAGAGACCGGTAAACGGATTCTAATCCTTGTCGGTCCCGTGTCGAGCGGAAAGTCAACGATTGCTGCCATGTTGAAGCGTGGGCTAGAGGAGGACCCAACGTCCATTTATGCGATCAAGGGCTGTCCCATGCACGAGGAGCCCCTCCACCTCATACCGAAAAACCAGAGGCCTAAATGGGAAGAGGTTCTTGGTGTCAAGATCGAAGGTGAGCTCTGCCCCATGTGCAGATTCAACCTTATCGAAAACGAGGATTACAAGGACAAGGATGGTAATGTCCTTTGGGAAAAGTATCCGGTCGTCGAGGTTCGGCTGAGTGAAACGGGTCGCTGCGGTATCGGGACCTTCCAACCGTCAGACCCGAAAAACCAAGACATCGCGGAGTTGATCGGGCGGGTGGACTTATCAAAAATCACTCAATATGGAGAGACCGATCCGAGAGCTTACAGCTTGGACGGGGAGTTGGAAGTCGCAAATAGGGGGTTGATGGAATACGTTGAGATTCTCAAGTGCGATATTAAATTTCATTACACCCTAATTACTGTCGCCCAGGAACAGGTACTCAAAGCGCCTGGATTTCCTCAGATTTATGTCGATGAGGTCATTCTCTCCCATACCAATCAGACAGAGTTTGACAAGTTCAAGGCGATCAAGGAGAACGAAGCGCTCCACGATCGAATGTACCCGATTTTTGTTCCCTATAACCTCAAGGTCTTAGAGGAAGAGAAGATCTACAAGAAAATGATAGAAAGGAGCGAGTTCCGGAATGTCCACCTGGCGCCCTACACCCTCAACGCGGTCGCTCAATTTGCCATTCAGACCCGCTTGACTGAGAGCCAGATTTGTCCAAACCTGATTAAGAAGATGAAGTACTATAACGGCGACCCTGTTGCCGAGAAGGAGAAGGACCAGGTGGACCTCGTTGAATTGCGCCTTGAAGGGAAGAAAATGGGTGAAGGCATGTCTGGAATCAGCCCTCGGTTTGTGGTTAATGCGCTCAATGTGGCGCTGGGAGAGAAGGAAGCCGTCAAGTGTGTCAACCCCTTGGATGTCATTCGGGCGCTTCGGGCAAACTTCGAACACCACATCGGGTTCACCGATGAGGAGAGGACGAGGTATCTGAACCTTTTGACCGGTGAGAAGGACAGCGTTCTGAGCGAATATAAGGAAATCGCCAAGAAAGAGGTAAATCGAGCCTTCTTGTTTGCTTATGAAGATCAGGCTCAGGCCCTCTTCGAGAACTACATGAAAAATGCGACTGCCTTCTGTCTCAAGAAAAAGATTCGAGATCCTGTGACCAACGAGGATCAAGAGCCTGATGAGAAGCTGATGCGAAGCATCGAAGAGATGATCGGTGTTTCTGAGAATGCGAAGAAGGAGTTCCGTCAGGGAATCTTTGTCTTCAAGAGCGATGCCATCGACCAGGGAAAAGAGTTTGATTTCGACTCATATACGCCTCTGCAAGAGGCAATTGAGCGCAAACTGATTGGGGACCTGAAGAACGTCGTCTCCTTGACCATTGCCGACAAAACCCGGAAGGATCCTAAGACCCTGAAACGGCGCCAGGATGCTCTCGGTGGACTGCAGAAGAAAGGCTATTGTGGGGTCTGCGCCGAGAATCTCTTACAGTTTGTGGGGGATGTTCTCAGGAGGGAAGAGTAGCCTCAGCCCCAATACCAGATCACAGGGCTTGTCTCCATTGGGCCTTGCTGGGGTGGGAAGAATGAGTCGATTCTGACCATAAAAGTCATTCGAATGAGACACAGAAATTCCGAGCCGTAGCCATGGCCATTAAGAAACATGATTGGGGGCTTTCCCAGAGAGGCCTAAAGGACGCTGCCCGGCACCGCGAAAAAATCAAGGAATCCATTCAGAAAAACGTTGCCGACATAATCGGCGATGCGTCCATCATTACCCGCAAAAAGGGACAGATCGTCAAAGTCCCGATTCGGGGTCTGAAGACCTACCATTTTATCCATAAACGAGAGAGTTCGGGCGGAACTGGCATCGGTCAGGGAGATGGCGACAAGGGGGACGTTATCGGGCGTCAGCCTACTCCAGACAGGCGCCCGGGACAGCCTGGAGATCAGCCCGGTATAGATTTTCTTGAGACGGAAATCGATATCGAGGAATTGATTGAAATGATGCTCAAAGATCTCGGACTGCCCAACCTTAGGAAGAAGTCTCTCAGTGAGACGGAGATCCCCAAGGGATGGAGGTTTGAGAGCATCGAAAAAACCGGGCCCATTGTCCATCTTGACAAAAAGAGAACCCTTAAGGAGGCAGTGAAACGGACGTCGGCCTTTGTGGGGGAATTGATGCGGAAAACTGGCAAGCCGGAAGAGGCCTGTCGAAAAGCCCTCTCATTGGCCAAGGGCGATCTACCCGGTGCGGAAAGGATGCTTCAAGAAGGGAGTCTCCCCGAGGAAACAGAATCCTTTGTTCCCCTTTTTACTGAAGACCTTCGGTATCGGACCCTGGAAAGGGATGTGGAATACGAGTCAAATGCAGTGGTCCTTGCCATGATGGATGTCTCAGGAAGCATGGGAACCATGAAGAAGTATCTCGCCCGTTCCTTCTTTTTCTGGCTTGTCGAGTTTCTTAGGCAGACTTACAAAAAGGTTCAGATTCGCTTTATTGCCCATACCACCGATGCCAAGTTGGTGGACGAGCACGAATTCTTTCACAAGGGAGAAAGCGGAGGGACCTTCTGCCATTCTGCATATGACTTGGCAATTCACCTTGTGGAGACCGAGTACAGTCCAGGTCGATGGAATATCTATCCCTTTCATTTCTCCGATGGAGAAGACTTCGACCCAATGAAAACCGTCGCCGCAGCAAGGAGGCTCCTGGACCTGGGTGTCAACATGCTCGGCTACGGGGAAATCCAAGCCGATGCATACAGTGCCTCCGTACTCATGGGGGCCTTTGAGAAGGAATTGAATCTTGAAAAACAGGGTATTGGACCAGATGAATGCGAGATTTTGACCGGAACGGATAAATCCGCTCCATTCATGGGAGCCATTTTGAAGGAGAAATCACACGTCTACCTTACACTTAAGGAATTCCTGAGAAAGGAAGAAGGCTTCTGACGAAAACTATGAGTGCCGAACTAAAACGTCTTACCAAATTTGATAAAGAGGTGCAGGCAATTGCCCACGAATTTGGCCTCGACTTCTTTCCCCAGGAGTTTGATGTGATTCCTGCGCAGAAGATGCTCGAAATCCTTGCCTATCACTTCCCTGTCAATTTTTCCCATTGGTCATTTGGACGGGATTATGAAAGGGAAAAAACAAAATACGAATATGGATTTGGCATTCCTTACGAGGTGGTCCTCAATTCAGACCCGTGTCGAGCATACCTGATGAATACAAATCCTTTTCCGGTCCAGGTTATGGTTATGGCTCATGTTTACGGCCACAACGATTTCATGAAAAACAATCTCCACTTCAAACCCACGCGCAGAGACATTCTGCCGTCAGCTTCAGAGGCCGCCATCCGTTTTCAGAAATACGAAAAACGTTTCGGCCAAGAAGAGATGGAGCGCGCCATCAATTCTGGCCTTAGCATCGATACCAATATCGATCCTGACTTCTTCATCCGTGAAGAAAGCGAGGAGGAGCAAAAGGAGCGACTGACAACACCCCCGGCCAAGCCAGACGCCCCCGGTCCCTACGACGATCTGATCAATCGAAAGAAGAAGGATCGACCTCCTGCAGACCATTACAATAGCAAGACCCCTCTCGAACCTGAACGAGATGTCCTCCTGTATATCATCAACCACTCACCCAAACCCCTCAAGGAGTGGGAGAAAGATGTGCTTTCGGTTATTCGCGATCAATCCCGTTACTTCATGCCTCAGAGACGGACGAAGATCATGAACGAGGGATGGGCCACCTACTGGCATATGAGAATCATGGATCGCCTCTTCAAGGAGCGGCTTCTTAACGAGGAAGAGCATGGATTCTATAACCTCTATAACGCGCGAGTTTTGGCTACGAATCCGCGTATGCCGAACCCATATCTCGTTGGTTTGAAGTTCTTGGAGGACATTGAGGACAGGTGGGACAAGGGGAGATTTGGCAAGGAGTGGGAGGCGTGTGAAGATCCGAAGAAAAGGGAGGCATGGGATCTGAATCTGGGCCAGGGACGGGACAAGATCTTTGAGGTGAGGCGCCGCTACAGTGACAGGTTCTTTGTCGAGGAATTTCTGACTGAAAAGCTCGTGGAGGATCTGGACCTTTACCTCTACGAAGGCCAGCAGGAACATGGGGAGATACGATACGTGATCACCGAAAACGATTGGCGCCGAATAAAGAGCCTAATGGTATCGCAGATGAGCACCTTCGGCATTCCTCGGATCATGGTCGAAGATGGAGACTATAGGGGAAAACGAGAACTTTATCTGAAACACGCCTTTGAGGGGATTGAGCTGGATCAGGAATATCGGGAAAAGACTATGGAGAACATCTCTTATCTTTGGGACCGTCCCATCCATTTGGAGTCGGTCGTTGATGGAAATAACGTGGTTTTTTCTTTTGATGGAAAGGCTCATACCTCTGCCCCAAGCAGCTGATCACTCAATATTCTCCGGTAAGGCGCTCCTCCATGACCACGGGTACGGGAGGTATGGCAGTTGGCTTTCGATCTTCGCCGATCATATCTATTGTCTTCCATTTCCCATTCCGAAAGCGCCACCAATACACCAGACCCAAAAGGACAATGTAAAGGGTTGCCCAGACCCAGGCCAGTATGAGGCCACCGTGAAATACAGAGACGGTGAGGTAGACAGGTGGCACAAATAGAGCCCATCCTGCAACCACCGCGGTCCACATGACAAAGCGTGTGTCGCCCGCGCCCTTTAGCCCTGCAGAGAAGATCATGCCAAGGGCATCGAAGACGGTGTATATGGCTACCAAGATGAGGAGGTGCCGGCCATAGGAGAGAAGGACCGAAAAATCCTGGAATTCACTTCCCCGCATTCTAAAGATGCTTAAAAGGGGGCCAGGGAGCAGTACAAATATGATGGCCATAGACCCCATGTAGACAAGCGCAATTATGAGGGCGGAATAGGTAGTTTTTTCTGCTAGCTCAGGTTTTTTTCGTCCCATTGACTGTCCTACCAGTGTTGAGGTCGCGATTGACACGCCGATGACGGGCATGAAGGCGAGCATGTCAATGGTCAGGACAATATTGGTCACTGCGAGCTGAACCTCTCCAAGTCGACCGACAATAATGACAAACAAAGTAAAACAGCTGATTTCCAGGAAGAACTGGAGTCCAGCGGGCGTCCCGTACCGGAGCAGCTTCTTGAAAAGGGAGAGATCGAAGCGGACCTGGCGAGTCGCAAAGCGTCTATGGTTGTCTTTTCTTAGAAAAAGAGTAGTCAAGATAGCCACAGGGACGATCGAGGCGAGGACAGTGGCCAGGGCGGCTCCGGTTAGCCCCAATTCAGGGAGACCCCACTTGCCGAATATCAAACCGTAATCGAGCACACCATTGACTCCATTACCTATGGTGACGGCCATCATGGTTGTCTTGGTGTCCCCCCTTCCTGTAAAGAAACTGGCCAATGCGCTTTGGAGAGGGATGAGGCCGCCGCCCATCATGAGAATTGAGAAATAGGTGACTTCGAGTTGAACGATGTGACCAGGATGGCCTCCCCATCGAAATATTGAAGGCCCCAGGGGAATGAACAAGACAATAGCGGGATAGGACGCCAAACTGAAAAAAACCCCCTGCCATGTGGCGCGGCCGCACATGGTGTTCTCGTCGGCACCAAAATACTGAGCCACGATGGTCGTCGTATACTGGCTCACTCCCATAAAAAAGCAAACGATGGTAAAAGAAGTAATTCCAGCGGGCGTCGCAGCGGCAAGGGCAGTTTGACTGTACCAAGAGAGAAACATGCGATCGACAAAGTGCATGACGGTCATGGAGGCGGTGCTGAGGATCAACGGGTAGGAAATAGAGAGAATCTCGCGCCAACTCCCTGGTGGATGTGTTCTTTCCCGAGAATTAGTCATAGCGGTTTCCTCAGAACTTAAAAGTATACAACAATAATGACTGTCACCGGGACCTTCGATCGGGTGTCAGTACTGAAGTAGGAGTTTCTCAGGTTTCAAAAAGCTCATGCCCCTGAGAGACGCTTACGGGAGAAGAGGTCAGAATCCCCGGGCCTTTGCCCAATTTCTTTAGAACCCTCAGATCAAGCTCTTGTGAGGGCAATTCACCAGAAAGTGGGAAAGGAAGCTCTAAACCGAAAGTCGTCGTCCGTTGTTCGTGGCAAAAAACGAGGATTCACGCATGCAGCGGATTCCCGTATCAGGGCCAGGGTATCTCATTTTCAATCGAATGATGTGAATTGATAGTGACAACTGACCACTGACAACCGACAACTGACAGCAGCAACAAAAGATTTCTGACCAGCGAAGAGCGCCCCTTTCCGTTTTCACCAGACAGAAAGCAATGGAAGGGATTTAAACAACAGCCCGTCCCCACCTGTCCCGCCGAGCCGGAAGTTTGTGAGGCAATTTCATTTCTGATATGATCTTGTTTCTGTCCATGAGCGAGAGATTGGTTTTCTTTCACGGCTCTCTGCGGGAAACCTGCTATGAAGTATCGGGCCAAATCGCCCAGGGCGATTGTCACAATCCTTCCAAAAGGCGCGGCCTTTTTTTTGATCTTTGCGTCTTTTCTCTATCTTTCTGGGTGTGCCACATCGCTCTACCTTGCCAAACTCGGATTGGGGCAGGCAAAGATTGTCTTGCACAGCAGGTCCGTTGATTCGGTCCTCAAAGACTCGGCTATCGACGATTCTCTCAAAGACAAGATCGAATTAATCATGGAGGCGAAAACCTATGGTGAAGAGGAGATAGGACTTGTCGAGACTTCAAATTTCTTAAGATTTTATCAGGTTGAGGGTCCTGCTCTCCTCTATGTTTTGTCGGCTTGTCCGAAAGACCGCCTTGAGTCATACCAATGGTGGTTTCCCATAACCGGCCGGGTGACCGCAAAGGGTTTTTTCAGCGGTGAGGATGCGATCCGAGAGAGTGAAAAACTCGAGAACAAGGGACTCGACGTCTTTATCCAAGGTGCTCAGGCATATAGCACGTTGGGTTGGTTTAGGGATCCCATTTTTTCTACCACCCTCCGCCATGACCCTGCCACCATCGTCAATGTGGTAATCCACGAACTGACGCACAACACCGTGTTTTTCAAGAATCACTTTGATTTCAACGAGCAAGTCGCCTTTTTTGTGGGGGGGCAGGGGGCCATCGATTTTATCGGAACCAGGTTTGGTGTCGGCTCTCACCTTCACCAGAGGGCCATTGGGATCTTAGAGGATGGCGTCCTCTTTGGACAGTTTATTAATGGTGTTCATGAAAAGCTCAGAATCCTTTACTCCCAGTCTGTCCCCCGGGAGGTGAAGGTACAGGAGAGAGAGTCGGTGTTCGGTGACGCAAAGGAAGAGTTTGAAACTCTTAAAGATCGATTTAAAACCGATTTCTATCTTGAATTTGAAAGGGTAACGCTCAATAACGCGGCTGTACTTGCTTTTGGGCGGTATGTGGCGGATATTGAGCAGATTCGAGAGGTCTATGAACGGTTGGATAGGGACTTAAGACGGACCGTGGAGTTCTTTAAAGGCATTGAAAAAGCTGGAATAGAAGATCCGCAAAGCTATGTGAGGAGGTGGCTGGAAAGGAAAAAATCGGAGGAACCGTTCTCCCACGGTCGGGATGGGTGAGTCAGTTCC
>JABAOH010061513.1_pt1 | contig 11347 bp, 10 predicted proteins | sample 7062181 | NCBI WGS metagenome assembly JABAOH01 (sample SAMN14538630, study PRJNA623070) | marine sediment metagenome | biome: marine biome [ENVO:00000428]; feature: marine pelagic biome [ENVO:01000023]; material: deep marine sediment [ENVO:00002113]; isolation source: pool of 5 deep marine... | reverse complement strand
ACGTGAGCCGATTCCGCAGCTTTCTGACCTGAGAGAATCGGGAGCCATCGAGCAAGACGCTGATGTTGTGATTTTCATCTACCGCCCGGAATTCTACCATCCGAACGACGAGAATATCCGTGGGATTGCGGACATCAATGTCGCCAAGCAGAGGAATGGTCCCACCGGAAGAATAAACCTTGCCTTCATCCGAGAGTACGCTCGTTTTGCGGATATGGAGTTTCAGTCTTTTCAGAGCTAAAATGTTTCCAAGGATAAAATCTCCGCTTTTTTACATCAATGCCTTTTTTGAAGAAATGGGTGAAGTCGGCCTGCTCACGTTTAAAACATTCAAAAGTCTGTTTAAAAAACCTTGGGAAAAGGGCATCTTCATCCAGCAGCTTGAAGAGGTGGGGGTTCGGTCTCTCCCCGTTGTCTCGTTGACTGCGGCCTTTGGTGGGCTGGTCTTTGGGCTCCAGACCTATATCGGCTTTCACCGATACATCGGTCCCGGGTCTGAAACTTACGGGGGCCCGATCATCTCACTCGGGCTATCAAAAGAACTCATTCCAATTCTTGTTGGATTGATGGTCACAGGACGCGTGGGGTCGGCGATGGCGGCCGAGATCGGGACGATGAGGATCACCGAGCAGATTGATGCCCTCTTCAGTTTGGGGGCCGATCCGATTCGCTACCTTGTGGTGCCTCGAACCATCGCCTGCTTTGTGATGCTTCCTTTATTGACGATTTACGGAGACATCATCGGCATGGCGGCTGGTTTTTTCTACAATGTGTATTTGATGGGAGTGAACAGAGTCCTTTACCTCAGGAACATTTTGCTGTATATGGAATTGTGGGATGTATTCAGCGGACTCATTAAAGCCTCAATTTTCGGCATAATCATAGCGTTAATTGGCTGCTGGCAGGGGCTAAAAACAGAGGGGGGAGCAGAGGGTGTGGGCCGAGCAACAACCCGGACAGTCGTTATCGCCAGCATCCTTATTTTGATCGTCAACTTTTTTCTCAGCAAAGCTCTTCCCGCGGATATTGGATAATGATTCGAGTCGTCGACCTTCACAAGTCTTTTGGTGACAATAAAGTTCTGCAAGGAGTGAACTTGCGGCTTAAAAAAAAGGAGACTCTCGTCATCATCGGTCAGAGCGGGTGCGGGAAGAGCGTCCTTCTCAAGCATATCATGGGACTTCTCAAGCCCGACAGAGGAAAGGTTTACGTGGATGGAGTGGATATCACTGTCCTCAATGATGATGAGCTTCATAAGATCACCCGAAAATTTGGCATCCTGTTTCAAGGAACCGCTCTTTTTGACTCCTTGACTGTCGGCCAGAATGTCAGCTTTGGCCTGGAAAGATACACGGATTACTCGAAAGAGAAGATTAAAGAAATGGTGAGAGATAACCTGGCCAAGGTTGGATTAAGGGGAATAGAACATCTCATGCCGTTCGAACTCAGCGGCGGCATGAGAAAGAGAGTCGGCCTGGCTCGGGCCATCGCTTACAACCCGGATATCATACTGTATGATGAGCCTTCCACGGGGATTGATCCCATACGAGCCGATGCCATCAATGATTTGATCATCAGGATGAAAAAGGAAATGAGCGCGAGCGAGCTGATTATTACGCATGACATGGTCAGCGCGTACAAAGTCGCAGACAGGATCGGTATGCTCTATGAAGGAAAGATCATTGAGATGGGAACCCCTGAGGAGATCAGGAACTCGGAAAATCCAGTTGTCCAGCAATTCATTCACGGAAGTGCCGAGGGGCCTATTGAAAATTGGTAAGAAAAGATGGTAAAAAGGTGAAGACACAGGAATCTCTCTCTTTAAAGGGAGTATGATGAAACGAGAAATAAAAATCGGGATATTCGTTACGATTGCATTGCTTATAGTCGCCACCTTTATATTTGTTGTGGGAGACTTGGGCGTGCTGTTCCGAAAGCCCGGTTACTCCATCTTTGTGATGTATGATACTGTGACCGGACTCGAAAAAAGAGCCGTGGTGAGGATGGCCGGGGTGAAAGTGGGATACGTGAAGGATATCAAGCTTAAGGGAAGAAAAGCTGAAGTGGAGTTAATCATCAACTTCGGAGTCCCCATTCCGGTGGGGTCGGAAGCCACCATGGCATCAATCGGGCTTCTGGGAGAAAAACACATTGAGATATTACCCGGCGAAGAGGAAGAATTCGTGAAGGCGGGAGATACGATATCCGGTGTCCCTCCTGTGAGTTTTGACCAGATGGGAACGACTCTACTAGCCATTGGGGACGAGTTTAAAGGGATAGCTCAAATCATCAGCGAGATGATCGGGGGAGAAGAGTCGAGGAATAATTTTCGGGATACTCTCGAGAACCTTGCTTCGTTTGCTGAAGAATTGAATGAGTTCTTAAACACGAACAAAGAGGAAGTTCGGAAAGGGCTCCAGAGCTCTCAGCAAGCGGTCCAGACGTTTGAAGAAAGCGTTGAACATGTCTCCACGAATCTGGATGAGTTAATCTCTATCCTCAAAAAGGCAGTTGAAGAGAGCCGGGAAGACATCAAGATAAACATGGAAAGCATAAAGGAATTAATCAAGAACATCGAAAAATCTCTGAAACTTCTAAACGAATCTTTAGAAAAGATAAACAAAGGAGAAGGAACGTTAGGAAAGCTTATTCACCAGCCTGATTTATACGAGAGGGCAGAAGGCGCAATGGATGATCTGGAAAACATCATTAATCCGATTTCAGAATTGACTATTATGGGCGGGCTCAGCGCGGAGTATTATCCGAACAGCGATATGCTGAAAGGAGCGTTTACTCTCGAGATCTGGCCTAAAGGTGACAGGTTCGTATTATCCCAGATCGTGTATGACCCCTGGAGTGAAAAGCTTCTGTTTTCTGCTCAAGGCGGACTTCGGTTGGGAAATTTTGCTCCGAGGCTCGGGATTATGGAATCGAAAATTGGCGCAGGGATTGATTACTATGTCCTGAAGGATAGAATAAGACTCAGCCTGGAGGGCCTTGATTTCTACAGGAACCAATCCCCCCAGATCAGGTTTCGCGCAAGATATTCCCCATTTCGATATTTTTATCTTCTTCTTGGAGTCGATGATTTCACCCTTGCTGCAAACAGGGAAGTGTTCTTCGGCCTTGCGGTTGGATTTAAATGAAAGTCAAGACAGTCTTTATTTGCCAGAATTGCGGTTCCCATTCGCCAAAATGGATGGGCAGATGTCCGGGCTGCGGGGAATGGAACACACTGATCGAGGAGGTGGAAGAAGAAGCTCCGGAAGAATTGTCTTTCCCTCCCTCTGACCCTGTTCTCTACAAGGATATCAAAGAAGCCAAAAAGGAAAGGATTGCAACCACCATCGAGGAGCTGAACCCCGTATTCGGAGGAGGCGTTGTTCTGGGCTCACTGGTCCTAATCGGCGGAGAGCCGGGAATCGGCAAATCGACCCTTCTGCTTCAGATGAGCCGGGATTTTNNAGGGGAGAGACTTGGCCTTCGAAACGGAAGCCTGTATCTTCTGGCAGAAACTAACCTTGAACGTATCATTTCTCATGCGGAAAAGTTAGTCCCTCAAGTTTTGGTGCTGGATTCTGTTCAGACTGTCTTCTCCTCAAAACTCTCTTCGAGCCCTGGCACGATCAGTCAAGTCAGAGAGGTGGCCAATCAGGTCTTTCGATTTGCTAAAAAAAGGCAGGTTTCCTCGTTCTTAATCGGGCACATAACAAAAGAAGGATCGTTAGCTGGCCCCAAATCTCTTGAACATATGGTGGATGTAGTCCTGTATTTCGAGGGAGAACGGGACCACAGTCATCGGGTGCTCCGAGCCTTGAAAAACAGGTTTGGGCCTGTCTCGGAACTGGCCCTTTTTGAGATGGGAACGCAGGGGCTCCAGGCCATTTCTAATCCCTCCGCGTTCTTCCTTAAAGAGAGACCGACAGAGGAGGCGGGGAGCGTGGTGGTCAGCACCATCAAAGGCTCCCGTCCCTTGCTGGCAGAGATCCAGGCGCTGGTCTCGTCGACCCTATTCTCGGGAAATCCACGGAGGATGACTATCGGTCTTGAGCATTTTCGAGTGGCCATGCTGTTGGCCATAGTCGAGAAAAAGTTAGGATTCAGTTTTGCCGGAGAAGATGTCTATATCAACGTGGCTGGAGGATTGACTCTGGATGAGCCCGCCGCAGACCTGGGAGTGGTCGCAGCGGTGGTCTCTTGCTTGAAGAGCAAAGCGATTCCCCACGATGTTGTTGTTTTTGGAGAAGTCGGACTCAGTGGGGAAATTCGCTCCATCAGCCAGCCTATCTCCCGTGTGAAGGAGGCCAGCTCCCTCGGTTTTAAAAATGTCATCATGCCCCAGGGGAACCTCTCTCATTTAGAGAAGGAGGATATTCCAGAAATAAACCTCCTGGGCGCTCAAAATATTAAACAAGCATTAGGATTCATATTGTGAGGATTTTTTCATGGCTATTTTAATTTTTCGGTTTATTGTTATTGCCTTCATAACTTTGGCGGGATATTTTTTCCCTCCTTTTTACCTCGATCCATATGTCGGCGCGGGGATCGGATTTGTTCTGAGTGTGATCATTGTCTATCTGGAAACACGGATTCGGAAAAGCCAATTCAAGATTATCTGGAGCTCGACAATCGGGACTCTTGCGGGAGTCCTTTTAGGCTGGGCTCTGGGCTCGATCTATCAGACGGTTGCAGGCGACAGCTCCACCTCGATCTTCATCAGGATATTTTTCCTGCTCATCATGCCTTACATCGGTTTTTTGGTCGGAACCCGCAAATTCGAGTGGCTCGAGCCTCCCTATCTTTTGCAGTTTTTCAAAGAGAAGAGCCCGAGCAGCGGCTATAAGGTTCTCGACACGAGCGCGATTATTGATGGACGAATTGCGGACATCTGTGATACGGCCTTCATCGGAGGAACCCTGGTGATTCCCCAATTTGTTCTTAAAGAGCTTCAGCTTGTTGCGGATTCTCCTGATGGAATCAAGAGACAAAGGGGAAGGAGAGGGTTAGAGGTTTTGGATCATCTCCAGAAATCGTCCCAGGTGGCCACTATGATCTCTGAGATTGATTTTCCTGAAGTTAAAGATGTGGATTCCAAGCTCATCGAGTTGGCCAAGCACATGGATTCGAAAATCATCACCAATGATTTTAACCTCAATAAGGTCGCCCAGCTTCAAGGAGTTCCTGTGCTGAACATCAACGAGCTTGCGAATGCTTTAAAACCTGTGGTCTTGCCCGGGGAGGCGTTGAAAGTCTTCATCTTGAAAGAGGGGAAGGAAAAGGACCAGGGAGTCGCCTACCTGGATGATGGCACTATGGTTGTCGTGGACAATTCGAGGAAGATGATCGGACAGAATATCGAGATCACCGTTACATCTGTTCTGCAAACAACTGTAGGGAAGATGATATTCGGGCGTTACAACGAAGAGTCTCAATGAAGAGAGTTTCTGTAATTGTTGTTGCCGCTGGCGAGGGAAAGCGCTTCAGAGGTGCCAAGCCATTTGCGCTTTTAAAGGGGAAACCGATCCTAGACTGGTCTTTGGATGCATTCGAGGAACATGAAGATGTGACTGAAGTGATTCTCGTCCTCAGAGATGATTCAAGGGAAAAAAATTATTCTAAACGGTACACAAAAATTGTCTCTGTTGTTGGAGGTGGAGAAAAGAGACAAGACTCGGTCCTAGCAGGATTTTGCCAGATTGACCCAGCTAAGGCAGAGATTGTTTTGGTCCACGATGGAGTGAGGCCCTTAGTCAGCAGCGAGTTGATTGGCCGGATCATAGAGGCTGTTCAGGAAAGAGGAGCGGTGGTTCCAGTGATTCCGATTAAAGATACAGTGAAACGAGTCGATGGGCAGGAAGTGAAACAGACTCTGGAGAGGGAAAAACTCTTCCGTGTGCAGACTCCACAGGGATTTTTTTTCTCTGTGTTGAAAGCTGCGTTTGACCAAGCTGAAAAGGACGGTTTTTATGGAACAGATGAGGCCGTTCTCGTAGAAAAAATAGGAAAAAAGGTTTATGTCGTCCAGGGAGATCCGAAGAACATTAAANNTGAAGATTAAAGTTGGGCTTGGCTATGATATCCACCGGCTGGAGGAAGGGCGGAGGCTCTTTTTAGGAGGCGTAGAGATTGATTTTGCGAAAGGCTTGAGAGGCCATTCTGACGGAGATTGTTTGATACACGCCATTATCGACGCTCTCCTGGGCGCCGCAGGAAAAGAAGACATCGGTCAGCATTTTCCGGATTCTGATCCTCAGTACAAGGATATGCGGAGCACTGAATTGCTGGAGAGGGTTATGGATTTGATGAGAGAGGGAAAGACGGAAGTCTTGAATGTTGATTCGATTGTCATTGCGGAGAAGCCGAAACTCGGTCCCTACATTCCCCAGATGAAGGAGACTTTAGGCCCGATTCTTGGAGTGGATCAGGATGATTTTGGGATAAAAGCGAAAACGAATGAGGGGATGGGCGCGATAGGCGAAGGAGACGCCATCGCGGCCTGGGCTCAAGTGCTTGTCCGGGAAAAGCAGTGACTCTCTAAAGAGACGTCGCCTTTTCTGAGATTTGAGAAAGCTAGAATCAACGGGAAAAAAGGGGAGATAAAAAAAAGAAGCTGCCGTTTTCTATTCGAGGAGAAACGACAGCCTCTTAGATTGCAGGAACCGGTTGAGGCTGCAGGACTAAACCACCTATAGAGAGAGTGTGTGCAAGTCTCTCAAAATCCACTATTCTATGGATGAACAGCCAATCCCATATTTTAATGATTTGGCACATCAAGATATTTCTCTCCATGTCTTTCCTTATGAAGATGCGGAATAATGAGAAGCGGTTTCTTGTTTTGCCAGATGATTGGGGGTGATTGTGTTATCCTGTGCCTTTTCGACTCTCAGAAGGTCAAACGCAGGGGATGTCGCAATCATATTGAATCCGACAAGACTGAGCAGCACGGCGACCAAGAGAATGGCGACTTTTGTTCTGAATCTCATCATGAGCTCCTTTCAGTTATTTTTTGCATCACATGGTATATACGCAATTACCAGAAAAAAAGTTGCATGCATCGGGATCATTCTTCAAAAAAATTTTTAAGTTGACTCGCAAGGGCATAAACGATATCCTCAGAGGAAAAATTGTAGGAGAGAAGGATAGATGAGAGCAAAAAGAGCAGGAATCATTGGTTTGGTTTTTCTGTTTGTCATAATCACATCTTCATTATCAGCCGAAGAAAAAGAGGTTGAAAAGGCTCTAGGGCTCTTGGAAGAGTATTGGGTGAAGAGCGACACGAGTGAAGGAGCTTTGCCAAAGCTGGTTCACCAACCATATTCTTACCTGTGGGGTCAAGAACCGGCGGATGAGTTCCAAGAAGCCATACAGCCGGATACAAGAAGAATATTTGGAGGAAGCGCAAGAGTTGATTATTATTTTGATGATGAAATGTTCATGGCCTATATGGGTGTGGATATATGGCCGACACAAAAAATATTTATACTTGCTCAGGCTGTCTATGATTCTTTCGAGACATATCATATTAAGTTATCTGCCCAAGGGGGTATTCGCTTGGGAAATTTTGCACCCCGAATCGGGATGATAGAATCGAAGGGCGGACTCGGAATTGATTTTTATGCCCTTAAGGATAAATTCAAATTCAGCGCAGAGGCTTTTGACCTCAGTAGAGATCCGGATCCTCGTTATAGGATGTGGGTAGGCTATGCTGTAGTTAAGGGATTACAGTTTATTCTAGGAATAGATGATCTCGCAGTGACTGACTGGAGGAAGGGATTCTTCGGTTTTGAGGTGGGATTTTAAAAAAGAAAAAACAACCTTTATTTCTCTAAACCAAGATTTTTTTCGTTGAAGCAGAAGACAAGTCGCCTGCCTCACAGAATGTCTTTGTTTCCTTTAGGACATCATTTCACTTTTGAATTTGCTGCGCTCTGTCCCAAATGACACGATGAGAATGTTGCCGAATTATTGAGCCCGACCAAAGTTCCCCGTTTTCCATTTTTTAATAGAGACAACAATTGAGTTTTCTTATATAAAAAACCGCTGACGCACGCTTTGTTTATTGGCCTTAAGATTGGAGATGGTTGCCCTTCACGGCCCTACGGTCAATGGATAATTGACGTGGATAAAATTAGAGATTAATTATAAAATAATACGGAAAATGGAGACCTGTTACCATGGCAGTTAGAGTCCGGTTTGCTCCCAGCCCCACTGGATTTCTCCATGTGGGAAACGCAAGGACCGCTCTGTTCAACTGGCTTTTTGTCCGCAATAGAGACGGCGTTTTTGTACTCAGGATTGAGGATACCGATATAGAGAGGTCTGCGGCCGAATACGAAAAGAGCTTGATAAATGATCTCCGTTGGTTGGGGCTGGACTGGGATGAAGGGCCTGATGCAGAGGGAGCCTTTGGCCCCTATCGACAGTCCCAGAGGATTGAGGTTTACGCCAGCCACACCCAGACATTGTTGAACGAGGGGAAGGCCTATTACTGTTTTTGTTCTGTTGAGGAGATTGACAAGGAAAGAAAAAGGGCCATTGCGTCTGGGAAAATGCCTGTTTACAGTGGCAAATGCCGTTCTGTCTCCCTTGAGGAAGCCCAGAAAAGACTCGATTCAAACGAGCCGGCGGCGGTAAGACTCCGGACTCCGGGCAAAGGGGATATCCGCTACGATGATCTGGTCAGGGGGCCTCTCCGCTTTGATTTGAGTTTAATCGGAGACCCTGTGATCGTTCGGTCCAACAGACTCCCGGCTTACAATTATGCCGTGGTCGTTGATGACTCGTTGATGAAGATCACACATGTTATACGGGGCGAGGACCATATCTCCAACACTCCTCGACAACTTCTCCTCTACGAGGCGCTATCCTTTCCTCCTCCCCAGTTTGCCCATTTGTCTATGGTCATGGGTAAAGACAACTCACGTTTGAGCAAACGCCATGGAGCCACAGCTGTCGATCAGTTTGAAAAAGACGGAGTTTTATCTTCGGCTTTGTTCAATTACCTGTCTCTCCTGGGTTGGGCCCCCCCTGAGGGGCAGGAAGTGCTGACCAAAGACGAGTTGGTGAAACTCTTTGATCTGAAGAAGGTTAGCCGGTCCTCCGCAATTTTTGACTATGATAAGCTGAGCTGGATGAATCGTCAGCATATAAAAAAAATCGCACCTCGCCGGAAAGCCGAGCTGGCTTTTCCCCATTTGCGGAAGGCCAAGTTCCTTCCTGAAAAAATGTCTGAGGGCCAATGGGAATGGCTTGAGAAAATGGTTGATGTGCTGGTAGAGCGCATCGACCGATTTTCCGACTTTCCGCAGGAAGCGGGAGTGCTGTTCGAGTTTTCACCCATGGACATGGAGGACGAAGTCAAGAAAGAATTGAAAACTGAGTGCGCTTCCCAGGTAATCAGACTTTTTGCTGAGAAAATTGCCAAAGTCCAAGAGTTTGACTACGATAAATTTGCCGCTATGGCCCGGGAAATCCGGGATGAGACAGGCTGCAAGGGGAAGGACCTGTACCATCCGCTCCGAATTGTCCTCACCGCTAAAGGGGCGGGGCTTGACCTGGATAAGTTCATTCCCCTTGTTGAGGAAGGCGCTAAGCAGAACTTTCCCAAGCCTGTGAAGAATTGCTCGCAACGAGTATCTGAGTCCTTAAAAATAGTAGAGTGATTGAAACCCTCTGGATCCAGGGAGAACCAAATGAAGGAAGATGAGAAAGAAAAGAAAAATATAGACAAAACAGAGGATGTGACCAAAGCCACTGTGACTCCTCCCCCCAACTTTATCCGAGAAATCATCGAAAAAGACATGAAGAAGGGGAAGAATGAAGGTCGCGTTCACACACGCTTCCCTCCCGAACCGAACGGCTATCTTCACATCGGGCATGCCAAATCCATCTGCTTGAATTTTGGCTTGGCTGCAGAATATGGAGGCCTCTGCAACCTAAGGTTTGATGACACCAATCCCAGCAAGGAGGAAGTGGAGTATGTCGACTCCATCATGGAAGATGTCCGGTGGCTGGGATTCGACTGGGAGGACAGGCTTTATTATGCTTCCGATTACTTTGAACAGCTCTATGAGTATGCTGTGCAGCTAATCAAGAAGGGAAAAGCCTATGTCTGTGATTTGAGTGCGGATGAAATCAGAGAATACCGGGGCACATTGACGGAGGCCGGTAAGGACAGCCCCTACCGTGACCGGTCAGTTGAGGAGAATCTGGACTTATTTGAACGGATGAAGAAAGGAGAGTTTCCCGATGGGTCCCGGACGTTGCGGGCGAGAATCGACATGGCTTCTCCGAATTTGAACATGCGGGACCCGGTCATGTACCGTATCCTGAAGGCTTCTCATCACAGAACTGGAGACAAATGGTGCATTTATGCGACTTACGACTGGGCCCATGGTCAGTCGGATTCTATAGAAGGAATCACCCACTCGATATGCACCCTGGAGTTTGAGGATCACCGCCCATTGTATGATTGGTTTATCGAGCAATTGGGCATCTTTCATTCTCAACAGATTGAGTTTGCCCGTCTCAATCTTTCCTACACTCTAATGAGTAAGCGAAAGCTGCTGGAATTGGTGGAGGAAGGCCATGTGATGGGGTGGGATGACCCCCGGATGCCCACTATATCTGGCCTGCGGAGACGAGGTTTTACACCTGAATCCATCCGAGATTTTTGTGAACGGATTGGAGTCGCCAAGAGAGAAAGCACCGTAGATATCGCCCTTCTTGAACACTGCCTCCGAGAAGACCTGAATAAACGGGCGCAAAGAGTGATGGCTGTGCTTCGTCCTCTGAGGCTGGTCATTGATAATTACCTTGAGGATAAGGTGGAGGAGTTGGACGCCGTGAATAACCCGGAAGATTCCTCGATGGGGACGAGGAAAATTCCTTTCTCTCGAGTGCTGTATGTCGAAAAAGAGGACTTTCGCGAGGACCCGCCGAAGAAATGGTTCCGGCTGGCTCCTGGCCGGGAAGTGAGGCTGAAGCATGCCTACTATGTGACCTGTACAGATGTCATCAAGGATGAACAAACAGGTGAGATTGTGGAGCTTCACTGCACCTACGATCCTGAGAGCCGGGGGGGCTGGACCAAGGACGAGCGTCGGGTGAAGGGAACGCTCCACTGGGTTTCGGCAGATCATTCTTTCCCGGTCGAGGTTCGCCTGTATGACTACCTCTTCACCAAGGAAGATCCGAGTGAAGCTGAAGAGGGGGCGGATTTCAGGTCGAATTTAAACACTAAATCATTAGAGACGCTCAAAGGATGCCCGGCTGAACCAAGTCTCAAGGAGGCTCAACCGGGAACACGGTACCAATTTCTAAGACAGGGATATTTCTGTGCGGATAC
>JABAOH010009071.1_pt1 | contig 11347 bp, 13 predicted proteins | sample 7062181 | NCBI WGS metagenome assembly JABAOH01 (sample SAMN14538630, study PRJNA623070) | marine sediment metagenome | biome: marine biome [ENVO:00000428]; feature: marine pelagic biome [ENVO:01000023]; material: deep marine sediment [ENVO:00002113]; isolation source: pool of 5 deep marine... | reverse complement strand
CCTAGATATCTTCGGGGAAGCTCTTCACGAGGTTGAGAGTAAATGCTAATGCTGAAACCGCATTTCAACACCAACCCACAAGGACATCTCGTGATCGGGGGCGCCGACGCGGTCGAACTCGCCGAGCGATTTGGAACCCCTTTATATGTAGTCGATGAGCAGCGTGTGCGCGAGAACTACAGGCGTTTCTACCAAGCCTTTGCCGAGAGATGGCCAAACGTATTTGTCTGCTATGCCCTCAAGGCTAACTTCAACTTGGCGATTTGCAAAATCCTGCAGAGCGAGAATGCGGGTGCGGAGGTTAGCTCTGGCAATGAGCTTCGAAACGCCCTGAATGTTGGCGTTCCTGGTGAGAGGGCAATCTTCAACGGCAACCACAAATCACCCCCGGAGCTAGAGTACGCGATAATTAACAAAGTTTTGATAAACGTCGACAGTATTCAAGAACTTAATGTGGTTGAAAAAATCGCCTCAAGGATTGGAAAAAAAGCACGAATAGGATTTAGGGTGAACCCTGACGTGAAGGCCCCGACTCACCCTTACATAGCCACGGGGCTTCGAGAGAGCAAATTTGGGTTCGATGTTGCGAGTGGGCAGGCGCTTGAAGCGTACAAGCTCGCATCAAGAATGAAGAACGTCAAAGTCGTTGGCATCCACGCCCATATCGGCTCTCAAATCCTCGACTCCGGGCCCTTCGAGGAAGAGGCTAAGAAACTTATGGCTCTAGTAGTCGAGATTAAAAAAAGGTTTAACATTCACCTCCAATTCGTCGATTTTGGAGGCGGTATCGGAGTCCCCTACAAACCTGATGACCCAGAGCTCAAACCCGAGCAAGTGGCAGAGCGCATAGTGGCTGTGGTCAAGCGGGTCGTCGAAGAAAAGAATCTCACAAAACCGACACTTGTCTTTGAACCAGGGCGGTACATAATCGCCGACGCAAGTGTGCTGCTGGCGCGTGTCGGCTACACCAAGGAGCGACCCGGGATGCCAACATGGGTGGCGGTTAACGCGGGGATGAACGCGCTGATTAGGCCAGCCCTTTATGGAGCCTACCACCATATCGAACTCGCAAACAAAATCCGAGAAAAAAATGAGAAACTCTTCAATATCGCTGGTCCCCTCTGTGAGTCCGGCGATTTCTTGGGTAAGGAGCGTAAGTTGCCTACCGTTGAACCCGGAGATCTGGCCGTCATCTTCGATGTTGGGGCTTACGGCTTAGCAATATCTAGCCAGCATACAGCTCAGCCCCGTCCGGCGATGGTCTTAATCAACCGCGGCAAGTTCGAGATAATCCGAAAGCGAGAAAGTTATCAAGACTTGACGCGCCTCGACCAAATCCCTAGGTGGCTTAAGTGAGACGAATTGTTGTCAAGTTTGGGGGAACCAGCATCGCGAATGGCGAGCGCATACGCTTGGGAGCGGAAGCCGTCTATCGAGAATACAAAAAGGGCACTCAAGTGGCAGTAGTCGTGTCTGCTATGGGGCACGCCACCGATGAACTAATTAAAGCGGCAAAAACGGGCACTGGTGGCAAGGTGAGCGCCAGAAAACTCGATGATATCATGGCGATGGGGGAGCAAACAAGTGCTCGAGTATTCGCTGCAGCGTTGTGTAGCCTTGGGGCGGATGCAAAGTATATAGATCCCAAGCAGCATGAGTGGCCGGTGGTGACTGACAGCAACTTCGGATTGGCTAACGTGAATTTGGTCGAGACGAGGATGCGAACCAAAAAGTTCATTTTGCCTTTGATGAAAAAACGTGCAATCCCTGTGATATGCGGTTTTTTGGGCAAAGATAAGCGAGGCAATATAACAACGATCGGACGAGGGGGAAGCGATATAACGGGTTTCCTCATGGGAGAATGCTTAGATGCAAATGAGGTGACCATCGTCACCGATGCCGAGGGAGTTATGACCGCTGACCCCAACAAAATCAGGAGGGCACGATTAATCAAGCATATCTCAGTAGAAGAAATGCGTGATCTAGCACGCTTTGGGGCACAGGTGATGCATCCCCGAGCGATGAGTTATAAGAATCCCCGCATAAACGCTAAGGTTATACACTTCCGTCATGGTAATTTATCTGTTCGGGGTACAACTATTGTAGGACCAAAGGAGGTCGAATTTGTGGGTGTTCGAGCGCACGAAAAACCGCTTGCGATGCTGACGATAGTTGGCGAAGAAATGCAGACCACGCCGGGGATACTTGTAAAGTCCGCAACCCCTCTAACTAAAGCGGGCATAAATATCTTCGGCGTCTCAATCGGTCCAAGGTCTTTTTCGATCTACGTTATGGAGAAGGATTCCCGCCGAGCACTTGAGTTGCTGCACAAAAGCATAACTCTAAACAGAAAGATGAAATCAGTGACGAGCGAAAACAACATTGCATTGCTAATAGCGGAAAGTGAGCGCTTTATCTACACGCCGGGTGCCATAGCCAAATTGTCGGAACCCCTCGCGAAAGCTCGAATAAACGTCATTGAAATCTTCTCGAGCCGGGCGTCGATTAGCTTCTTCGTCAACTGGGACGACCGAAAGGAAGCCCTGAGGTTACTCAGGCAGGCGATGAAGGGGGTTGGTTAATGTTCGAGGGCGCCCTGACGGCTATGGTCACGCCCTTTGATAAAAATGGAAAAATTAACGAGGAAGGACTACGCGAAAATGTTAAATTTCAAATCAAAAACGGCATTCATGGGCTGGTGCCGGTTGGGACAACGGGCGAATGCGCAACGCTTTCCTACGAAGAGCACAACCGAGTCGTTGAAATCGTTGTCGATGCGGTGAAGGGAAAAGTCCCTGTGCTGGCTGGCACCGGGAGCAACAGCACATGGGAAGCGATCATGCTCACGAAACACGCAAAGGAAGTGGGCGCGGACGGAGCGCTACTCGTGGTGCCCTATTATAACAAACCAACACAAGCTGGCCTTTACCAACACTACAAGCGGCTCGCAGAAGAGGTTAACATACCCCAGGTAATTTATAACATACCTTCACGCACGAGCGTCAACATGCGGCCTGAGACCATGGCAAAACTGGCCAAGCTAAATAACATCGTGGGAGTAAAGGAGGCAAGCGGAGACCTAGAGCAAATCACGCGGATAATTGAGCTAACTAGCGGTGGAAATTTTACTGTGACATCTGGTGATGATTCGCTGACACTCGAAATTATGAAACGTGGGGGCGCTGGCATCATCTCGGTTGCAGCAAACCTCGTGCCTGATAAAGTGGTTAAGATAGTAGAATCTTTTCGGTCCGGTGATGTCGAAACAGCCAAACAGATTAACGATGAATTAACACCGCTGTTCAAAGCATTGTTTATCGAGACCAATCCAGGGCCCGTCAAGATGGCGATGAACTGGATGGGTATGGCCGCCGGAGGGCTCAGGCTACCATTAGTCGAGCTCGAGCCGGAGAACCAGAAAAAATTGCGCAAGGTTCTAGTCGANNGCTGTCTGCGGTGCCTGCGGGCGAATGGGCAGGCTAATTGTGCGCCAAGTCGCGAAACAAGCGGACATGGAGTTGGTTGCGGCCATCGATGCCCTTGGTACCCCAAACGCAGGAAAGGACGCCGGGGAACTCGCTGGCGTGGGCGGACTTGGCGTAAAGATTGTTGGCGCAGATAAACTGGCTGAGGCTCTAAGGAGATCAAAACCAGATGTCTTAGTGGACTTCACCAAAGCAGATGCCGCAGTTCAGAACGTCAAAACAGCATCCGAAGTGGGCGTTTCTGTGGTTGTGGGTACCACCGGCTTCACGGCAGAACAGTGGGTTGAAATGGAAGAAGCCGTGAAAAAGGGGAAAATCCGAGCGGTCATTTCACCAAACATGTCGGTCGGTGTAAATGTATTTTTCAAATCGATCGAGAAAACTGCAAGGATGTTAGGCAGCGATTACGGGGTAGAAATAGTTGAAGCGCACCATGTGCACAAGCGCGACGCTCCCAGCGGGACTGCACGCAGGGCTGCGCAAATTATCGCAAGGGAATTTAACTGGAGCGAGGATAAAATCAAAATTAAATCGATTAGAGAAGGCGACATTGTCGGTGAACACACGGTGGTATTTTTCACCCCGGAGGAACGGTTCGAGATAATTCATCGTGCGCAGAGTCGTGAGACGTTTGCTGCAGGGGCGATGAAGGCAATCCGCCACATCGTTGAAAATGGCAAGCCAGGCATTGTGCAAGACATGCAGGATGTCTTGGGTTTACAGTCTAATGAACTCAAGTGAAACGGGAGTACCTTGTCTAGTGTAATTCATTTTTGTAGAAGAGAAGAGGATTTTTATAACATAGGCGAAATCGCTATAGCTTATTCAATCAGAGACATGCTAAGCTCCCGTTTGAAACCATTTACCTATACTCCGGGCGAAGTCGAAGAACTAAAAAAACCGCAACCCACCGAATTTATCGAGACCATCAACCGGCATGATATTTGCGTAATCGGGGGAGGGGGATTATACTCCAAATTTTTTCTCCCGATGGATGCTCAAGTTATCAAATCTGTAGAAATACCGATCGTGCTCTATGGGATAGGATACCTCAGAAATCTCGGGGACAAAGAACTAACTCAGGAGCAAGTAGAAAGCATTCGATTATTGAACGCGTGCGCCAAGCTCACCTCCGTTCGGGACGGATACACCTGTAAATTTTTGAGAGNNAATAGGTGACCCCGCAATTTTTCTTGATTCTGAAAAGACCAGCAAAGTTGTCCTAGATGAAAGTAAAATAAAGATAGGCGTAAACGTGGCTTGTCACTACTGGGCGCTATACCCCAAATATTTGCGCAAGACAATTGACGAGTATACCAAAGCTTGCAAATTTTTAATTAAGCATCTAAACGCAGAAATCGTCTATTTAGCACACCATCCAGATGAGCACCACGTTGTTGAGGTAATGCGAAAGAAAAAATTGCCGCTCAAAGTGGTGGATACAGCCCCCAACCCATACAAAATGAAATTCATTTACGGTAAACTAGATTTGGTCATTGGGATGATGATGCATTCTACAGTGCTAGCGTTCGGAAGTGAGGTTCCAATAGTAAATGTTGCCTATGACTTCAAAAATTACAATTTTATGGAGTTCATTAATCAGAAAGATAAGGTAATAGATGTCAGAAGCGCTGATCTGAAAAAGATTAAGGAAGTTTCATTGCGTGCTCTCGATGATTCGAAAAATATCAAGAGGGACTTCAGGACTCTAAAGCGTAAACTGTGGGTACGACAAGAAGAATTCCTAACAAAAATTAGCAAATTGTCTACTTAAAAATTAATCAAAATGACAATCACTACTTTTTTCTCAAAGATGGTTTTCTTTGCTTATGGAAAGGACAGGGTAACCCACGCCTACAGAATCTACACTTCTCGGGTTTAGGTGGGGCTGGAAGCGGCCCGACCATGTGTCCGTACTTCCGGCGGGGCATCAAAACACCTAAATCTTTTCACCTTGCCAAATTAAATAAGACTTGAGAACACACTAAAGCGGGCGGCTGAATGGCGAAAATCCCAATTGCTGTCTTGGGCGCGACGGGCGAGGTTGGGCAGAAATTTGTACTCAACCTCCAGAAGCACCCGTGGTTCGAGCTCACGGCATTGTATGCGTCGGAAAGGTCTGCTGGCAAGAAGTATGCGGACGCGCTAAACTATGGAAGGGAACATTCAAGATGGTTTTGTAAAGGAGCGCCCAGCAAAAAAATTCTAGACATGATGGTCCAGAATCTTCGCAAAGTAAGCCTTGAAGAAAACAGCTTGTTCTTTTCAGCATTGCCGTCGGAAACGGCGCTAGAGGTCGAGGGAAACATCGCGGTGGAAAAGCCAGTAATCAGCACGGCCTCCGCCTACCGCTACTTCGAAGACAGCTTCGTATACCTGCCGAGTGTGAATGAGTCACATGCGGACATCATAGATGTGCAACAAAAAGGCAGAGGTTGGAAGGGATTTGTCGTGCCTCAGCCCAACTGCACGACTATTGGCCTAGTGATGTCGTTGAAGCCTGTACACGATAAGTTCGGACTTAAGCACGTGACGATGGCTTCGATGCAGTCTGTATCTGGAGCAGGGTATGGTGCGGTCAAAAGTTGGGCCGAACAGCGAAAGGTACAGGGATCCGACCTCCCGGCTGGACTGGATAAATTTTCACAAAGTGTTTTCGAAGGCAACGTCATTCCATACATTCGCATGGAGGAAGAAAAAGTCAGAAAAGAAACAGTGAAGCTCCTCGGAGAATTCAGCGGGGGCAAAATCACACCAGCGGGATTTAAGATTGCGTGCAAGTGTAATCGCGTCCCGGTCCTCGATGGCCACACGGAGTCTGTTTTCATCGAAACCACGAAAGGATGCAGTATTGATGAGCTGAAAGAAGTTTGGAAAAATTATCGGGGCGAACCGCAGAAACTGGCATTACCGACCGCACCTAAGCAGCCGATAGTAGTCATGGATGAAATCGACAGGCCCCAGCCGAGGTTCGACTCAGACTTGGAAGATGGCATGGTCGCAGCCATCGGTGGAGTGGAAGCGAACGCTTTTGACAATGGTTTCCAGTACACCGTGCTCTCACACAACACCGAGCTTGGCGCAGCGAAGGGTGCAGTGCTAGCAGCTGAGTACCTTTACAAAATTGGACTAATCAAATGAAACACATGAGCACCCAAAGGGCGGTCACGGTTTCCTCTGATGCTAGCGCAGGATCAGCGACTTTTTAAGATTGGGCGAAAAATTTTCCGTAATAGTTTACGCTCGCGAACCTTCTTGTATATGAGGAAAGCGAACGTCGCAGCAATCAATATTAGGTAAAGTGTCAATGGGCTGGGCAGGGCCCCCACAATTCCAGCAAACACAAAGGTCCAGAAAACGCTGGAAATCACCGCACCGACAGCGATGGATGCGAGGATCGTCTTCTTCTTTATGTTTAGTATGTAAGCACAGAGAGCTGCCCAACAGACGCCAACCAAAAATGTGAATCCAATCACACCTAGAGCAAAACCGAATTGTCCAACTCGACGCTCAAATTTTTGTATGTAAGCGTCAATGTTTATCCTGAACCTTTTAGATTTAGTCGCTGCGTACCCCATAACACGGGAGATAATACGATTTTTGTAACGCATGCTATATCCGATAAACTCAAAAAACCCGAACCATACGGGCACGAGAGTCGCGTGGATAATACTGACAGCGATTGCGGTATCAACAGTCGACATTCCTTGGTCAAACGCGAACGGTATAGCGCCAAATGGCCCCATGAGCAGAGTCAGCGCGACCAACCCGATAATAGACATGAGCAATCTCCTATTGACTTCCTCAGGCTATCAAGCTAGATAAGGTAGCGGGGAGTGGAAATTCCGAGAGAGGTTTTACGCCGCTCTCTCTTGAACCACTGACCTCCGGGTCTCGCAGGAGCGCCAAACTCATGGCTTGACGCCTTATGAGCTTCGCCCGTGGTTTTCCACGACCGGCGGGCACTCCATGCTGCCGTGGGGGCAGAGTAGTTCCCTACTGCTGCTCTACCCCGCTGCAGGTAGCTACCCCGCTACCGTGAATTCGTCTAATTTTTCGGGATAAATGATTTGTGTTTCAAAAGCAGTTCTTTGTAAAGAGAAAAACTCGCTATTGTTGAAGTGTCATCTCAGAAGGCTTTAAGAATTTGCGCAGCAATCCCCCCAGCACGGCGCCAATGCCAACAATGGCTACCAACATAAAAGCATAGAGAAACATGTCCCCATAAAGCAGGAATAATACCTCTTCAGGACTAGCCTGAGTAACTATGATATCCGAGATGCCTCGTGTGAAGAGGATGAACATGTTCGAGAGGATGGGGCTGCAAATAATTAAAGTACCATTCAACCCCCCAGCTCGGAATTGACTCCACCAATCTCTAATCTCCCGAGCGAGCAAGTAGCCAGTAACCGCACCACCTACCAAAAAGGCGAAAATCCCCCCTCCAAAAAGTAAGTTGACACCAGCCCCGAAGAAAAAGCCGTAAATCACGGGCTTTAGGTAAAGCCGCCTATCGAATTTTCGACCTAACAAGAATAACAAGACCCCCACGAGGGCCACTGCGACAACGCTATATAGCAATCCAAATGTAAAGTCGTCCATCGCTGCACCTTAAATCGTGAAGATTAATAAATGTGTCTTGGTGTGAAACTTTTAGGTTATCCCGAAGAGTGTTAAAATGGGGTTGCGACCTTGAAAATGCTAAGGATAGAGAACCTAACCGTGGAAATCGCGGGAAAACGGGTACTCGGGGGAGTTAACCTAGAGATACCCAAAGGAGAAACCCACGTTTTGCTCGGGCCCAACGGATCCGGGAAGACCTCGCTGATAACGTCAATTTTGGGCTTCCCGAGCTGCCACATTCTATCGGGCAAGATTCGGTTCAATGGCACTGACATCACCACCATGCCAACGGATGAGCGCGTGAAGCTAGGCATGGGTGTGGCCTTCCAAAACCCCCCTCGAATAAGAGGGGTCAAACTGGGCGATGTTTTGCGACACCTCACCAAGGGAAAAGTCGATGAAGTAAAGCTGGCAGGCACCACAAACATCCCCGTGGATTTTTTCGGCAGAGATTTAAATTTAGGATTCTCCGGAGGCGAACTCAAGCGGACGGAGATTTTACAGTTGCTCGCTCAACGACCAGATTTTGCGATATTCGATGAGCCCGACTCAGGAGTAGATGTTGAAAATCTTGAGGTTATAGGCAAGGCGATTAACGAATTCCTCAAGAAGCGATCCGGCCTGTTGATAACCCACCTCGGCCACATCCTGCGCTACTTAAAAGTGGACAAAGCCCATGTGATGTTTTATGGTATGATCGCCTGCTCTGGAAAGCCAATCAATATTATCAACCGGATCATGAAAAGAGGCTACAAGTGGTGTGAGCAATGCCCAAGGGTAAAAAGACTACGTTGAATGCAATCGAGAAGCCAGCGGCTTTTGGGCCCGACTTGGATGTGGGAGCTTTCAAAAGAGAAACTTCACCTTGGCCCCCATGTGCTATTTCGACACTGCCAAAGGATATCGTCCAGAGAGCCTTAAGCGTTGGCATTACCAAGGAAAAGGAACGAGCCGGCACATATTTTCAAATAGATCATTCTGCTGTCCTTCAAGCAATTCGAAAAACTTTCAGGGGAAAAGCCGAAATAATGAGCACTGAAGAAGCCCTCAAAAAATACCGCTGGGCCAAGGAGTATTGGTGGAAGATTGTTGACGCAAACACAGACAAATTCACCACTTTAGCCAAGTTAAAGTGGGATCAGGGCTATTTCATCCGAGTACTCGAGGGTCAAAAAATCACGCTCCCCCTACAAGCATGCATTTTCATCTCAAAAGAGAATTTCAACCAAAATGTTCACAACTTGATAATAGCAGAACCCAACTCGGANNAACTGGCTGCACGGTTCACCCAAACGTTCAAAGCGGTCTGCATGTGGGCATTTCCGAATTTTACGTGAAGAAAAACGCAAAGCTCACTTTCACCATGATTCATAACTGGGCCCAAAATTTCAATGTTCGACCTCGAACTGCGGCCCTTGTGGGCGATGGTGCAACGTTCATTAACAATTACATGTGCATGAAACCCGTGAAAAGCCTTCAAATGTACCCGGTTGCTTACTGCAAGGGAGCTAACTCTAGAGTTAGGTTCAACACAATCCTACACGGGGGGCAAAATTCCTATTTGGATGTGGGCTCGAAAGTGGTCCTCCAAGGCAAAGGGAGCAAGGGGGAAATCATAGCACGGGCGATAGCCTCGGACAATGCGCAGATAAATGCCCGTGGACTCTTAGTTGGAGAGCATGAGGACAGCAAGGCACACCTTGAATGCAGGGGGCTTTTGCTCTCCAATGAAGCCTTTATCCACGCGATTCCAGAGCTGGTAGGGAAGGTGAAGGGAACCGAACTTTCGCATGAGGCCGCCGTGGGGAAGATAGCGGAAGAGCAAGTCCAATATTTGATGGCGAGGGGTTTCTCAGAGTCTGAGGCCGAATCGCTGATTATCCGGGGATTCATGGATATTAGCATCTTTGGACTTCCAGATGCTTTAAAAAGGGATGTCAAGCGGATGATCGATGTAACCCTCGGTGGAGCCTTGTAAAATAGGGTGAAAAATATAAAAATCAAAATTCTTAAGTACACAGGTGACCTTGGAGGTAGATAACATGACCGGATTTGAACCAAAAATCATCGTCTTTCTTTGCAATTTCTGCTCCTACGCTGCAGCTGACCTCGCTGGAACGAGTCGCATGCGTTATCCGCCTAACGTCCGCATCATCAGGCTGATGTGCACTGGGCGGCTAGATCCCGTTCACATTCTAGAAACTTTTAAACGAGGTGCGGACGGGGTGTTGGTCGCTGGATGCCACTTTGGGGACTGTCATTTCATCTCTGGAAACTACAAGGCTCAACGAAGAGTTGCCCTGCTCAAGCGAATACTAGAGCAGTTAGGGGTAGAACCGAAGAGGCTCAGGTTCGAAACAGTATCAGCTGGAGAGGCTGAACGATTCGTTAAAATTGTTACGGAAGTTGTTGATGAGATTACAAAGTTGGGGCCTTGTAAAGTATCCGCCCAAGTTTCCAATCCACTAGTTTTGGGTAGTTAAGCAACTCTAAAGTTCAAAAGTATAATACATTATTCCTTTTAAGGTAGAACTCTTGACAAAAAACTTGATAAACGCTCAACAGTTTCTTCCAACTCTTTTGTAAGACCTTCTCCNNTGAGATTACAAAGTTGGGGCCTTGTAAAGTATCCGCCCAAGTTTCTGGAAAAGTTTCATCATCAAGCCACTGATATTGAGCTATGAAAAAGCAAATCGAAGTTCAAAAATACGGTACATTATTCCTTTTGGGGGAGAACTCTCGACAAAAAATTTGATAAAAGCTCAATGGCTTCTTCCAACTCTTTTGTAAGACCTTCTCCAAAACTTGTGTCCTTTGGTTGCACGGCGAGTAAAGCGACTTTAGCACCAGTTGCCTCCGTTAGGAATTCTCGAAATATCTGATGAGTTAGAGCATGAGTCAATACCGCTGGCCACGAAATCCGATTTAGTTCAATCAACCTTGAAGAACCAGGTTCTAGACCTAGTTGAGCTGCATTAACAAGTAGTATGTGGGTTGGCTTGAAGTGAATAATCGGTTCTAAAAACTTCTCAGGGGACATTTCACACTCTATTAAATGAACCGATGGTGAAACTTTTCCTCGTAGTTTTTTTACGATCCCCACCCCTATGAAATCATCTTTTCGAATCGAGCTTCCAATACCCGCGATGACAACCCTCTGGGCATCTAGAAGCCACTTCTTGAGTTTCTCGTTAACATCATTTTTGATCGCATATTTTTCCATTTGACTTCCCCGTTGC
>JABAOH010163362.1_pt1 | contig 11349 bp, 13 predicted proteins | sample 7062181 | NCBI WGS metagenome assembly JABAOH01 (sample SAMN14538630, study PRJNA623070) | marine sediment metagenome | biome: marine biome [ENVO:00000428]; feature: marine pelagic biome [ENVO:01000023]; material: deep marine sediment [ENVO:00002113]; isolation source: pool of 5 deep marine... | reverse complement strand
ACCTCCGGCGCTGGTTCGCGGTGGCATGCCGGATCGCTTTGCGTCACGCTGGGTGGTGAGCTGGTGCTGGTCGGTTCCTCTCCCGACAGTCGGGAGGAACCAGATGACAGCGGCCGATGGCGTTCTGATCGACAACCGGGTGCGTCGACTTTGGTGTTGGGGGTGAGCGGGTGGGAGTTGGAGACCGTAGACTCGGTCCGAGTTCGTGGCAACGATCGGCGGTTCGAGGGAATGAGGGATGCCCTACCCAAGATGGTTGGCCAAGATCAACAAACGGGTGGTCAATCCAAGACAGATAAGAAAGGGCTCCTACCCTGTTGTCGCCCATGTCGGCAGGACGTCTGGGAGGTCCTTTCAGACACCGCTCGATGCCTATCCGACCAAGACCGGCTACGTACTGGTTGCCAGGTACGGCCCCAAGTCGGACTGGGTTCGGAACATTCTGGCGGCCGGAACAGCCACTCTCCGCATTGACGGCGAAGAGCACGCCCTCGACTCGCCGCGATTGGTCTCCCTGGAGGAAGCACTCGACAGCTTGGTTTCCGACGAGCCGCCGGCCGACTTCACCAAGGCCGAAGACTTCGTGTTGATGGACCACGCTCGCGGTCAATAGGGCGAGGCCATGACCTTCCGCAGCGTGTCCGAGATCGTGATATCGTCTGGTCCACGAAACTGAGCACCTTGGGCCTCTGTTGCTCACGTACTGACAGCACCTCGAGTGCTGTGATGAGTGTCAGGAAGCGAGCGCGTTCTGATGTCTCGAAGCCGGCCAGTAGGTAGAGGTCCATGGCCAGGGCGGCGGCCTCATCGTATGACGGCCGTCCCGCTCCTTCATGCCGAGCGAAACCAGCCCTCAAGGCCTGTGCGAACTTATCGACCGACGCTGTCACGCTCGGGCGCGCCTCCATGGAGATGTACTTCACTGGGCGATCATCCTCCTCGTAGACGTCGAGGCCATGCACGTCGTTTCTGATCTGAATGCCGAATCGCTGTTCCTGCTCTTCCCGGAATGCACGGGCCATTCCTGACGTGGCGCGATCGTTTCCGAGGTCGAGCGGCACGTTGGCAGATACTCCAGCGATCCGCAGTGCCCAACGCGCAGCCTCACCCGCTCGGCGGGCTTCATCGGCAGACGAGTACTCACGACCTGTGATCACGATTAGCGACTTCCTGTCGGCCTTCTCGGGCGTCTTGGCGTGAAGCTCGATCGTCCCCCAGCGCGGCGTGTCGATCGAGATCCGCCTCTGGCCCGATTCGGTCAACCCGTGGCCGGGCGGGGCGACAACTCGGAGTCGGAATGAGAACGCCACGAGCGTCAGCGTACCGAACGGAGGGATTCGACAGCTTCCGTGCTGAGCGAACGGATGGGCCGCGTTTCGCTACGACGGCCGAACTGGGCGCGCCAGGCGGCCTCGAGTGCAGAATCTATAGGGCGATGGTCGAAGCGTCGCTACTTGAATGTGGGCGCTTCCTGTGGGAGCAACCCAGGCGCAAAGGCACCCAGATGACCACTGCTAGCGACTCATAACGCGCCGATCGGCACTTCCTCCGGGATCGACACTCGGCGGGCGCGGCCACCGGATCGGGCGGACCACTAGCCCGCCCCTAGGGGAACTGACTCGTTCCGGCTACCTGCTACCTAAGACGCTGGCTGTCGAAACGGGCGATGGGGGTGGACCTTTCGGCAAAGGTCGGGCTCCCGCAGTCGTGCCGATCCCGAATCAGCTTCGACCGTGCGAGCGTATGACTTCTGCCTCTATCACTGTCCTTGGCGAGGGCGCAAGGTGAACTGCAGGAGTGCTTACGGGGGAAGGTGCCACGGGGGCGCCGGCGGCCGCTAAGAGGGGAAGGGGGAAACTGGCCGGTACCGTGGGCCTCTTCTGCGGGATGAGAAGGGAGACCCCGATTCACAGTGACCTGAACTGGCGGGGTCAGCTTCTGAGATCTAGGGAGGATGTATGTCTAGTCCGAAAGTTCGGCGTTCGCTCTATCTGGTGACTCTTGTTGCGGGCGTAGCGATGGGTAGCGCGCTGATGGGTACCGCTGGGGCCGATCCAGCGGGCCCTCCCGGTGGCCTGGAGGTTATTGAGCAGAATCTTGACGGCGATGGGTATATCGCCGTGCACGAGCAGGGTGTCGCGGACGTGAATGTGACCAATTCCAGTTTGGGGGTTGTGTTTCCGGCGACCCAAGACGTGAGGGTCAGTAACTTCCCGGACCCCCTGAGTGTGTCGGTGGGTAACACCCCGCTGCCGGTATCGGGAAACGTCACCGCAGACGTTTCGGGGTCATCCGTCAGTCTCTCTTCGCCGGTTGATGTCAACGGCCCGGTTCAGGTCACCGGGACGGTGAGTGTGACCGGAACAGGCGAGGGGTTCGAGCTGACCACTGAGGACTTCATTCTGTGCACTGCCTGTGTGCATTCGGATGGATCGACTAGCTCGTTTCCTCTTGATGGTGTGGTGACGATGGTGTCTCTCTATTCGGATCGCCGCGCCGATTTTCAATTCGCGAAGGACTCCGACACGGTGCACACCATCTTCCTGCAAGCGGGACAATCGGTGAACCTGACGTTCCCCCACCCGATGGAAGCCGACCACATACTTGTCTCGTGTTCCACCGGGTCGAACTGCAACATGAGCTACTCGATCGCGGGGTACACCGGGAACACTTGAGGTAGCAACGAGCCTGCGATTCAGGAGCTGATGCCGTCGCCGCCACGGGATAGCTTCACCCCCATGAGCTGCTGCGTCGCGCTGACTGAGGAGCAGTGTCGTCTCCTCGCTGCCCTTGCTGGCGGTCCCTTCCGGGCCGAAGCCCTGGACAGCCGGGTGAGCTTGGCAGAGTTTCGCCGTGGGGCTGGGTCTTCGGCGAGGAGGGGATAGAGCTGACCGGAGCAGGGCACTATCACGCCGGGTGGGAGGCGAAGGGAATCCTCCGTTAGCGCTGCGCTGTGGCCTGCCGGTGAGCCGCAGAGCGGTTCTTCTGGGTGGTCGTTCACTTCGGTGAGTACGCCCACCGTCGCGTCGGCTTCGGTCCTTCTAGAACCTTATTTGCCATATGGTTACCGTTTGTTTCGTATGTTGGTGATGCTCAGGCGTGGATTCTTGTATTCGTCGATGGGTGAGGTCTACCGTGAGGGTGCCTGCCCTTGCGGGACGTCCGGCGAGGGCGGAGGAGAGCCCGGGGCGGGGTTGTGAGGCCCGCCGGCGGGCCAGGACGGAACGCATTCAATCCCTCACAGGGCGGGTAGGGGGTTCCACCCACCGGAGCCCCCCGCCACCTACCAACAGGAGCGCAGGTATGGAGAAGATACGAACCGACTCGGAGGACTTTCGGAGCGCGGTGGCGAGGGGAGATCGGGCCCAGATCGAGCAATGGGACAGCGAGGGGAGAATCGAATGGGACCGCCGTAACTACGTGGGCCGTGCGTTATCCCAGCAGGCTCAGGAGGAGCGGAAGCGCCGGGAAGCCGAAACCGGAGAAGACGGCGGGGAGGACACTGGGACGGAGCCCTCACCGTTGGACCGTTACGGCATCGGCCCGGAGGAGCGGTTGTGGTCCGGTCATCCGCTGGTGCAACAGGCGGTCCGCTCCGGTGACGCCGCGCTGTTGAACACTCTGTACGCCGACGAGAGGTACGAGCACCTAGGGGGGAGCGGCCCGGCGGGCGCAATCACCCGCCGCGACATTCAGGCCTACATGGAGCGGCCATGAGCGACGGGTGGGGGGTGCCTCCTCCCAACCCCACCGAGTTGGTGTTTCTGTCGTCGGTCGGGCAGGCAATGTTGTTCCCGGGCAGCTCGATCATGTGGAGGGAAGTGTTCTTCCGCTGCAACCGCAATCCCGGCGAGGAGATCACCAAAACCATCCTTCAGGGTGTGCTCGAACAGGCCGGCCCCGGCCGGGTGGAGGAGGCGCTGAAGTTGGGCGAGGACTTGCGGATGGTCCGCGAGCCGGCATGGCTCACGAGGAGTTTGGCGACGGCTGAGGGTGGCGACGTCGAAGAGGGCGTGCGGGAGCGCCTGGAGGCCCGGAGGTTGGCGGCCCGCTACCGCGCCGAAGAGAAGGAGCTCGGATGAAACCGCTCCGCTATCCCGACGACTCCACCGCCCAAGAGTTGTTCACCCTGGCCGGGAGAGCGCTCGCTGATCCCGGTGACGTTGAGAGACGGCGAGAGTTTTGGAGGTTCGTGGACGACCACGCCGCCCATCCCTGGGTGCAAGTCCTCAAACGCGCAGCGGCCAGCTCCCACCCCCACGGGCTCGGCGCCGGCAACAAGAAGATCAACGAGGCGATCGACGACGGCTACCCAACCCGCCGACCTACGCCGGCCAGCCCGCCTGGATCAAGAGCGCTTACGGAGCCTTCGACCGGTGAGCCTCGAACGCCCACCAGCCGTCCGCCTGTGGCATCATTGACGGCACTCCACGGACCAAAGAAGGACTGCTGAGAGGGAAGAGGAGCGGGAACCATCAGCAAGATGTCTGATGTGAATGCCGAGTTTGTGCCTCGTATCGAGACCGATGCGCCCGCGGAAGAGATCCGGGCATTCCTTGAGAAGATGGAGCCCTGGCAACAAGAAATCGTGTTCTCGAACGGATTGAAGACTTCTGACTTTGGAACCAGAGAGCCCTTCAATCCCCGACCGCTGTTCAAGATCAAGACGGTGGCGCAACGGATACCGCTGCACGACCTTCGGGGAGGCGTCGCGCTCGATGTCGGGTTCAACACTGCCTACAACGCGATGCACCTGGCACAGACATACGACATGACGGTGACCGGCATCGACATCTTCGAGCGATACCTAGAGATCGGCGGCTACTTTTCTTCGCTTACGGGTCTGGACATCGAGTTCGAAAAGGCGAGTGCCGAATTCTTTCTAAGGCCCGGGAGCTACGACCTTGTCCTGCACTTCGGCACCCTCTACCACCTTCCCAATCCGCTGCTGTCCCTGGAGAACACCTTCAAGAACCTCCGTCCGGGAGGCTACTTGGGCCTGGAGACACAGTGCTACACCAGCGCGGACACGACGCTCTGCAAGTTCATTTACGGTGCGCACGGGGACAAGACGAACTTCTTCTGCTTCAGCCGGCCGGTGCTCGAGACGCTCCTGGCTAAGTACGGCTTCGAAGACATCCAATTGCTGTGGGAGCATCCGTCCGGCGGCGTCTCGGAGGACTGTACGCGGGTGATCTACACCGCGAAAAAACCGGGTGGCTCTCGAGATTGAGATAGTCGGGCGAGGCGGGATACGACGGTATCACCCGGGGCATTCGGGGGCCGGTCGATCCGATCCAACGCAAACAACTGGGGGCGTGACCCTGTACGTGTTGCAGAAGGCCGTCGAGTTGTTGTTCTAGCGGGAACGGCGCCCCTTGCTCCAACTTGGTCGCCCACCCGGCGGGGCTCAAACCTTCTACCATTCTTCTACCATTCTTCTACCGAACGGGCCGAAACAGGCCGGTACAGAGCCGCACAGGAATCACCGCTAGGGAGCTAAAACCCCAGGTAGAAGCCCATTTCGGACTACGGAGCGGTACGCCCCGACACGTGCTCGAATGGACTTTTAATCCCAAGGTCGTGGGTTCGATTCCCACCGGGCCCACCGGAATATCCACGTTCGCCGGCGTCTTCTTCGTTCCCAGGAACGCGACACGTCGATACCACCGCGAAGCCCACGCCAGCCCCACACCCTGCGGGCGCTGTCTCACTTCGAGGGGCGGTCCAGATCGATTGCCGCGATTCTGGAGGGCTCATGAACGTCAATGGGTTCTCTGGAGCCGACAGAGATCCGATCCATGCGCTTGCGGACCATCCAGGCATGCTGCGAGCCGGCGCTCGAAGAGCCGCTCGCCACCGAGGAGGCATGGGACCTCGCAGCCGCCTTCAAGGTGCCCGCAGACCCCATCCGACGACGGCTGCTCAACCTGATCGACAACGCCTCCGGCCGGAAGATATGCGCCTGCGATCTCGTCGAACCGGTCGGACGAAGCCAACCCACGGTTAGCCATCACGTCAGCATCCTCCGAGAAGCAGGCCTGCTGGCCCGGGAACAGCACGGCAGGTGGCCCTGATTCGGCATCGTGTCCCATCGATTGGCGATCCTGCGCGACCCTCTGATGCCCCGGCTCTAGCGACGTCGGCGGGTCCGGAACCGTCCCGGCGACGGGGCGGTAGCTCATCGTGGTACCGGTCCCGATCACCGCCAGCTGAGTCCCGCCCAGGCTCGTGAGCTCCAGGAGGAGCCGGACCAAGATGCTCCGGACCAGGAGGCCCCCGACCAAGAAGCTCCGTTCCAGGTGTTGTCGGACCAGCTCTTCGAGGACCAGGAGGCCCCCGACCAAGAAGCTCCGCTCCACGAGGCGCCGGACCACGAAGCCCCGCTCCACGAGGCAGCCCCGCTCCAGGACGAACCGTTCCAGGTGCCACCGTCCCAGGCCTGCCCCCACGTGGCGTCCAGCGCATGTCGGATGCTGTCGAAGGGCATCCCGAAGATGTCCTGCTCGCCGGTGAGAAGAACGCCCTCGTCCTGGACGTGGTAGCTGCCGCGGGCTGCTTCGAGGGACCCAACCCCCAACGACCACGTGTAGGGAGGAACGCCTCCTGGCGCGTTCTTCGCCTTCTGTGCTGCCTTCGCATCGACGAGGCCCGCCCCCTGACACCATTCGTGCACACCGTCAATGGGTCGGGCCGTCTTCATCAACAGGTTCTTCACCTGGTAGGCGCTGAGGTTCGGCTTCTTGCTGAGGACCAGGGCGGCCACACCCGAGACCACCGCGGCGGCCTGGGAGGTGCCGGTGCCCTTGAAGAACCTCTCCCCGACGGCGGCCTCCGGGTAGGTGAGGTCGGCGTGAGAACCGGGATTCCGCAGGCTCACGATGGAAACGCCCGGCGCGACGAGGTCGACATGCCGGTCCTCCGTACCGCAATTGGAGAAGTCGGGCAACGTGTCGTCGGCGATGTCCTTGGTGCCGTTCGTGTTGACCGCGCCGACCGCGATCACGTAGGGATCGAGACCGGGATTGCGGAGCGGTTGCACGTTCCCGTCGTTGCCGGCCGCCACCACCACCACGATGCCGTGCCCGACTGCCTGCTCGACGGCATGAGCGAGGGGATCGAGCACGTAGCTCTGGGTGCTGTCGGTCCCGAAGGACAGGTTCAGCACCCGCACATGCATTCCGTTGTCGTTTCGGTGCTGCACGACCCAGTCGATGGCGGCGATCACCTGGGAAACGTCGACCGCTCCGTCGTGATCGGCCACCTTTACGTTCAGGATCGCGGCCTCGGGGGCAACACCGAGGAAGTATGCGGGGTCCGCCTCATACATCGCGGCTGGTTCAAAGCTGCTGTCCCTGCCGGCAATGATCCCCGCCATGTGGGTTCCGTGGCCGAACGTGTCCAGGTACCGAAGATGGTCGGCCTGCGACTCGAAGGAAAGATCCGGTCCGTTGATCACCTTCCCGTCGACAAGCAGCCCTTCCACCGGCACGACGCCCGAATCGATGAGGGCTACGGTGACCCCCTGACCCGCGTACCCGGATTCCCAGTAGGAATCGGCCCCGATGGCCTCTGCCACGACGTGGTAGAGGGAACCGTCGAGTTCTGCCGTGTAGCTGACGTCGCCGAAGCTGGTGGTACCCGATCCGGACGGCGCCGGTAGGCCGGACCCACCGTCATCCTTGCCCGGCCAGTCGGGCTTGCCCATCAACCGCACCGTACCGTCGGGGGTTACCGCCGCGACGGAAGGATGAGCGCGCAGCGCGTCGACTGCGCCGGCGGGGAGTTCGGCCGACAAACCGTTGATGATCGGGAGATCGACGAGAACCGTTCCCCCGAGCAGTTCTACCGCCTTTTGGAGGGTACCGGCGGCCCCGGCTTCTCCCTCGACGATGACCTTGAACGGAGCGCCCTGGGCTGGCGCTAATGATCCGGGGACCAGCAGGGCGGCCACCAGGAGGAGAACGAGCAGCATGATCTGGACCGGGTGGTTTGCCACCCTCTGAAGGCTCGTTGACAGCATGAAGAACTCCCAGTCGGTTACCGGGAACATCGGCAATCGCACCAGAGACATGGGGCGGGTTCTCGCGACTCCCAGTGTGACTAGTCATCGAACCGAGTCAGCCGGCGCGCCGTCGGGCGGCAGCATGCCAGACCATCCGGCAGCAATCGAACCTTCCCTGTCACGCAGACGAGGGGCTCGACATGGAGGACATTGGCGAGTATCGGAAGGGAACTCTCCATACCGGGCCATGCCAATGCTCCTGGCGAACATCCGCACGTCGCGCTTGTGTCTAGGCGTCCAACGCGATTCCGATAGCGGCCTGAGAGCGCCTCCTCTTCCAGGTGGGCGGAGGAAATTAGGTTTCGTGCTATGAGGAAAGGCGCCGGACTCAGGGACCATGCGGGCCGCCGAATCGACTTCGGGCGCGCCGCAGAAGACTACGAACGTCACCGCCCGGGTTTCCCGGACAGCTTCTTCGAACGTCTGCTGGACAACGGGTGGATGGCCGAAGGCCGGCGAGCACTCGCCCTGGGGACAGGCACCGGTTCGCTCGCCCTGGGTCTCTCCGCTCGCGGACTCGAAGTGACAGGACTCGACCTAGCCCCTCGGCTGCTGGAGGTAGCCCGCCGGGCGGCCGAACACCGGGGACTGTCGGCCCAGTTCATCGAGGGCCGCGCCGAGGCAACCGGTCAGCCCGAGGCCGGCTTCGACCTGGTCAGTGCAGGGCAATGCTGGTGGTGGTTCGAAGCCCGCCGTCCTGCTCTTCGGATTCGCGCGAGGCCTGCAACGGAGGCTCACGATCCGGTCATGGGGGCGGGTGGCGGGAATGGCCCTGCAGGTCCACGCGATCCTCCTGGGCGCGGTGGCGGTGGTGCGTGACGATTTGCGGCCGGGTGGTTTCTTCACCGCCGAGGGAGCCGCGAATGTCGGGAGTCTCGTTCAGTGCCCTGCTGGCCGGCATGGCCGCGGTGACGGTTGCCGCACGCCGCGTTCCGTCGTGGGCCTGGCTGAGCCGTCTGACCCTGGTCGTGGCGGTGCTGGTGGCCGCCGTTGCCATAGGGTTTCTCTTCACTCCCCCTCGCGTGCAGGCGGTGCCCGAACGCGTCTTCGCCGGCACCGGTATGGGCTGGATCGAGGTGGTGGCGATCTGGGCAGCGCGGCACGGCGACGGGTAGTACCGACCCAGGATTGGCCGACCGGCTCCAAGTAGAGCCCTTCGGCTCTACTTGGGTAAACCCAACGCCAATAGCCTGGGGAAACTGGAGGTGATGCATGTCCGGTCATGTCCGTCGCGGGTTCTGTCTGGCCGCGACCTTGGTCTTGCTGCTCTCTGCATGCGGCGGTGATGGAACGGTGGAGGAAAGCACCACCAGTCCGCAGTCCACCACGACCACGACAGAGCCCACGACGACCACCTCTCCTTCCGGGCTGGTCACCTCTCTGGAAGACGTGCGGCGGGCCGTGGTGCGCATCGTCGCCAATGGTTCGTTCGTAGATCCCGAGGTGGGATTGCAGCAGAACGTGGCCGGCAGCGGAAGCGGGTTCATCATCAGCGAGGACGGCACGGCAGTCACGAATAATCACGTGGTGACCGGTGCAGCCTTCCTCGAGGTCTACGTCGCGGGCGAGGACCGACCCCGCAATGCAAAGATCCTCGGGGTGTCCGAGTGTTCGGATCTCGCCCTTATCGACATAGATGGAGAGGGTCTTCCCTACCTCGAGTTCGCCGAGGGCGAGCCCGCGGTGGCCCTGAAGGTCTACACGGCCGGCTATCCACTCGGCGATCCCGAATACACGGTCACCGCCGGGATCGTCTCGAAAGCACGGGCGGGGGGAGAGAGTCAATGGGCCTCCGTCGACTACGTGATCGAGCACGACGCCCGGATCAACCCCGGGAACTCAGGCGGCCCACTCGTCGACGAGCAAGGAAAGGTGGTCGGCATCAACTACGCGGCGATCGCCTCGATCGACCAGTACTTCGCAATCGCGGCCGACGGGGCAAAACCGATCATCGAACAGCTCGCATCGGGGGGCGATGTCACCAGCCTGGGGATCAACGGAGTAGCCGTCCAGGGTGAGGGTGTGACGGGAATTTGGGTGTCGTCGGTCGAATCTGGGTCGCCTGCAGACAGGGTGGGGATCCGAGGGGGGGACATTGTGACGGACCTCGAGGGGTTCACCCTGGCAACCGACGGCACGATGGCCGACTACTGCGACATTCTGAGGTCGCACAACGCGGGTGACGAGCTGTCGGTGCAGGTTCTCCGCTATGCAACGAGCGAGATTCTCACCGGGAAACTGAACAGTGGCGCTCCGATGGAGGTTTCCCTCAGTTTTCTGAACGAGGTCCAGGACGAGGCATCCCTCGTCGACGCAGCCTCCTATGACGAGTACGTCACCATAACGGACGACAGCGGGACACTGATTGTCGACGTACCGAGCGCTTGGAGCGACGTGGACACGACGCCCAGCGACTTCGGAGCCGGTGAATTGTGGCCCTCGATACTCGCTGCTCCGGATCTCACGAGTTTCCTCCAGACGTACGAGACTCCCGGGCTTATCTTCGGGGCGGTCCCGAATGAGGCCGACGACTTGAGTCTCGAGGGAGTATTCGAAACCATCTCCGCAGTCCCGGCCGAATGCTCATCGGCGGGCGTGGAGACCTACGAGGATCCATTGTTCACGGGTCTCTTCAACGTCTGGAACGATTGCGGTGAGGCGGGAGCGTCCGTGGTGTGGATTGCGGCGCAGCGTCCGGAAGAATCGCGGTTCGTGATCATCGCGGTGCAGGCGCTGACCGACGCAGATCTCGAGGCGCTCGATCAGATTCTGCTCTCGTTCAATTTCACCGACTGAGGCCGCACCACCCGATCGGCGGTCGTTCCGCCGGACGAGCCGCTCAAGCCGGGCCTGGAGCGCGTGCCGACCTTTGTCGGATATGGCCACCGTCGATGTAGCTCCCCGGCGCGAAGCCGTGGATCGAGCCGCTCGGGAGATCGAGGGCGAGTTCGTGCGCGGGATCTTCTGGATGGGCTCTGCCGCCTTCCCGTTCGTCGCCGCCATGGCGATCCTGGCGTGGGACGCCTCGATCGGCTCGATCGCGGCTCTCGCAGGGTCCGCGGCCCTCCTGGCGTTTCTCCAGCTGCAGCGCCCGCGGCCCAGAGCGCTCCCGGTAGTGCTGGTGATCGCGGCGGTTGCGGGGGCGCAAATGCCCGTGCAGTCGGCCGAAAACCGCGCCGCTCTCATGGTCGCCGTTCCCGACACATCGGCCTCCAAGCCCTCTCAACGGTGGTGGTCACATGTCGGTCCGGCCGGTCGGATACTCGTCCTCAACCCGCCGGACG
>JABAOH010096638.1_pt1 | contig 11349 bp, 14 predicted proteins | sample 7062181 | NCBI WGS metagenome assembly JABAOH01 (sample SAMN14538630, study PRJNA623070) | marine sediment metagenome | biome: marine biome [ENVO:00000428]; feature: marine pelagic biome [ENVO:01000023]; material: deep marine sediment [ENVO:00002113]; isolation source: pool of 5 deep marine... | reverse complement strand
ATGCAAATAAACGGAATCCCACCTCGTACTAAACGCCATACTCTATACGTACTAAACAGAAAGGCAGGGCCGTGATGAACCCAGCGTTTAGCGGTAAGTGCACGGACTCACTGCTTCTTGGAACACTACTCGATGGCAAAGCCTCAAATGTATTTTGTAGGTTTGACCCCACCTCCTCCTCGGACCGTGGTATAAAGTCGTATCAATCTCTGACGGTCACACGAGGGTAAGAAAATGCCCTTTGTCTGCTTTCACTGCCAGAACGAACTGACTTTGGAGGCGAAGGTCTCGAGGCTAGACCAGTGCCCTCATTGTGGCCGTGATCTCCACTGCTGCCGGAATTGCGAATTCTACGATGAATATGCTCACAACAGGTGCCGGGAACCGCAGGCCGAATACGTGTCTGACCGTGAAAGAAGCAATTTCTGTGAATATTTCCAGTACCGTTTGGGAGAGGTCGGCCGGACCCAGAAGGAAGCAAAAGAGAAGGCAAAAGCCGAATGGGAGACCCTTTTCAAAAAGGAATAGGAAAGGAATTTCGTTTTGTCTTAGTGTAAGATCTGGCTGAGAAAGAGTTTGGTCCGGTCGTGTTTGGGATTCTTGAAGAACTCTTCCGGTGTATTTCCCTCGACAATCTGACCAAAGTCCATGAAAAGCACCCTGTGAGCCACACTCTTGGCAAAGCCCATTTCATGGCTCACCACGATCATGGTCATACCTTCCTGAGCAAGTTCGATCATGACATCCAGCACTTCTTTGATCATCTCCGGGTCCAAGGCAGAGGTTGGCTCATCGAACAACATGACCTTCGGGTTCATGCAGAGGCTGCGGGCAATGGCGACACGCTGCTGCTGGCCTCCAGAGAGCTGCCCAGGGTACTTTCTGGCTTGTTCCGCAATGTGAACCTTGTCCAGAAAATACATGGCCGTCTCTTCAGCCTCGGCCTTGGGGACTTTTCGCACCCAAATGGGTCCCAGACTCAGGTTTTCAACGATTGTCAGATGGGGAAAAAGGTTGAAGTGCTGAAAAACCATGCCCACTTCTGCACGGACTTTCTCGATATTCTTGATGTTATTCGTGAGCTCGATGCCATCGACAATGATCTGGCCCCGTTGGTGTTCCTCCAGACGGTTGATGCATCGGATCAAGGTCGATTTTCCAGAGCCGGAAGGTCCACAGATGACGATGCGTTCCTTTTTGTCCACGGTGAGATCGATGCCCCGAAGCACGTGAAAGTCACCGAACCACTTGTGAAGATCGCTGATTTTTATCATCAGCCCTACAGAGGACTGGTGTTGATTCTTCTTGGATGTTTCCTTGTTCATGAAGACCCCTTGCGATCCATAGATCTTTTCATTTTCATATAGGCCACGGAAATATGCNNGCCACGGAAATATGCAATACCCAAGACCGATGACGTCACTCACCGGTTGACAGCTCCCTTTCCAGCTTGCGGCTGTAATTCGACATGGAGAAACAGCCCGCAAAATAAAGGATCGCCACGAAGATATACGCCTCACGGCTGAATCCCATCCATTCCGGATTGGAAAGCACAGTCTGTGTCGTCTTCAGCAAATCGAAGAGCGCGATAATCACCACAAGAGACGTATCTTTGAATGCGGAAATCAGGATGCTCACCGTTGGCGGAATCACGATCTTGAGGGCCTGAGGCAGGATAACGAGCCGCATGGTGAGGTAGTAATTCAATCCAATCGATTCCGCTGCTTCATATTGCCCACGGGACATTCCCTGCAAACCACCCCGGACGACCTCAGCGATGTAAGCCGCGGTGAACAGAATAATGGCCGCCTGGGCCCGGAGAATGTTGTCGATTCTGATCCCCTGGGGCAAGAAGAGCGGGAAGATGATCGAAGACATGAAGAGCAGGCTGATGAGGGGTACCCCACGGATCAATTCAATATACAAGACAGAAAGCAGTTTGACAGCGGGCAATTTGGATTGCCTGCCCAGGGCCAGGAGAACACCAAGAGGATAGGCAGCCGTCAGCCCGAAGACAGAAAGGAGAAGGGTCAGGGGCAGGCCGCCCCACTGGGTGGTTCCCACTGAAGAAAGGCCAAAAAGCCCTCCCTTCATGAGCAGGCCCATCGCGAAAAGTCCGATGAGCCAGGCATAGGCCAGGCATAGGCCAGGGGTCTCTTCCAATGATCTCGGTTTCTGCTGTAGGCAAGCAAGCCGACGAGAATGATCATGGCCAAAAGGGGTCGCCATTGCTGCTCATAGGGAAAGAAACCGAATATGATAAACCGCAGGCTTGTCGTGATAATGGACCAGCAAGCCCCTCCTGCCGCTCTACATTCCTGTGAAGTCGTCGTCCAAACACTATCAATGAAGGCCCATCGGAAGAGCGGGGGTACGATCTTCCAGAGAAAGAACAGGGTCACAACGGTGAGGAGCGAGTTGAACCACCCGTTGAAAATGTTGCTTCTGGCCCACCCAATCACCCCCACACTGGTTACCGGGGGCTTCAGCTCTTCTCTGACTGTCTCTGGGAAAGATGCTTCCATGGCTCATTATCTCTCGACCAGGGCTACCCTCTTGTTATACCAGTTCATAAAGGCCGATGTTGACAGGCTGAAGATCAGATAAACCGCCATGATGAGGGCCACCCCTTCAATGGCCTGTCCCGTCTGATTGATGGTTGTGTTCGCGACCGAGACGAAATCAGGGAATCCGATGGCCACGGCCAGGGAGCTGTTCTTTGTCAGGTTGAGCATCTGGCTCGTCAGCGGTGGAATGATGACCCTGAGGGCTTGGGGCAAAATCACCAGGTTCAGCACCATGGGAGGCTTCAACCCGATTGACATGGCGGCTTCTCTCTGGCCCTTGCTGACCGATTGGATACCCGCACGGACAACCTCGGCCACAAAAGCAGCCGTATAGATGACGAGGCCCAACAAGAGCGCGACAAATTCGGGGCTGACCATCATGCCCCCTTCAAAGTTAAACCCGACAAGCTCGGGGACATTCATCTTCGTCGGGGAACCGGCCAGATACCAAATGACCAAAGGCAGCCCCACGATCAAGCCCACTGAAACCCGGAAGACAGGGAAAAACCGTCCCGTCTTTTCCTGCCGTCTTCTGGCCCATCGACGAATGAAATAGGCCAGCCCGCAAGCGACCAAGAAGGCCAGAAGCATGTAGCGGTGGGCCGGGTGGGCCTCCGGAATGGCGAAAGCCACGCCGCGGTTGCAGAGAAACACCCCATTCATGGGGGACAAGGCCTGTCGAGGGGATGGAAGGGTTTCGTAAAAGATGGCATACCAGAAAAACAACTGTAAAAGGACGGGGATATCCTGCATGACTTCGATATAGATCGCCGCCAATTTTGAGACAAGCCAGTTGGATGATAACCGGGCCACCCCAACGATGGTCCCCAGAAAAATCGTGAAAATAATCCCGATGAAGGCAACCCTTAAGGTATTGAGAGCTCCGACGATGAGGGCACGCCCATAGGAACTGGCAGCCGAATAGGAGATCATGGATTCGCCGATCTCAAAGGCAGATTCCTTATTCACAAAACTGAATCCGGTAGCAATGTTTTGTTTTTTCAGGTTAANNGCCAGAATGGTACCTTGTCCAGGACCGGTCTGTCCTTCGTCTCGCTCATTTCTTTCGACGGGGTCGATCGCTTGTCAAGAATTCACGATCCGGTTCTGAATCGTGAAAATGAGGGGCTACCACCTTCCACGATGGGCCTTTGGCTGGCGCACGTCGTACGGTTTCAAGCAATCAGAAAAAAAGGTGCCCCTCTCATCGAGGGGCACCCGAAGAAAGGATCATCTAAACGGTGCAGCGTACATAATTCCGCCCCTTGTCCACAGGTCATTTAAACCGCGTGGAAGGCCGAGGGGCGTGTTGGGGCCCACATTCCGTTCGTAGATTTCGCCATAGTTCCCCACTTGTTTGATGATGTTGTACGCCCACTTTTCATCAAGACCAAGGGCCTTGCCCATTCCAGGGGTTACTCCCAGAATACGCTGGATTTGGGGGTTTGTGCTTTTGAGCATCTCATCGACATTTTTCGAATTGATGCCCAGTTCCTCTGCCTCGATGAGGGCCATCACCGTCCAGTTGACAATGTCATACCACTGATCGTCACCGTGGCGGACNNACCGTGGCGGACCACCGGGGCCAGAGGCTCCTTGGAGATAATCTCGGGCAGGATTACGTAGTCGTCCGGATTCGTGGCGACGGAGCGGTGGGCAGCCAGCTGAGAGGCGTCGGAGGTCAAGCAGTCACATCGCCCGGCAAAAAAGGCTTTTGAGAGTTCGGCCGTCTGCTCAATCACCACCGGTTTCCAACTCATCTTGTTTGCTCGGAAGAAGTCTGCCGCATTCATCTCTGTCGTTGTTCCCGGGAGCACACATATGGTCGCCCCACCCAGTTCCTTTGCGCTCTTAATGCCCAGTTTCTTCGGCACCATGAACCCCTGGCCATCGTAGTAGTTCACATGAGTGAAGTTCAGGCCGTTCACCGTTTCCCGAGTCAGGGTCTGTGTGGTATTCCGGACTAGAACGTCGATTTCTTTGGACTGAAGCGCCGGCAGGCGCTGCACAGCCGTCAGAGCGGTAAACTGGACTTTGCTCGCATCACCAAATACGGCGGCGGCAACGGCCTTCGCCGTATCCACGTCAAGCCCCTTCCATACACCCTTTTCGTCAGGCATACTAAATCCAAAGACACCACCGTTTACGCCGGCGATGATAACCCCTCTCGCCCTGACTGCTTCGAGGGTTTCCCCAGCCATCGCCACGCTCGCCGCGACGATGACTGTCACCAACACTGCAATAACGCACAGCTTAGAAAGTCTCATCTCTCGTCCCTCCTTTTTGGTTTATCCATTTCGTTCTCGATCCGAAGTCGGGCAAAACCCGACTCCTAACCCGTTGGCGATTATAGAAGTATAGGGCTCGCTTGTCAAGGAAAAAAGGCTGAAAAACGTCGTCGTTGAAGAAGATCTGGTCATCAGTGTAACGATGAAGGAGATGGATGGCTTGCCGGGGCTTCTCGCCAGTGAGCAATGGCGTTCGCGTAATACGAGAGTATGTCACGCGACCCAGGATCAGTCCGAAATGATCCATCTGATTCGACGATGACCATCCGTCTTATCCTCAACATGTTCAAGGCCGTCGTGATACCCAGCTCACGGCCTCTTTTCGGAATATAGACCTGGGCACCCTGGGTTTGTAATTCTTCCATCAAACGATGTACTCGCCCTTTCACATCGAATTCGGTCAGCCCATCTCCTGGGGCTTCCAGAAACACGGTTGCCAGGACGGATATTGGAAGAACGGGAATGACGCCCTGAATGGAAGCCATCAGCCCGTTGCACAGCTTCTCGACCTCCCTAAAGCGATCCTCACGGTCTAACTCGCTGAAATTGATGTCGTGGTCCTGACAATATTCACGCATCGAAACCACTGGGCCAAAGTTGACGCAGGCGTAGCCAAAGCGTTGCCACTTGTTCAGTGCCATCAAGACCAGATTGCGCCAAATGAACCGAGTCGTCGTCCTGATAACGAACCACTGGCTTCGTCTTTTGGCGTGAGGGTCCAGGCGTCGTAAAAGGCTCCGATCCTCCAAGGTTCGGTCGTAGTTAATCCCTACCGGAATAAAGACAATATCCCGGTCAGTCGCCGCCTGGAAGCCACGGAGCATATAATCGACCAGGCCAAACTTGGGTGGCCTGAGCCGACCATCTCGGCTGAGTCCCCCTTCAAGAAACACAGCCTGGCACACGCCCTCTTCGGTCGCCATGTGGATATACCGCTCCAAAACCAGGCGATACAAGGGATTTCTGGAATCTCGACGAACAAAGTACGCCCCCAGAGCTTTCACCAGTGTTTCGAGGGGCCAAATTCGAGCCCATTCGCCAACAGCATACGAGAGTGTCGTTCGCTCCGCGGCCAGAAACGCGACAAGGATATAGTCCATATTGCTACGATGGTTCATCACAAAGACGACGGTGGACTCGGGATCGACGCGGGCCAATTCTTCATTGTCGACGAGGCCAACACGGACCCAATAGAGCATTCGCGCAACCTTCTTTGCCACCCAGTAACCAATCCGGAAATAGAGGTAGGCATTAAAAGACGGGACGATTTCTCTCGCATAGCCAAGAATTTCTGCCTGAAGAACACCTCGGGGAGTACCCGTCTCCTGCGCCTGGGTTTGTATGGCCTGGATGACCTTGGGATCATAAACGAGCCGATCGATGAGGACCTGCCGTTTGGTGAGCTGAAAGGGCCGGATTTCGATGTCCAGTCGGCTGCTAATCTCATCGAGCACGCGATGAATTCGCCGCCTGAAAAACCAGCGGACACTGGGGATGCAAACTCGATCCAGCACCGCCCAGACGGTTAGGACCAGCAGTAGGACGAAAATCCAGATGGGTATGGCGATTTGACCCGTCATGTTACCAGGCTTTCCATGGGGCCACGGTTCAGCCTTCGGATTTCTCAGGGTTGAACCCCCTCGGGCACCTTGCTGTGATTAAACCTCCCACGCTCGAGGAAATGGACCACCTGCTTCATGGCAACTGGGTTCCTCATAATAAAGCTATGGCTGCTCGGAACAACCAGAAAATCTGCCATCTCCGCTAACTTGGCCCGTTCGACAGAAACCCGGCCGTCGTCTGGTCCGGGAATGAGCGCTGAAAAAAGTGGATTGAGGCTCCTGTTGCCGGCGATAATGCCGACCTCAGTATCGATCGGCTTTAATCGATTCGGGATGCTTTCGAAGTTCGTCCCCATTTGCTGGCCTGCAGGACCCGTAATCCACCTGTAGAGGAAGAACTTCATAAAATAATCGACTCCCTCACTCCCCCCATTGGGTGGGGCCAGCATGACGAGTCGGCTCCCCTCAGGGAGTGAGTTGGCCTGCAGATACTGCCGGACGACGATCCCTCCCAGGGAATGGGTCACAAAATGGATCTTGGCTGGGCGGCTCTGGCGACATTGCGCAATGGCTTCGGGGATACGCACCTCGGCGACATGTTCAACCGTTTCACCCCGTGACGGGTATCCGTAGTTAACGGTCCGGTAGCCCCGACTCGAGAGGTATTCTTCGAGTCTCCCCATTGAACGCCTCGTCCTTCCTAAGCCATGAAGGAGAACAACGCACTCGTCTTCATGGTTCGGCCTCGTCGGCTCAGCCGTCCTCCCCACGTTCGACAACAACCCGAAGAGAATTGAAATCATAATCAAGAAAACGCCAACCAATGACCGCTCGCCCAATATCCTCACCCACGCGAGGGAATATTACCATACCATAAAAGACAAGCCTTTATGTCACGCCCATCCGAGATGAAAGGATCCTCAGGTTCGAAGGTAAGAAGCTCCATTGATATCGACGATGCATCCGGTGAGATACTCTGTCCCATCTGAAGCTAAGAACACAACGGTGCGCGCCACCTCTTCAGCGCTGCCGGCCCGGCCAAGGGGGCTTTGGTTCCGAATTGAATCACCAAGAGGACCCGAAAGCAATGGTGCCGTCATTGCCGTTTCCACGAATCCCGGTGCCACCGCATAAACAAAGATATTGCTCGGGGCCAGGGCCTTTGCCATGGACTGGCTCAAGGCATTCAATCCTGCCTTGCTCGCACCGTAGGCAGGGGCATCGGGTTCACCCCGAAAGGCGCCTCTCGAAGAGACATTGACGATCTTGCCTCCACCATGGTCCATCATATGCTTCACAAAACAAAATGACAGATGAGCCGGTCCCATCAGGTTCGTAAATATGGTTCGCGTCCAAAGAGCCTGCCATTCTTCGAATGTCAACCCCTTTATCGCACGCTCTTCAAATATTCCCGCATTATTGACCAAAACATGAATTCTCTTCATTTCCTTGATGGTCATCTCAGCCATGTTCAGCACAGACTCGGGATTTGACAAGTCGGCCTGAACCATTCGATGAGGTCCCCCTGGGAGTTCAGTCAGTATTTGCTCGGCAGCATCACGGTTCTTGTGATAATGAGCGACAACACGTGCATTGCATCGGGCGAATTGCTGGGCAATTGCCCGCCCTATTCCTCCGGAAGCACCCGTAACAAGCACGGCCTTGCCTCTAAAATCAATATTCATACCGTTCTCCTGTGATAAGGCGATACATCCTCCCCCCACGCCTCGGCGAATTGCGGGTAGTTAACAAAAAAACCTCTCCGCACTTCCTCCGGCACGCGATTCGCTGGGCAGGAGAGGTTGTAGCAGCGTGTACATTGTGTCCTCAGGACTGTCCAGCCCCAGACAATCAGTGCCCAGGTCGTGAGTGTCAAAAGCAGCCATTGTTCGCTGATGATGAAGAATGGAATGTAGTAGAGAAAAAGCACAGCCACATAGATGAGCCAGACGGTGTGCTCCACCTTGGTCATCGGATGTGGATCGAACTTGGGTATCTTTGGCAGGCCTGAATTGGCATGGCACTTGAGCAGAAAGCCGCTCTCAGCATAGTGTGGACAGTGTCGACAGAGCACCAGGGCCTCGACATAGCCAAAGAACAATAACGCCAGACCGATCCAGACCGCCAATCCAGTCCAGAACTTACCCATGATCATCCCAGCACCAAATGGAATCATCCAACCGACAGCCAAGACCGCGAAGTCCACAAGATCCTTCCCCGTGTGTTTGCAGAGCAACTTACCTTGAATCTCACAACCTTCACAGGTCTCACGGGAGCAAGCTGCGGCAGTCGTCTCGATACCCGGGTTCGCAACATCTGACATGATGATTTTTCCTCCAACCGTGAAGTTTACGACTTGGCGACATTGATTGGGAATTCCTACCCACCGAGATATATCTTCTTCGCATATTCCACACCGGATAGGTCTGTGGATTCTGCCTCAAAGGCAATCCTGCCATTCTCAAGCACATAGACCTTATCGGCGATACTCAGGCCCAATCGAAGGTTATGCTCAACAAGAACAATACTCAGGCCATCTCTGGTCAGTCCCGTTATCGTATTGGCCACCTCGTTCACCAGAAAAGGGGAGAGTCCCTGAGAGGGCTCATCCATAAGAAGTAGTTTCGCCTTGGTCATCAAGGCCAGTGCGATCACGAGGGTCTGCTGTTCGCCACCACTGAGGTTACTGCTTTTCTCCTTCCGTTTTTTTGCCAGTACGGGAAAACGTTCACACATGATCTCGATGTCTCTCGTTATCTCGTTTTTGTTCTTCCGTGAGTAAGCTCCCAACTCCAGGTTCTCTAACACTGTCATCTGGGGAAAAATCCTTCTCCCTTCGAGGATATGTGCAATTCCTAGCCTGAGGATGTCGTACGAAGCCATGCCATCAATCCTCGTTTCTTGGAACCAGACGCTGCCTAAAATTGGCCGATTCAAGCCGGATATCGTCTTAAGAAGCGTACTTTTGCCCGAGCCATTGGCCCCGAGAAGAAGGCTTATTTTGCCTTCCTCGATTTCCATGGAAACACCCTTTAAGACCTCGAGTTTCCCATAGTTGACAAACATGTCCCTGAGCGCAAGAAACATCAACCCATCACTCCAAGGTAGGCTTCAACCACCTCTCTATTTTCTCTGATCTCTTTCGGGAGACCTTCGGCTATTTTCCTCCCGTAAGCGAGGACGACAATTCGATCGCAATAGTCCATAATTGCCTTCATGTTATGTTCAATGATCACAACCGTAGTTCCCGTGTCCCGCACCCGAGTCACCAGTCCCATGACCGTTTCCACCATATGGGGCGACAGCGTGGTCACAGGCTCGTCTAACAATAAGAGTTTGGGATCTGTCGCCAAGGCGATGCTAATGGCGAGAAGCTTCTGGTACCCACTGGAGAGATTCTCGGCAAGTTTGTCTTTTTGTGAGGTCAATTCAGTAAAATCGAGGATTTCCATAGCCCTCTGCCTCATCGCCCCCTCTTCTTCACGGACCGCCCGCGTGTGCAAGGGCGCCTTCCATGACGGTTGTTTGTAGTTCATGTGAAATGCGGCATATACATTGTCAAAAACGGTAAACTGGTTGAACAGGGTCGACGCCTGAAAAGTCCTTCCTATACCCCTCCGGGCGACTTGATTCGCTCTGAGGCCGGTGATTTCCTCTCCTCTCAACACGACCTTGCCTGCTGTGGGCGGGAAAAAGCCAGCGATGATATTAAACAGCGTTGTCTTGCCAGCACCGTTGGGGCCGATGATCCCGAGTATCTCTGATTCGAAGACATCGAGGTCGAGGTCGCGAAGGACGGTCAAGCCGCCGAATCGTTTCTTGAGGTTCTTAACCTCAAGCACCTGTGCAGATGCTCCCGCTTTCATCTTTCGACTTTCCTAAATTGGTCCCGAATCCGTCTGATGATCCCCATCAGCCCTTTCGGTTCAATCAGGAGAACCAGTATCAACATGACGGACCAGATGACAAATCTCAACTCCGGCGCGAAGCGCATCAGTTCAAGAAAAAAGGTTACAACACCAGCGCCGATCATGGGACCGATCAACGTGCCAAGGCCGCCCACAAGGGCCATGATGACGATCATCTCCGAGATCATCCATGAAAATGTCGATGGGTGCAACAAACGAAAAAAATGGGCAAAGAGACTACCTGCCATACCGGCCAAGCCGGCGCTGATGCTGAAGGCCAACACCTTGTAAAACGAGGTGTTGATACCGATCGATTCCGCCAGATCCTCGTTCTCTCGGATCGATACAAGGCACCTTCCAATCCTCGAATGAACGAGCAAATGAAGAAAGACAATGAACAGCACCCCAAAGAGTAAGACCAAGTAGTAACTGGCCGTCAGGCTACTAAAATCGATGCCGAGTATGCTCTCCGGTGGCTGGATACCCCGCAAGCCGAGGGGACCGTTCGTCAGTTTTCGAGAATTCAACAAGAACAGGTAAACAAAATGACCGAAGAAAAAACTCGTCACAGCAAAGTAATGTCCGCGGATCTTGAGGGCGGGATATCCGACGGCTGCTGCGAAAAGAAAGACCCATACGCCACTTATGGGAAAAGCCAGCCAGAAGGACATGCCGGTCTTTAGCGTCAACAGGGCCGACGTGTAGGCACCTAAACCGTAAAACGCAGCATGACAGAACGAAAGCGGGCCCGTATAGCCCGTGAGGAGGTCATAACTCGCTGTCAACATGGCGTACAACATCGCCAGGATCACAACATAGACGACATAATTCGATGCGAATTGAGGAATGATAAGCAGGATCGCAATGAGAGCCGCTATGACAATGCGGTCAGCACGAAACACGGCTTTTTCTCCTATTCACCCGAAGACCGTATAGGAAGCGAAGATCTTTTAATCCCTTTCGAGCGATCAGGAACCTCCTCCTTGGTCGTCCGCGATATCCCCTGTCCGGATACCAAAGCCTT
>JABAOH010082843.1_pt1 | contig 11350 bp, 15 predicted proteins | sample 7062181 | NCBI WGS metagenome assembly JABAOH01 (sample SAMN14538630, study PRJNA623070) | marine sediment metagenome | biome: marine biome [ENVO:00000428]; feature: marine pelagic biome [ENVO:01000023]; material: deep marine sediment [ENVO:00002113]; isolation source: pool of 5 deep marine... | reverse complement strand
CTTGTATACGATTTACACCCTTAATTGTTGTAAAAACAATAAAAGGAGTTTAGGTGCATTATTTCTAAGAAAATAGCATGATGTTAAACTACGATTATCCTCTTTACAGGCCACCTTCAGAAGCAAATTCGCTGATTTTTCAAGTTACATTAGGGTGTTCATTTAACGAATGTTCATTTTGTGATATGTACAGATCTAAAGAATATTCTGAACGTCCATGGGAAGAAGTAAAGCTAGAAATCGATATGATGGCAAAGCAGATGCCAGATACTCAAAGAATATTTCTTGCAGATGGTGATGCACTAAATATTTCAACAGATTACATGGTACAAATTACAAAATATCTTTATGAGAAATTTCCAAACCTTGAAAGAATTTCTTGTTATGCAATGCCAATGAATCTTTTAAAGAAAACTCCTGAAGATTTGAAAAAAATGTATGAAGCAGGACTACATATGTTATACTTAGGAATTGAAAGTGGTTCTGACATTATCTTAAAAAAAGTAACAAAAGGTGCAGTAGCAAAAACAATCATCAAAGCTTGTAACAAAGCTAAAGATGCAGGATACGTTCTTTCATGCATGATAATTCTTGGATTAGGGGGTAAAACATATTCAAAAGAACACATGAAAGGAACTGCAGAAGTAATCAATGCAGTATCACCACATTATGTTGGTGCATTGACGTTATACATGGAAAATGGTATTAAAGATGAATTTCTAACAAAATTTGGAGAGCCATTTATTCCTGTTTCAGATTCAGAAGCCCTAAGTGAATTAGAAGATTTGGTTTCACAGATTGATGTAAAACAAGAAGTTGTTTTCAGAGCAAACCATGGCTCAAATGCTTATACAATTAAGGGAACTTTTCCACAAGACAAAGATGCGATGATAGAAAAGATCTCTTGGATGAGACAACATCCAGAAGTAACTAGACCAAAAGGACTGCGTGGATTTTAGAAAATTATTTGTGTTATACTAAGTTTAGAGGATGTAAATATACAACCTTGAAAATTGTTATAGTGTAATCTCCTTCAAAGGCCCTAATAATTTCTCCATTCTCAATATCTCTCACTCTGAATTGATATTCATATGTTCCATCATCATTTACGTCAGTTTGTGCAAAATGTGCAGCTTCACCATCTCTGTTCATTTGAATAATTACAGGATACCCAGTAACATGGTTAGCAATTTTTCCTTCAACAAATCCCCATGGTAATGCGTTATCATCGGGCGCATGGAAGAAAAGAATGGTTTTTTCTAATCCAATTGAGTTATCAAGGGGAATAATTTCGGTATTTGATTCATGACTATGTTCATTTACTCCAACGTGACCATGGTGTGGATGAGCATATACCATCGAAATGGAGGATAAAGAAAATACAATAAATGAAGCAAAAACAATTGAAAAAACTTGTTTTTTATTCATATCAAGTAATTTAAAAAAATTCTAATTTAAAAATTTATTTTTTAAAGTTTTTCAACTATTGATTTCAGATTCTCAGGCAGGTCAGGCATCTCAGTATGACTTTCATTGTTCTCCAAAATCTCAGGTCCAATTCTACGAACTTTTTGTGTTCCAATTAAAGTATCAATATTTCTTTGAATGTCTTTTTCTGAAAGAACGTTCTTTAGTTTTTCAATAAGTTCTTGCTCATTTTCATATTTTTTTATTGCATGTTGAACAAGAACCATTTTTTCTTCCATAGAAAATTCTGACATGATATCCACTTTTGTAAATGACATTTGAATATAATGGCTTTGCTAGTCATGAAAAATGAGTATATCGTGTAGAGGTGTAGAAACTAAACACACATTCTTTGATATGCCCTCAAAGAGCAATTAGTTTGTGGCAATCACAAATGTTAATCTAAATTTAGAGTCCTCAAAAGATGATCTATTAGAATTACTTAAACAAAAAGATGGACAGATAAAATTACTTAGTGAACAAATTACTGATTCAAAAAATAGAGTAGAGCAGGAAAGAGCTGATGCCATGAGAGTTTTAGCAGCAAGATTAGCTCATGACCTTCGAAATCCTCTATCTATTATTAAAAATGTGGTAGAAATTTTAGAATCTAAACACGGAATGCGAATAGAAGAGAAAATTATTCAATATAGGAAACTAGATAGGGCTATTGAAAGAATTTCACATCAAATTGAAGATGTTTTAGAATATGCTAACAAAAAAGAACTTAACCTAGATGAATATCTTGTTACAGATATTATTCATCTAGCTACTGTTGGAATGATTATTCCTGAAAAAGTAAATCTGAATGTTGAAAAAAGTACTACAAAAATTCATTGTGATCAAAAGCAGATGATTGCAGTTTTTTCAAATTTATTATTGAATGCCATTCAGGCAGTAAAGCCAGAAGGAAAAATTGATGTACATATTGATGATAAAGTAGGCATTGTAAGAATTTCCATTATAGATTCTGGTAGCGGGATTGCACAAAATATTAGTTCTAAGATTTTTGATCCACTTTTTACTACAAAACAAGAAGGTACAGGATTAGGACTGTCAATATGTAAGAAAATAGTAGAGCAGCATGATGGAAAAATTGAATTTTCTAATAGACCTACTACTTTTTCAGTAATTCTCTCAAAAAATTCCTAATAGTAAAAATCTATATTCCAAAATTAAAGTTCTGGAGAGAGTTTTTCTCTCCAATCCATTAGCTTGTTAAAAGTTTCAAGATAGTTTTTTTCTTTAGTTGTTATGTGTACATGAGCATCAAATTCTTGACAGTGTCCTTCAAAGATCATCGTACATTGTTTTTTGAATAAGGGGATAGTAATTCCTATTTTTTTAATTGATGAAAATTCATAATTTTCAATACGTACTGATTGGTTTTTTATCTGGATTTGCTTGTCTTTTTTGTTTTGATTTATTTCATCATCAACTTGGGTTTTTCTAGAGTCACTCCATTTAGGAGTCTCAGGTGGCCAATGATGAATATGAACCTTATGGGCTAGGAATTTAATTTCAATAGATTCCTCATCTGTCATATGGAAAAATACAATCTTACCCTATTTGTTCCAATATAGGGATGGGCCCACGGGGACTCGACTACTTATTTGGGGATAAAAATGGACGCAAATACATGCGAGATTTCTAAATTTATTATAATTATTCTAAGGGATTTACGTTCCCCAAACCAAAGGCAACAAAAGTACCATCATTACCGTAACAATAGGAATACAGATAAGATCAAAAGGAAGCCCGTATCGAACCATCTGTTTGATTGATACATGACCACTACCAATTGCAATTGCATTTGGTGGAGTCCCAACTGGCATCATGAATCCATAGCTTGTAGCAAATGCAACTGGTGCCATAAATAAAATAGGATCTATATCTGTAGCACTTCCCAATACAGCCATAATTGGCAGTAACAAAGCAGCTACTGCAGTGTTACTCATGAGTTCGCTTGTTAGCATTGTAATGGCGACTACAATCAGAACAATCAAGAAAAAGTCAAGATCACCAATAAACAGCAGCTTGTCTGCTATCCATGTATCTAATCCTGTTGCAGTAAAACCACTAGCAAGTGCCAAGCCACCTCCAATTAGGATTAAGACGCCCCATGGAATCTTGCTTGCTGTTCTCAAATCCAACAAACGCTCTCTCTTTTGTCCAGATGGCAGTATCAATAATGCAGCCACAGCAACTAGAACTATTACATGATCTCCTACAAATGGAGCCAAGTCTTTCCAAAACAGTCCTCGAGTTACCCATGCAATTGCAGTTGCAACAAAAATTACTAGAACAATTTTTTCATTTCTACTCCAGTTTCCGAGTTTTCTTAATTCTACTGTAATGATGTTTCTGCTTTTCAATACTGGGTTTTGGTTGTCCAATCTAGCTGCTGTAGTCATGTATATCCATAATACGAAAAGAGAAACAGCACTTAGTGGAACTCCAACTAACATCCAATCAAAGAAGATTATTTCAACATCTGCCAGTGATTCACCAAGCGAAGCAAAAAGAGCATTAGGTGCAGTGCCAATCAATGTGGACATTCCTCCTAGACTAGCAGCATATGCAACTGAGAGTATCAAACAAACAGCAAATCGTTTTTTCTGTGCAACATCTACTTGTGAAATAACTGCAATTGCAATTGGCAGTATTAACAGAGTTGTAGCAGTATTTGTTATCCAGGCACTAAGGGAGCCGGTGACAATAATAAATCCTAAAATGATATTTTTTGGTTTTGTTCCTACTACTTTTAGTGTGTTTAATGCAAATCGTTTGTGAAGATTTACTTTTTCTATTGTCTTTGCAACTAGAAATCCACCCATCAATAAAAATACCAACTTGTCACCATACGCAGAAATTACTTTGTCAATGTCTGCCACATTAAGCAGGGGAAATACAAAAAATGGAATTGACGCAGTAACATAAAATGGAATTGCTTCAGTAGCCCACCATATTGCCATCCATATAGCTAATCCTAAAACAAGCTTGGCTTCAAAAACTAGCCCTTCTATTGGATATGAAATAATTATTGTAAACAGAATTGGAGATAACATAAACCCTGTAATTCGTAGTGTATTGTGAAATGGAATCCACTCATTAAAATTAGTCATTAAAGCAATTCATCTCGAGTTATCATCTAACTTTTTCTAATGAAATTTTCCACAATTTAGGTGCAAATGCATCCTATTTTAGCCCCATGAAAGAGAATGGGCCCACGGGGATTTGAACCCCGGATCTTCGCCGTGTAAGGGCGACGTCATAACCGATCTGGACTATGAGCCCAGCAAACTACCTTGTTAAAATCCATTTAAACTTTGAGAATTGATTTGAAAAAATCTAAAAATGTGAAGGATTCCGATAAATTTTGTGATAGATGTAACTTTTTTTTGTAGTCCTATTGGATTGGGTCATGCAGCAAGGGATGTAGCTGTAGCAAAACAATTTGAAAACATTTCAACAAATTTTGTAACGGGTTCAGGAGCTGCAGACTTTATCTCAAAGTATGGTTTTTCTGTAAAAAATGAATATGTTCCACCAAATTTTACTGTACAAAATGGTAAATTAGAAAATTCAGTTAAATGGATTTGGAAGTATTATCAATATTATAAAAAATGTAAGGATGTTTCCACACAAATAATAAAAGATGAGAATCCAAGACTTGTTATCAGTGATGAAGATTTTGCATCTTTAACAGTTGCTCAGGAAAAAAAGATTCCATCTATTCTGATAACTGATATTTTAGAAACTAGATTCACAAAAGGAATTGTCTCACTAGTTGAGAAGAAAATGAACAAGGCAATGAAAGATATTATTGAGAAATGTGATGCAGTGATTCTTCCTGAAGAAGGGCAAGATGAACGTAACATTAAGCGAGTAGGCCCAATTGTAAGAACAACCAATCATTCAAGAGATGAGTTAAGAAAGAAATTTTCTTTTGATAAAAAAACAATAGTTGTAAGCATAGGAGGAACATCAGCTGGAGAATTTTTAATTGATAAGGCAGTTGATTCTGTTTCAAAGATTAATGATGTAGAAATTGTGATTGTTGCAGGTCCTTCATTGAAAAAACAATATGAAGGAGTAAGAAATTTTGGATTTGTTGAAAACTTACATGAGATAATTTTTGCCTCTGATCTTGTAATTTCTTTAGCAGGAAAATCAACTATTGATGAATCAAAAGCATATGGAACTCCAGGAATTTTTATTCCAATAAAAGATCATTTTGAGCAAGAAGACAATGCTAAAGAGGAAGGATACTCATTTGATGATGTCTTTAGATTAGAATCTCTGATTTCTGAGAAACTGGTACAAAAAAGAATGCCTCTTAGTTGTGATGGGGCAAAAAATTGCTGGAAAATTATTCAAGGTTTTCTCTGAAGGTAGAAAAAATCCAATCCTTAATAGATGGCACAGGATTTTGATTACCTCGTAATGGCCAATTTAGCTGTTGTAAAGTTTGGCGGTAGTGCTATAGGACCAGATGGGCTATCAATTCCAATAATCATTCAAAGAATAAATGAAATCAAAAAAGATGCCAAAGTAGTTGCTGTTTTTTCAGCACCGCTGACAATCCAAGATGGTAAAACTAGATCACTTACAGATGTTGTTTTAGAATTAGGAAGAAATGCTGAAAATAATCAATCAATTAATCTTGATGCAGTGAGAGGTGCATATGAAAAAATCCTAGAGCTAGTTAGTGATGATTATCAAGAAGATTGTAAAAATATCATAAACTCAAATCTTGAAAAATCAGCTAAGGCACTTGAAGAGGCAAAACAAAAAGGAGAATTTGCAGATGAGATTCGTTCAAAGGCTCTAGCATTTTCTGGTGAAATTCTCATGTCACATGTAATGAATTACATTTTGAAGAGTCAGGGAATAAAATCGGGTACGGTAAGCTATGAAAATTGGCCTATTGTGACTGATAATAACATAGAATCTACGAATTTTCTTTATTCAGAATCACTTGAAAAAATTGGCCATCTAGAAGAGCTGGTAAATGAAAACGAAGTAGTTACTATTGGAGGATTTATTGGAAAAACTGTTGATGGCATTACAACTACCTACGAGAGAGGTGGTTCTGATCGTACAGCTGCGGATCTTGCAATACTGTTGCACAAAAAATATGATGCAAGGATTGATTTTGAAAAAGACAGTTCTGTAGTTTCTGCTGATCCTAAAATTGTAGGTGAGGGTTTGAGTGATGTAAAGCAACTATCATACAATGAGGCAAGACTTGCAGGCATGTTTGGAATGAAGATTCTTGATCCAATTGCAATAAAGGAAATCTTAGAAAATGGTGTAGATATGCCAATAATTATTACAAATATGAAAGATCCTCAAAAAGCTACAACAATTTTACGAAAACCAACAAATGAAAATGGTCACCCATTAAAGATAGTTACAGGAAAGAAAAATTGTGCTATTGTAAGAATAGAAACAGAAGCAGCATCAAGTTTGCTAGAATCCCTAGATAAGGAAAAGCGATATAGCGAGTTCATTGTATTATCACCATTCACAAAAGATGGAATAGAGTTTTCCAGATTACTTTTCTTAGATGGAGAATATGTTAAAAGAAACGAAAAATATCTTTTAGGGTTTGATTCTCTTGCAACAATTACCTACAATCGCGGAGTGATTACTTTGATTGGAGATGAGATGTGGAGAGTTCAACAAATTGCATCAAAGGCTAGTGCAAAGATTGGTGAAGCGGGATTAAACATACTAAACATGGATGCTCAAGAAGAAACATCAAGAATAATTATTGTAGTAGAAGATTCTGGTGACAACATAAGCAAGGCAATAAGTGCAATTCATTCAGAAAGATCAAAAATTAAGTTTGTTTAAGTTTTAAAATTTTTCAAATGGCGCTACAGGTTTGAAACCAGTAGTGCCATCGTGGGTTTTTTCTTGGGGCCGATATCTAGAATCATCCCCGGCGTTACCCAAAACACGCGATAATTAAAATAGGAAAATCTGATATTTAGAGCTGATCTATATAGATCAAGGAGGCATAGGCTCAGCGATATACCACAAAGCCATTCCCGCGCCAATAAAGACAAACCACTTGAGATTATTTTTGCTAAAGAAGATATTAGTAGATGCAAGTTCTTCATCAGTTTTTGCAGATGTTCTCATCTTTCGCATCTCAAAGCCTTGGCCCACAAGTCCTATAATGACAAGTATGGTTGCAACAGCGCCAAAAATCCAATTCATAAATTAGATTTCTCTGTCATTGAATATTTAGATTGCAGTCACAACCAAAATTGAGGGTAATTTTGCGTGTGTTTTCACAATAATCAAACTCGTCTATATTACATTCCATTCACAAAAGATTTTGTGTCTAAATTCTACGTTCCAACTAGACCCACAAAGAAAACTCTAGATTTGGAAGATGACGATGAAACAGAAAGATAATTCTTTAAATTACTAATATATTTCCAATCTCATTATGAAAGAGGTAGGCAAAATTTGGATGAATGGAAAATTGGTTCCATTCAAGGATGCCAAAGTTCACGTGCTAACTCATGCTCTGCATTATTCTACCTCGATTTTTGAAGGACTAAGATGTTATAGTACACCAAATGGTTCTGCAATATTTCGATTACCTGAACATGTTGATAGATTCTTCAAATCAGCAAAACTATACTCTATGAAGATGCCATACTCTAAAAAACAGATATCTGATGCAATTATCAAAACGGTAAAGGCGAGTCGTCTCAAAGAATGCTACATCAGACCTCTAGCATACTATGGATATGGTACTATGGGTCTTACTCCAACACAAAACAAAGTAGATGTTTCAATTGCATGTTGGGAATGGAAGATGGGAGAATCAAAAGCAGGAAAGTTTTCAGGGGCAAAATGTAAGATTTCTAGTTGGGTAAAGATTGATTCAAGATCACAACCAATTCAAGCTAAAGCAGCTGCAAACTATTCAAACGCAGCATTATCTCGAGTAGAAGCACTTGAAAATGGATACGATGAATCAATTATGCTTAATTCTCATGGAAAAGTTGCAGAAGGAAGTGCTGAGAATATTTTTGTTGTAAGAGATGGACAAATAATTACTCCACCACTAACTGCTGGGATTTTAGAAGGAATTACTCGTGATAGTGTTATTCAGATAATTGAAGAAAACGGTGGATATGTTATTGAAGCTGACATGGATAGAGATGATTTGTATGCAGCTGAAGAAGTATTCATGACAGGAACAGCAGCTGAAGTCAAGTCAGTAACTCAGATTGATAAAGTAAAGATTGGAAACGGAAAGCCCGGAGTTGTTACCAAAGCTCTTCAAAAGTCATTCATGAATGTAGCAATGGGTAAAGATGAGCGATTCTTATCTTGGCTCAAGTACATCTAGAGCCTAAGTTTTTTACATGTAAAACTCTGGATTAGTATTATGGAATCTTGTTCTACTGGAAATACTCAAGAGATTTGCTGGTTTTGTCGCAAAGGCAGACATCAAGACTGTATGAAAGAGATTCCAATTAATGCAAAAAGTGATGGTCCACATGATTGCACATTTGACACTAAGATGATTCCTTGCCAGTGCAAACACGATGAATAAAGAATTCTGGGAAAAATTTGCACAGGAAGCAGATTTGCATTATAATGAGGAATTTGCAAAGTTCATCAGAGACTTGACTACATCCCTTAGATGCACAAGTGTTTTAGAGGTTGGATGCAATGCAGGAAATGACCTAAAGTTATTTCCAGAGTCTGTAGATATTCACGGAATAGACTCTAATGAGAAAATAATAGAGATTGCCAAGTCTAGAATACCTTTAGCAAAGTTTCAGGTTGGAAAAGTAACTGAGCTGCCTTATGAGGATTCATCAATTGACTTGGTTTTTACTCATGGATTTTTTAATTATCTGGAAGATGAGTTTGTTGCAAAAGGAATAGATGAGATATTTCGTGTTGCAAAAAAGTACATTGTTAGCTGTGAGATGTTTGGAGATGATAATGTCATAGATGAGGAAAACTCTCGTAAAGGTCGGAATATGTTTCAAAGATGGTCTGAATACAAAGTAAAAATAATCAGCAATGTGGAGATGCATGAAGATATTGATCCAGAAAAACCCAAGTTTTTCCTAGTTAGAAAACTCTGAAATTGTTTATGCGTAAGATCTATAAGCAAAGATCTTTTCAGAACTTTGGTATGACGGCAAAAAACGATTGGTGGAAGAATCTTCCAGAAGAACTTGAAGACGATATAGAATCTTTTTCAAAGTAATTTTTAAACAAAAAATACGCGGGTCTAGAGGGATTCGAACCCTCGACAGCCGGATTAAGAGTCCGGTGCTCTACCTGGCTGAGCCATAGACCCAATAAAATTAGCATCCGCTAGTGTTGTTATTAAGGTTGAGATAAAATTAGAATTTAGTTTTGAACTTTGGCTTCTACTTCACTGTACTTTTCTAAAATTTGTGTTAGTACAGTAGATACTGGAACATTGTTCATCTTTTTCTTTTCTGCTAGGAGTTTTTGATATGCGTCTAATGTGATGTATACTGGAATTGAGCCATTTCCTTCAAGTAATCCTCTTACATTGAATAGTGCAGTTTCCATTCCTTTTTCAGCAGATTTTGCAAATTTTGCTTTATCAAGAATACTTCCTAATGGGCCAAAAGGCATTTCATAATCAACTGTCATGGTTACACGAGTTAAGTTCTCATCTAATTCTTTAAACTCATTTGTGATTTGCCATTTCTTAAATGGGCCTTCAATTTGTTTTGCAGAAATTTTCTCATTTCTAACAAATTCTACTGTTTCACAGTCCCACTCTAGTCTTTTACCACTAAAGTCGCCAATTACTCTAAATGTTGTTCCAACTCCCATTCCCTCTTTGATATCCATTGGAACTACAGTCATTCCTACAGAATCATTTTTGATTTGATCAGAAACGTGTTCTGGTCGTGCAAAATAGGTAAAAACCGTATCAACAGGAGTTTTAATTTCAATAGATTTGCTTACGACTGTCAACGCTGGTTGTTTTGTCAGTCAGGATTTAAAGGTTTTGACAATTTTCCAATGAAAATTTCCTTTACAATATATTCAACAGGATTGGATAATATTTTGAAAATGACAAAGTGGCTCAAATTGAGTTTTGTAGTTTTTTTTATTTTTTCTTTAGTGCCAATAATTTCTCAATCATCTGCTCACTCGATGTTTAATTCTGCAGAAGAATTCATGGGAGGGTATAGAGTTCAGATCGCAACTTTGCCAGAATTTCCTCAGATTGGAGAAGAGTCACAGTTGCTACTTAGAATCACAGATGGAGATTTTGCAGAAGTGGATCGGTTTACAATGGGCATGAGAGTTTTTTACAATGAACAACAAATTCTTGCTTTTACACCTTCATCTTATGAAGGAGCACATTGGGAAAATGATTTTGTTTTCGAGTCTCCAGGAATTCATATTGTTAAAGTAGATCTTTATGATATGCCTGGTCATAGTGGAGTTCTTACCTATACCTTTAACATAAGTACTCAAAGTCCATTTGGATACATCTTCATAATTGCAATTGCTATAGGTTCAATGACATTTGCAGTTGTCTTAGGTTACATCTACTTGCCAAGAATATTTAGAGCAAAAACTAAGCCTTCGTCATGATTGATGTTTTTCCCATTCGGAAAGCAAACAAGGTGGTTAGAAGAACCATTGCAAATAATAGTATTCCAATTCCTAGGTGAATTGCAACTAGAACTGCATGAAGTTTTAGATCAATTACCATTGCTCCAAGAGTGATTTGTGTGATTACAAAGATGGCAGCAAGCATACTGGTAACTTTGATTTTTCTATCTGATTTTTTGTTAATCCAGCTTCCTACAGTTGTTGCAATTATTAGCACTCCAGTAGT
>JABAOH010004324.1_pt1 | contig 11350 bp, 9 predicted proteins | sample 7062181 | NCBI WGS metagenome assembly JABAOH01 (sample SAMN14538630, study PRJNA623070) | marine sediment metagenome | biome: marine biome [ENVO:00000428]; feature: marine pelagic biome [ENVO:01000023]; material: deep marine sediment [ENVO:00002113]; isolation source: pool of 5 deep marine... | reverse complement strand
ATTCATCTTCTATAGATTTGAGAACGTTTTTCCACGAGTATCGTTGTACTTCTTTCAAACAGTTCTTCTCCAATTCAGCTCTAAAGTTTTCATTATGTATCAGCTTATTCATATAATATGCTATCTCCATTGTATTACCAGGTTCAATTAAGAATCCTGTCTCACCGTGCTTGACCAGGTCAGGTATACCCCCTACTCTTGTTGCAATTGCTGGAGTACCCCCAGCCATAGCCTCTAAAATCACATTCGGTGAACCTTCGCTTAGAGAGGGTAACACAAGCAGTTTAGATCTTTGAATATAATGCTGAGCCTCTTCCGGGTGAACTTGACCGACAAAATCAACATTATCCATTTTATTAGCTACCCGTTTCAGATTCCTCATTTCAGGACCATCGCCAACGATCAATAACTTCTCATTAGGACACTCTCTCATTGCTAAAATCAGATATTGTACCCCTTTGGTCTTAATTAAGCGTCCAACATACACAATTGTATTGGCTTTAGCCGTTTTTACAGGTTGTAATGTAACACCATTGGTTATGACAGATATTTTTTTTTCAACGATTTTTCTGAGCCCATCGTGTTTAGACTCAGAAAGTTCGTTCAACAAATCATCCCTAATCCTTTGTGACTGAACCATAACTTTATCGGCATTTTTGAAAACAAAAGGAGCAAATAACCTACTTTTATAGAAATCATGTATTTTGTATTCCTTTTCAGACCTAATTGAAACAAGAACGGGGATATGAAACAGTTTCTTTGCTATCACACCAATTAACCCATCAATAATGGTTTGATACGCAATGATGACATCTATTTTCCCTTTATATCTCCCTAACCAAAATAAGGTTGAGAGAATATCGAGAGGGAATCTCACGATAGGAAAATTGCTAAAACTTCTCTTACAAATAAGGTAACTATAACATTTCTTGAGTTCCGATTTTCTTATTCGAGACCGAGTAAATACGGTCACCTTATGTTTTTGGGAGAGACGCATAGCAATATGTGCCGCCTGTATTTCTGCGCCTCCCATACAATCGGGAGGAAAAGCTGCAATAAGAATTGCAATGTTCATTGTTTAACTATTTTACCCCTGTTGGATCTTTTTTCTCTTATGACTTCGTCATAAATCTGCTCTATCCTAATTATGGTTTCCTTGACATTGAAGTGATTCTTGACTCTCACCTTTCCCATAGCTCCCATCCTTTTTGCCATATAGGGATAAGCTAACAGTTTACAGATTGCATTCCCCAATGCCTCAAAGTCTTTGGCCGGCACTAATAATCCTGTTTCCTTATCGACCACTACCTCTCTGTTCCCTGGCACTGTTGTCGCAACTACGGGTTTTCCAGCAGCCATCGCTTCTAATAGGGCAATAGATATGCCTTCTGCAAAAGAAGGAAGAACGAAAACATTTGTTATCGCAAGTATATTTGGAATATCAGATCTTTCACCTAAGAACTTGACATGCTTTTCAAGGCTTAGCTGCGAAACGAGATCGGTTAATTCAGCAAAAGTAGGACCATTTCCGACGAGAAGGAACTTTGCATTCGGATAATACCGGATAACACCTTGTGCTGCCATGATCAAGTATTTATGCCCTTTATTCGACACTAATCTTCCAATACACGTTATAACTATACTGTTGAAGTCTAGACCAAGCTCAGCAATCACAGCTCTTGAATCGACAGTTATTTCATACTCTTCAGCATCGATTCCATTATTAATTACAACAATTTTATCTTTCTTAACCTGCATCGTGCGACATAACATGTCTCTTATGGGCTCTGAAACGGCGATAGACCGATTAACTGATTTCCCAGCAAATCGATAAAAAAACCTCCTTAAAAGGTTCCGAGGATCGCCCTGTTTACGATCAAAAGGAAACATCTTAAGACCGTGATAGGTTGCAACAACCCCGACTCCTGACAGTTTCCCAATAATTCCAGCCAATATCACGGGATCGGGACAGTGAGCTTGAATAATTTCAACGTTTCTTTTGCGCGTCAGTAATATCAATGCCGTAATAGTCTTAACTATATCTTTAATAAACAGAGGAAAAAGCACAATGCTACGCCTCGAGGTGTTTAGCGTTATGACTTGAACCCCTCTATCTTCTATTTCTGCCTTCACTGGGCCTGCAGTTAGACAACAGACAAGAGGGTCATACCTTCCCTCACGCAAATGACTGACCAACGTGCAAGTTAGTTTCGGTGCTCCCCCAACAGTTAAATCCTCAATCAGATGAACAACAGTTGGTTTGGTCATAACTTTCATCTATTTTTCACTTAGTTCTTTGCCCAAATGCGAATAATAATTCATGTAGACGTAACTGTTATGGAATACAAGAAAAGTTGTTCGGCTCTATTGTTCCAGTTTTACTAAACAGAACATTAGTGAAGAATTGTCTAGATTATGATAGTTAATCTTTTGTGGATAATAATAAGGCGATTTGTTATTTATGAAAGGCTATTTGAGCAGTGAATGCAAGTACTCTTCGATGTTAGTGTAACCATCTCTGTCAAGATCACCATTTGCATCAAAAGGATCGTTAGGATCTAGACCCATTTTATTCTCCCACTCATCAGGCATTCCATCATGGTCTCTATCGGTTGGGGGAGTTCCTCTCTCAAAGCGTGGATAACCACCCACTTCTTTTGGAGAATTAATGATTGAGCCTGATTTCTTCTTTACATCAGCTACCACACGAAGGTCAACTGCGTCTCGTTTAGGTGCTGTAGCTCCAGCCTCAGCCAAGACTTTTCCCAAAACTTCTGTCGCGCTTAATTTTGTAATAGGAGGAGTAGCAAAAGGAGTAAGTAAACGATAGATTTTCGGTGCAGATACTTTATCATCCCACTGAAAACCAGTAATCTCCCAATCATCAATGTCTTGTGTTTGCCGATGTGGTCCCAAATTATTTTTTACATATATCTTTGGCGTAGCCTTGCTCCCTCGATCAATATTAATGATAATTTCTTTGAAGTGGGGGGTTTTTATCGATGGCCCAGGAATATACACATTGCCGACAAAGTTAAGGAAGGTATCTGAATCAAAGTCAACGATTTCAGTTGCGATTTGTCCCCAATTATAGATGACATTATTGACAAAATCGTGAGTGCCGCCACTTATGATGAGTGGGTTCCGGAAATCGTTATGCGCCAGCAGATTGTGATGTATTGAGACATGCTCAGTGTTGTCTGCAATAAGAAGTCCAGCACTGTGGGTTTTTTTTGGATGGCGGCTTCTATCCAGGGCTTCACTGATAATGGACCAGGATAAGGTAATATCGTGCGGTGCAAACCAGGTACTAATTACTTCGTCTTCGCTCCAACTCGCTGAAATGTGATCCAGTACCACATCATGGGCACCGCTGACATTGCTGTGTTTTCCAAAAATGGCTATAGCATCATTATCATCCGGCCTGACATGACCTTCATTTCCAGGTCGAATCCGAATGTGTTGAATTAAAACGTCGTTAGTTGTGATTGCAAGGCCGAAATCCTTAAGTACAATTCCATCACCCGGAGCCGTCTGTCCTGCTATCGTCACAAAAGGATGATTGATAAAGAGATGGGATTTGAGCTCAATGATTCCTCCAACACCAAAAACAATGATTCGAGGGGACGGATAGTTGAGAGCTTCCCTCAAAGTTCCAGGCCCACTATCAGCGAGAGAGGTAACCTCAATCACCTTGCCTCCTCGGCCTGCGGGAGTTAGCGTTCCGAATCCTTCAGCTCCTGGAAAAACGGGCAGTCCAACTTGTGGAATACCCTCTGTTTGTTTCCTAAGCTTTTTAGGAGCGGTGGGTTCAGATATAATCTTCAACACAGTAGTACCTACTAAAATTAATAATAGTCCAATGGTGAAGAAGAGTATTTTTTTCATGAGTTCCCCCACTTAATTTTCATCCGGGGGAGGAAGATAAGATGAAACCTTTAATCTTGGGAAGTGTAATATATTGTATAGTAAAAAGACAGATGGCTATGAGAGCGAAAATTAGCCAGATAACGGCAGTATTAGTTTTTGGTCGTGTTTCATCCTAGTGCTACCCCAGCAGTCGCTACGTTTGACATGAGAGTTCTCTAAAGCGTAGCCCTTCAAGGACGCCTGCAGAAATATAAAAAAGACTGCTCAAAAACGTTAAGGCAGCTACATCGGCAAAGAGGCCTTGCAGCAGGTAGGCCGCGAGTGTTCCGCAGAAGAAGATGACAAATTGATACTGGGAGCTTTGCTTATCAGGTAACAGACGTGTCAAGCTGAGACCGGATTTGATCATCAGGAAAAAGATGGCCATATAGGGTATCAGCCCGAGCAATCCATACCGCAGCAATATATTTAGATATTGGTTGTGTATCGACGCGACGCGAGCCTCTTCTGCCGTGATGGAGCCAATCCCGGAGAGATAATCAAGTCTGGCAGGGAGAAAAGTCTCTTTACTGGGTCCATAGCCGAAGACTGGCTTCGCCAAGGACATCCATAATGCCGCCCTATAATTCGCCAACCGCTGATAGATGGTCCCTACTTGCGCCGCCCTTTGCATAAATTGAGGTCGTTCGGGAAGTATCAACCAGGTGACGAGAAACACAATAGTCAATCCGGCAATGGATAAAATAAATAATTTTCGCAATTTTTGGTTAAATATTTGAATAATAAACAGAGAGACAAAAAATGCGAGCCAAACGGAACGTGTTAAGGAGAGGAAAACCCCTAAGCCCATCAACCCCAGGGCGATGACCAAGAAAAACCTTTTGAACTCCTGGCTATCAAATAAAGCCAGATATAACGTCCAAATAAAAATGATAGCAAGAGTGCCACCGTATGCTTGGCCCAATACAAATGGGCCCACAGCTCTGTGCTCAAGGAGATGGCTCCCCTCAAATTTTGCTAATTGTGCTTCATCGACATAACCCACGGCAAGAGTCGCATGTGTCACGTACTGATAGATACCATGGAAAGCAAGACCCAGACCCAGGAGGACCAAGACATAGTTTAACTTTCTAACCTCATCATGGGAGGAAAAAAGGTTCTTTGCCGCCGCAAAAAGCAGGAAAGGGATCGCATTTTCATCAAAGATAATTAAAAGTTCTTTTCCTATATCATCGCTTCTAAAGATCGTTGAAACAAACCCCACTGTTATAAAGAGGATCATTACCTTTTCAATCATACCAATAGGAACTAGCTGCCTAGTTTTGAGGATGACCTGTACGATTAGAGCCAGGAGAATACAAACGATAAACACGCGCTCAAAGGTCAAATCCGGGATCCCTGATGGTAAAGGTATTTGGATATAGGACCTGAGGTAGGGATACAGTAACAGCCATACTAAGATCCCCTTGAACGGCTCAATCACAGTAAACAGCACAAAGCCAATGCCGGATGCAAATAGCAGGAGCGGTATCCACGCGTGTGCCAGGACACTCATGGTAACAATGCAAGCGATAGCGAGGCTTACCAATCCCACCATAAACGATTTCGAGATCGTTGTATCCATAATTATGCAAATTTACGAATCAATATTAGAGAATATACCCTTTAAAGCCATATATTGAGCATGACGTTTTCTGAATCAATAGGTTATGTTTTGAACGGATTGGCAGCACGTCAACTCCAAGTTTCTAGAAAATCCAATATAAATGTTCATCGAAATAAATTGCAGAATCGCATGAGTCTGTTGCTTAACAGAACTAAACTATATGCCATCGTGAGCCCACGTTGATAATTCACGGTCCCATAAAATTTCAAGAATATCAGGTTCCCTTTCCATGGTCCTTGATAGTCCTGCCCAAAGTCCGTCCTGCCGATCTTTGTCGGATCATCGCCAAATTTGTTAAGCAACGTTTTTTGTTTCGTCACAGTGGCAAGGTATCCACACTCATCTATGGAAATTCTGTGAATGGTTTCATTATAATCGCCGAAAGGCCAACAGCAAAAATCTACTGTCTTGTTGAGATGTACCTCAATTGTCTTCTTACTTTGGCACAACTCAGATTTTACTCTTTCTAGGTAATCCTCCTCTGTTTCGTAGTATCCTACTGAGGAGGTATGGGTAGAGCGATATTCATCAACGACTTTGAAAAGCTCATCTTTCCAAGTAGGTCTTTCAAAAAACTTCCTATTACCATTACGCGCAACGTGGTCGACCGCCAATTTGGCAAGCAGAGGATCTTCATAATAACGCTTTTTTAGCAGTGCCTTCTCTAAATCGTATACAGGGGTTCCCCATGGTACCAACTTGTGGAATTCTTCAGTCAACCAACGATATTTTCTCTTAGGATATGTGTTCCAGAAAAGCCACACATATTCATCACCAGGGTGATGAAAATCAATTATCCTGTTGCTCGTGAAATACCAGGTATGTGTCTGTGTATGAGATTGAATATCGATTAATCCACTCTCGTACATTTTTCTCAGCTCTGGATATGAAAGATACCCCCACCATTGCAGGCTCTCTTTTGGTACCCTTTCCGACCAAACGTCTTCAAGATTCAGCCGGCATTCCTTTGATGGATCGATGAAATCGGTTGCCACAAAAATCGTCGCTTTCATTCCGTATTTTCTCAGTATTGGAAAAGCATGAACCCAATTATCCAAATATCCGTCGTCAAAAGTCAGTACAATAGGCTTTGGAGGCACAGAAGAGCCATGTTTTACATAGGCATACAAGTCATATAGGGTAATAGTATTGTAGCCCTTGCGATGCAAGTACAAAAGTTGTCTTTCGAAGATACCCACCGGTAGTGACAAGCCACTCCAGATGTGCTCGTGATTATCGGCTATGCTGTGATATCTTATAACCGGTACCTTAGGGAATATCCCCAACTCGATTTTCCCTCTCATTGCTCTCTAACCGGATCAAATAAAGGCCTTTCTTGTAGATAGTCTCAGTGAGGTCTGTATAAGATACACAAATTATTTCCATCCAAGTAGCCAATTCAGATCCTTGAGATAATAACGTTTAGAGAGCATCCGGGTTAAATTGTTCTTCCGGATTTGCAAAGAGCGGTCGACTAATCGAGAATTGCCATTGAACATTCCATCTGAAAAGAGTTCTTTTATTTTTTTCAAAATATAATTCCATTTTGTCAAACCATCAAAATAGGTTTTGTTTCCAATATTAATTCTCGTATTATTCAGCCAATAGACTAAAAAAAATATCACTATCCCACGAAAAGCTTTTTTGAATTCCCTGGACTGTCTATCAAATCCAAGTGTCCCTTCAGTTCTTTCTAGATAATATCTTATAAATTGCCTTTGCCATTCCCATTGCCGAATATCAATCTCATCTATTGTGCAAAAAGATATCACGTCATAGAGAGGATGGTTCTCGATNNTGAAGATTATACGCTCTTCATCTGGATTATAAATCAAATTCGTGGGTATAAAATCAGCATGGCAAATCACACGCTTCCTTTGTATCACAGGCAAACTCGATATCAATAACCATAAGCATTTAATCGATTCATAAAAACTTATATATTCCGGCCACAAATGAATTAAATGCTTTAGCATTACTTTCAAATAGAACCGATTCAACCCTACGCTGCCCCTCACTCCTATCTCTCGAAGCTTACCAGACATTAATTGAAAATTTATTAGGGCATTAGCAATGTTCTGTATTATTTTTGCATCATAATGATAATTCGAGGAAAGAAAGATACCGTTCTCAAACTCTGTGACCAGATAATTTTTTCCATGAGCATAATATCTCAGAAAGCGCAAGGGGTCAGTTGTTACTATATTTTTTGTTAATACTATTTCATTATTTATTCTTCTACACGCCTCTTTAGATCCAGTGTGACTGTACTTTAGCACTACAGATTTATTTTGCTTATCAATACACTTAAGGATAATATATTTCTCATTTCTTTCAATCACTTGTCGTAAAGTTAATTTCAATTTCCTCAGGATTTTTAAAATACTTTTATCCTCAATGGAATTTTTCATCTTGACTCTGCGAGATGAGCTGCTCTTTGGAATCATGAAGAAGAGAATAATACGTCTCCTCGAACGATGGCTCGGCCACAGTACAGCTAAGAATCTCAGCACGATTTTGAACCATCTGCTTTAATACCTCAGACAAGGCCGAGCTTTTTTTCATCAATTTCAGCTCCAAATTTATGATGCCGTCATCTTGCGATATTTTGGAAGAACTTACAACACCATCTATCAGATTTAACCTTTGAAAGTACTCTTCAGGAAAATGCCTCACATTTATGTAGTATTTATCATATGAACGTGAAGTTAATTTAAGTTCATCAACATCCCCACAAATAACAATCTTCCCGTGATTAAGGATAGCAATCCGGTTGCATAACTCCTGTACTTCTTTCAATATGTGGGTGGTCAAGATAATCGTATTACCAAAGTAATCGATGATTCTCTCTCTGATCATGCTCAGTAAGCTCTGAGCGGCGATGGGATCGAGGCCTTTGGTCGGCTCGTCCAGGAATATGATGTCGGGTTTGCTGAGCAAACCCCGTGCGATGGCCAGTTTCTGTTTCATTCCTGTAGAATATTCATTGACTCTGATATCAGCTACTTCAGTTAATTCGAGGAGCTCGAGCACCTTCCCGACTTGATGAACAATCTGTTTTTTTCGTAACTTATACAATGTGGCGAAGAAAGTTAAGTTTTGCCTGCCNNTTGCCTGCCGGTCAATCGCCAATAAAAGCTCCTCTCTTCACCGGTCACCAGCCCTACAAGTTGTCTGACCTTGTTGTCTTCCTGAATGATGTCATGACCATAAATACAAGCCGTGCCTGAGGTAGGAAGCAGCGTGGTGCTGAGCATTTTGAGGAAAGTCGTCTTACCTGATCCATTTGGACCAAGCAAACCAAAGATCTCTCCCTTATTTATCTTTAAGGACACCCGATCTACTGCAATCTTTTCAGAAGAGTGATCAATACGAAAGAGGTCTTTAAAGCCCTTTTGGTGTCGGAACCTTTTGGTAAGCGCAAATGTCTCTATCGCATAACCCACAGCAAAATCCTCGTCTGACCCTTTTATTCTCCATAAATAACGTTTTGGCTACTTCTTGAACTAATACCGTCAATTCTTTATTAGTAAGGTTTTGATGAATAGGCAAGGTTAGAAGCATCTAATTACATAAAGTTTTTGGATTGGCAACTATTCTCTCGAATAAATTAGGATAGGTCTAATCGGCAAGGTAATCAAATAGGGCTGTCACTTTCTCAAATGAGTTTAACTCGATCAACAAGAAATTGATATTTCCCTTTTCAATAGTCTTCTGATGACCTGTCAGATTTAAGTCTGCAATATTCAATCTCTTGTCTCTCATATTCATAGCTTTCAGTATTAAATGCCTTTTACCTCAGAATGACGGTGCTTGCCTCTGTCCCCAATTTCTTAGAGAAGATCAACCACCACTTTCCACTAGTACATCTTGTATATCCCAATAATGTCATTCATCGCGAACCTTCCTACAGATTCATATACTCGAAATATTTTCTTCTGTAGAGTGGATTTGTAAACCATTCATAGTAGCCTACTATGTGCCCTAACACGGAAGCTACATCACGAGTAAGGAGGATAATAGGAATTAATATCAACACCTTAAGACTTGGAATCCCCTTATTAATAGCGAAAAATGGTTTAAACCCAGATCGATAGAGCTTTGCTGCTCCACTTAATCCTAAAAGATACCAGAAAAGAGGGTTGAGGAAGCCAAAGAAAAAAAAGACCAACCCTAAGAGATACTTACCTAAAAGTTTGCAAGAATTTGTCGAGATTTGATTTGATTGCGCATTCCCTTTTCCATAAGAATACTGTTGCTTAAACAGACTCCTTAAGTTATCTCTCACATGGTAATAAACCACTGCCTTAAGTGTACCCACTACTTTGCCTCCCATTCGATGTATTTTTCTCGAAAAAAGTTTATCTTCACTCGTTCTTATCCATTCCGGAAATCCCCCAGCCTTTTTCCAAGCCTCTTTCTTAAATGCTGCTGTAGTCCCGCCGGCGATTATAAGTTTTGGAAACTTTTTCGGTATTCTTATAGGCGTCAATCTATCTATGCTATAATGGGTGGGATGGATTACCGATGCAACACAATTCTCAAAAAGATTTTCTACATGAGGGCGAGCTGTTCCTGCAACCATATCTACCGTGTGATCTTCTTCAAATGGCTTCACTATCTCCTCTAAATAATGAGCATCCAATATAGTCCCAAAATCTACAGCGGAGATTACATCATATCTTGCATTATTGATTGCAACATTTCTCCCAGAACCTACAAATAATTTTTTTTCTTTTAGTATTCTGATTTGAATTCCTTTACCACAAAACAATTTTATCAATTCAACAGTTCTATCCGTTGAACACCCGTCTCCAATAATAATTTCGTCCGGTTTTCTTACCTGATTAAACACAGACTCCAATGTTTGTTTAATGAAACCTTCCTCATTTCGGACAGGCATGATTAGTGATACTTTCATCCGATCTCTCCAGGTTAATCAATAATGTGTTAATGTACCATTTTTTTTACTTCTATTAACCGCAAGCCGGAAAATAAGTAAACTTAGTGGTATAAAGACTCCCGAGAAAAGGATAAGGAATGCGATTTCCGGGAATAATTGAGATATGGAATAGGCGTTTTGAAGGGCCATGCGCATCCCATTTAATGAGTGTTTCATGGGGACGTAGAAGGTAAAAGGCTTGGCCCAATCTGGCAGAACGCTGATAGGATATACAACACCTCCCAAAAAGAAAGAAATGGCACTTAAAAGAACTCGAAACCATGCCCCTCTTTTGAAGATCATAATGATAGATGCCGAAATTACACCAAGGGGGGCAAAGCAAAATATAGAAAGGACAAGGATAATAAAACATGCCAGCCAATTACCATTACCGACATCCAGGTCGAACAAAAGAATGCCAAACAACAGGTATAAACTAAATCTAAAGGAAGTTAAGATATACGTCCAGAGAGAAGAGTACAATAACATCCGAGGAAGTCTGATCGGTGATAACAATATGATCTCCAAGGTCCCCATCATCTGGCTTTCTCGAATGCTGCTATCGAATATCTGAAGGCTTACCTTCATAAAATCCATCAGTGCGATGCCAATTAAAAGAAAAGAAAAATAGTTGTTCCCATAAGATTGAAGGGCAGGGCTTACCGCACCTCCAAATACTTCGCCAACGTAGTAAAATGTTATGACCATAAACAAAATGCCTATAATTTCCAGAACAAAAGCACTTTTATAGCTGGTAGCCAGCAAAAAATCTCGTTTGATGAAAGCAAGAGCCGTAGTGGACATAAAAACTTTCCCGTAACCACTATTCTTTAAATGAAAAGGAACAACAGTCCCATCCCCACATCAATGCA
>JABAOH010021469.1_pt1 | contig 11351 bp, 9 predicted proteins | sample 7062181 | NCBI WGS metagenome assembly JABAOH01 (sample SAMN14538630, study PRJNA623070) | marine sediment metagenome | biome: marine biome [ENVO:00000428]; feature: marine pelagic biome [ENVO:01000023]; material: deep marine sediment [ENVO:00002113]; isolation source: pool of 5 deep marine... | reverse complement strand
AAAGAGTGCATGATCCTCACCATCCTCCCTTCAGAGTGATGCGGGTTCCGCGTTGTCCCACCTCTCTGCAGTCACACATGGGTCCCCACGGCGGTCGCCCAGTGACGCGACCGGTCGCCGCGCCGCTCCAGGGGGGCTGACCGCTCTGGCAGGTGCCACTGCTACTCTTGCAGACGGGCCGGAAGAATCGGAATAGACAGGAGGGGTCAAAAACGGTTCAGCAGAGGGTCTAGATCGTGGATCAGGATTCCGACCACCACCGTGCAAGACCGAGGGGGATCGGATCGCCGCAGCGGTCAACCCGAAGCGCGGACTACACGCGTCTGCGGAGAATCTGCGGCCTTGCAGTAGCTGAGGATCTACAGGGCGGGACAAGAGATCTAGATCTTTTGTTCGAGAGAACCATGTCAAAACTAGATCTTGAGATTTCTAGATCCTCGGTGTGGACGGAGGGGCCGCGACACGCACTCCGTCGTGCCAGTGCGGCCGCCTCCCCCCGGCGGCGCACTTGGAGCTTCTTCAAGATACCCTGCACCTGATTCTTGACGGTGGCGACTTCAACGCACAACCGGCTCGCGATTTCCTCGATTGACAGCCCGGCTTGGATCAGTCGGACGATCTCCGCGGGTGGCCCACCAACTGCTCGCCTCCGGGGAGGACCCGTTGCGCCGCGCCCTTGCTTCGGCCATGATTCCCAGCTTATTACGGGTAGAGACCTACCACACCATGCTATGCGCTTCAGACTGCTGCTTCACCAACTGGCCATCGTTTTCCTCGCGGCCGCCTGTAGTTCGCGGCCGCAGGCAGTGGCACAACAACCCGTGAGCGACTCCGCGATCAGCTTCCAGCGAATCTTCCACGCTCCGTTTAGCGGGATCGAGCAACGACGCCGCGTGGTCATCCGCAGCGCCACGGAACTCAAGACGTTCTGGATCGAGGTTGCCGGCCCCCGAATGCCGCCGCCGGAGCTGCCGCTCGTCGATTTCTCGGAATCGCTGGTCATCGCGGTCGCAATGGGCCGGAGAGGAACGGGCGGACACGACATCAGAGTCGACCAGGTCTACCGAGCGGGAGAACGCATCGTGGTGGTCGTGCGGGAGATCTCGCCGGGTCCCTCCTGCATGGTGACCATGGGGCTCACGGCGCCCATTGACATAGTTCGAATTCCGCGCAGCGAAGATCCTGTCACGTTCGCCGAGAACGCAGAGACGCAGGAATGTGGTTGAGCTCGCGCCTCGGGATCGAGATTGGCCCGCGCAGGCTTCGCGCCGTGCGCTTCCGTGGGTTGGCGAGCCGACGCTTCAAGGTCATGGAACTCGAGTGGGACGGGGAGGCACTGACGGATGCGGTTGCGGAACTCAAGGAGCAGTTCGGAGCCGCCGGCGCCGTCGCCGTCGCCGTGGATCTCGAGTCTTTGTTGGTCAAGCGGGTGAAGCTACCACCGTTGCCACTGCGGGAGCGGCGCCGAATCCTCGCTCTCGAGCCGGAGCGCTTCTTCCCGGTGCGGGCCGAAGAGCTGGTCGTTTCGGTGCGCGAAGAAGACGATCTGGTGTTCGCGACTCGCCTGGAGCAACTCAACCGATGGGTGTCCGCATTAGAGCAGCTCGGCCCCGTCGAGTTGGCTGAGGCTGTGCCCATTTCTTTGGCCCGCGCGTGCTGCCGAGCGGGCCTTCCCACGGCTGCCATCATCACGCCACCGCTGGACGGCCGCTGCACGGCGCTCATCGAGATCGTGGACGGCCGCGTGACCGGGGTCCGGAAAGTGTACGGCAGCGCGGCAGACGCTGCGGCAGCACTGGCCGAGACCGGCGCACGGTCGCCGGCAGTGTACGTGACGCCCTGGTCTGACGAAGCGGCGGGAAATGTCACCGGCGCGCTCCCTGGAGCCACGGTCAAGCCACTTCCGGCGCCCCGGGGACTCGCGGCTCCCTATGCCGCCGCTTATGGCGCGGCCCTCGGCATCGGCAAGAAGGCAGGCGAAACGTTGGCGTCACCGGACCTCGTACACCGGATTGCCGTGCGGCAACGGCGCAGATTGGCGGTTGCCGCAGTGGGTTTTGCTGCGGCACTCGGGTTTGCGCTCCTCTCGCTGGACAACTTCCGCGCTCGCGCCATGAACCACCTCGACAGCGACCTAGCGGTGCTGCGGCAACGGGCCACGGCCGTCCTCGACCTCCAGGCGGAGGCGGAAGCGCTGAACCGCGAGTCCCGCGCCCTGGCCGACATCGCGGCCCAGCGGGCCGATCCGCTGAGGGTACTCCTCGCCGTGAGCCGGCTTCTCCCTCCCGACGCGCACATCCGGGCGCTGCGGGGCACCGTCGGAGAGTGGCAGCTCGACGGCTATGCCAAGGATGCGGCCCGCTTGATTCCGATTTTCGAAGCGAGCGCGGCATTCGAGGACGCACATTTCCTCAGGGCCACGAACCGCGCCCAGATCGGCGCGGACACCTATGAAGAGTTCTCCCTGGCTCTCCGCTACCTACCGACGCCTTAACAGGCGCGAGAAGGTCGTCGTGCTCGGGGGCGCCCTGGTGAGCGCCGTGGCGCTCGTGACGGTATACGCCGTGGTGCCGTATGCCCAACGCTGGATGGATCGCGAGGCGGAGATCGCCGCCAAGGCCGAGCAACGGGCGCGACTCGAGACCCTGATCGAGCGCCAAGAGGCCATGCGGGAGACCGTCGCCGGGCTCAGACGAGAGCGTGGGCAAACCAGCGGTCTGCTGCTCGCAGGTAACACGCCGGCCGTTGCGGCATCGGACCTGCAGTTACTGATCAAGCGCTATGCCGATGAGAGTCGGGTGCTCCTCGAGCGGGTCGACGTGGCGGGCGAAGTCGACGTGTCCGGCGACAGTCTGGTGCCGATCCCGGCACGGCTTACGGCGCGGGGCGACATCTTCGGCCTGGTCGACCTGCTGTTCTACCTTCAAAACGGAGAGAAACTGCTCGTGATCGACGATTTCCGGATCAGCGCAGGCCGTTTTCGTCGCGCAACCGATCAGCTCGTCACCTGGACCGTCACCCTGCACGGCTACTACGCGCCTGGAGAGACCGTCTCGTGAGGGCACCGCTTGCGCAGTCACTCCGTGCAGCGGCGGTACTTCTGGCACTGGCCGGTGTGGCACTGTGGGTGTTCCCGGCGAGGGTCGCCACCCCCGACGTGCCACCGGTAACCATCCCCGTCGCGTACCGCGCCCCGGATGCAAGCCAGCAGGCCGCCGCCCTCCTGTCATACGAGGAGATCGTGCGCTCGAACGTGTTGGCTTCCGACCGGTCCCCTCCGGCAGCGCGCTATGTGCCGCCCGGGCTCGCTTCGGAAGTGCCGCGCTCCACCACGCCGACTGCGCCGCAGCTCCGGCTGTACGGTGTCGCCAGCGGTCCCACCGGTGCCGTGGCGCTGATAGACGCGGACCCGGCTATTCCGGGGGCTGAGATCTATCGCCCAGGCGACCGGATAAGCACCTATCGACTCGACACGATTGCTGACACTTTTGTGGTGCTAATGGGCGCCAGTGGTCGCCGCGTGCTGCGGCTGGAAGCACAAGAGCGGAGGGCCCCGTGAGCGTGGACTCGGCAACGCGTCCCAGGTCGTACTTCCCAATAGCCATCTGCTTGCTGATGCTGTGGGGAGCTGCCTTCCCCCGACCAGCAGAGGCGCAGGAAGATTTCCGCCTCAACTACGTGAATGCCGACATCCGGGACGTAATCCGCAGCCTCACCGCAGTCCTGGGCATCAACGTACTGATCGCTGAAGACGTAGCGGCCAAGCGGGTCTCGTATTCCACCCCGGCGCCGGTGCCGGTGGATGAGCTGGGGAGCGTCTTGGAGGCCATCCTCGAGAGCGAGAATCTGGTGCTGGTGCAAAAGGGTCCCGTGGCCCAGGTCCTTCCGACCGACCGAGCACCGGCCACGGGGCCAGTGAGCTTCGGCAAGGAACTCCCTTCCCCCCCTCCGCTCGGGCTCGTCACGCAGATCGTCCCGCTCGAGTTCATCAGCCCGGAAGAGGGTATCGCGGTCCTGGAGCAGCTCAAGAGCCCGCTCGCCCGAATCGAGACCGTGCCCCGCTCGAACGGGATCCTGATCACGGACCACGGGACGAATGTCGCACGCTATCTCGAGCTGCTGCGGCAGCTCGACGCAAAGAGCGACGGCGAAGCGGGTCTGCGCACCTACGTCTATCGCTTGAGACACGCCACTGCATCCGAACTCGCGGTGACGCTCGCTCAGGTATACGGTGTGCAGGTCGCGCAGGCGCCCCTTCAGCCTCGCGTCGAGTCACTGAGCGACCGGAGCCTGAGCAGCACGCTGGAGGCGTTCCGGCGCCGGGAGCTGGAAGCACTAGAGATGCGCCGCACCACACCGATCCCGGTTCCGACCCCAGCACCCGCCGAGGGAGCGGAGGTCCCAGCCGAGGCGGCACCTGGTCCGTTGGGCCGAACCACCATCGTGCCCGACCTGGCCACGAACTCCCTGGTGATACGGACGGAGCCGCCCAACTACCCCGTGCTGCGGGAGACCATCGAGCAATTGGACGTTCGGCCTCCGCAAGTGCTCCTCGAAGTGCACGTTGCCGAAGTAACGCTGGACGAGGCCACTCAGTACGGCATAAACTGGGCGATCTTTACCGGCAGCATCGAGGACCTGGCGGACGCTGAGATCACCGCTCGTTTTGGGCGGCAGCAGTTCACCGACAGCGCACTGGCAGCGGTCGAGGACTTCGTGCTCCGGGCGATCCGGCTCAATGACTTCGATGTCCGCACCGTGATCCGCGCGCTGGCCAGCACGGCCGACGTCCGAGTGCTTTCGACACCCCACATCGTGGCGCTGAACAACGAAGCGGCTCGGATCCTCGTCGGGAGCGAAGTGCCCTTCAGCCAGTCCACCCGCGCCGGTCTCGACGTCGTCGTAGACCGGGTCGTGCAGTATCGGGACGTAGGAACGCAGCTCACGATCATCCCGACGATCAACGAGGATGGCTATGTCACCTTCCGCATCTTGCAGGAAGTCAGCGCGCTGACATCACAGACCCTGGAAGCTGCCCTCAACGCGCCGGTGATCAGCACGCGTGAGGCGGAAACCAGCGCCATTGTGCGGAACGGTCAGACCATCGTGATCGGCGGTCTCATCGACGACGCGCAAGACGTCGTCGAAACCGGCATACCGATCCTGATGGACATACCGCTGCTCGGCTATCTCTTCAAGTTCCGCTCGACGCGCCGCATCCGGACGGAGCTGGCCATCTTCGTTACGCCCTACGTCATCTTCACCGATGAGGACGCCGAACGGGTGCTGCAACGGGCCCGCGAGAGACTGGGAGACGTCCCCGGCGAAGAGCGCAAACCACCCGAGCAACGACCCAACCGGTAGATCGTGGCCACACCCGGCAGCACCAGCGCTCGCTCCGCCGTCACCGGAGCCATGGAAGCGGGCACCCCCCGCCCGGCAACGCGCGACTTGCGCGCGGCCGCTACCAGCCCGCTGGCGCGACGGCTGTCACCCAAGTATCTGGAGGAGCATTGCCTCCTGCCCCTGGACATCGCGGATGACGGTCGCCTGACGGTGGCGGCCGGGGCGCAACTCGACCCGACGGTGGTGGACGAGCTGTGCTTGACCTACGAGAGACCAGTGAAGGTGGTGGAAGTGCCGGCGGCCGAAATCCACGGGGCAATTCTCTCCGCCCAGGCGGAGTCGCCAGTGGAGGCCAGCACTCCCGACCTGCGGGATGCGGACCTTCAGGTGCTCGCTCCGGAGGAGGAGGCGCTAGACGACCTGCGGGCACTGGCCAGCCAAGCGCCGGTTATCAAGCTCGTCAACCTCACGATCCTCGAGGCACTCAAACACCGAGCCAGCGACGTGCACGTCGAGTCCACGGCCGAGGGATTGCGGATCCGCCAGCGGATCGACGGCGTACTGCACGATGTCGCGAGACATCCCCGGCAGTACCAGGCCGCCGTCATCAGCCGGATCAAGATCATGGCGAGTCTCAACATCGCGGAACGTCGCGTGCCTCAGGATGGCAGGGTCCGGCTCCGCCTGTCGGATCGGGAGCTCGACCTCCGCGTCTCCACGCTGCCATCGGTGCACGGCGAGAGCGTCGTGTTGCGCATCCTGGATCGCGGCGCGGGCGTGCGGGATCTGGGTGAGCTTGGAATGGAGGAGAAAACCCGGGAAACGTTCGAGCGCCTCGTCACTCAACCGCACGGTATCATTCTCGTCTCCGGCCCTACCGGCTCCGGCAAGACGACGACTTTGTATGCCGCCCTCCAGCGGATCAACACCGCCGGGGTGAAGATCATCACGGTGGAGGATCCGGTGGAGTACCAGCTGGACGGTCTGACGCAGATCCCGGTGAATCCCAAGGCCGGCCGGACCTTTGCCACCGCGCTGCGATCCATCCTGCGCCACGACCCGGACATCATCATGGTGGGTGAGATGCGGGATCGGGAAACGGCCGAAATCGCCATTCAGGCGGCACTGACCGGCCATCTCGTGTTCTCGACGCTCCACACCAACGACGCGCCCAGCGGGATTACGCGGCTGGTTGACATGGGCGTTGAGCCCTATCTCGTCTCCGCCACGGTTCAGGGATTGCTGGCCCAGCGGCTCATGCGCGTGGTCTGTGATGCCTGCGGCGAACCCGCCACCCCGTCCGGCGAGGATCGCCGACACGCCGCAGATGCGGGATGCCCGGAGACGGCCCAGCACTTCCGCCGGGGCAGAGGGTGTGACGCTTGCGCCGGTACCGGCTACCGGGGTAGAACAGGCGTCTACGAGCTGATGGTAATGACCGACGGTCTGCGGGAGCGAGTCGTGGGCCGGTCGCCTCTCGACGAACTGCGAGAGTCGGCGCGGCTGCAGGGGATGATCCCACTCCACCAGGCGGCGTGGGCCAAGGCCGGCGCGGGGATCACAACGCCGGAAGAGGTGTTCCGGGTGACCCGAGACGAAGCCCTCGCATGACGGTCCGCTACCACTACCGGGCGGCGACCGTACAGGGCGAGCTGGTGGACGGCATCGTCGAAGTGCCCTCGCGACAGAGTCTGCTGGAGCAGCTACACCGCCGGCAGCTCTATCCGGTGGCCGTTGAGGAGCTGGCGCCGGCGGGGGCGGCTCCCACCCGGCGGCGGCTGAGCCGCCGAGTGGCGGTGGCGCTGTGGGCCAGGAACTTCGCGACGCTGCTGGGTGCCGCGGTACCCGTGGACCGGGCGTTGGCGGTCACCGCGGAGCAGGCGGGGCACGAGGGGCTCGCGGACGCGCTGCGGCAGGTCCGCCGGTCGGTGCAGGAAGGATCGAGTGTCGCGGACTCCCTGGGGCAGCACCCCACCTTGTTTCCGCCCTTGGTGACGGCCATGGTCGCGGCCGGCGAGACCAGCGGCGCTCTCGACGCGGTGTTCGAGCAGCTCGCAGAGTACCTGGAGGAGATGGCAGAGCTCAGGGCGCAGGTGCGTTCGGCCGTCATTTACCCGGCACTGATGGCCGTGGTGGCGAGCATCGGGGTCATCGTGCTGCTGCTGTTCGTGGTACCACGGTTCTCGGCAATCCTGGAAGACGTGGGCGGTTCGCTGCCGCTGACGACTCAGCTGTTGGTGGGGGCCAGCGTAGCCCTGAGCAAGGCTTGGTGGGCCTTGCTCATCCTCGCCGTGGCGGCCGGCTATGGCATCGTCACCATGTTCGCTCGTCCGGAGCTACGACGTCGCTGGCACGCGTGGCGGCTATCGTGGCCGCACGTGGGAGAGCTCGAGCTCAAGTACTTGACCGCACGGTTCTCGCGCACCCTGGGCATGCTGTTGAGGAGCGGTGTCTCCATCATTCCCGCCTTGCGCATCGCCCGGGCGTCCGTCACCAACACTGCGGTCGGAGGGCGGATCGACGGCGCCGTCACCGGCGTCGCCGAAGGGAGCCCGCTGGCGGCTGCGCTGGCGGGCTCTCTCCCGGCGCTGGCACTCCAGATGCTCGCGGTGGGTGAGGAGAGCGGCCGCTTGGAGGACATGTGCCTGCGGATCGCCGACACCTACGACGGCGAGGTGCGGCGGGCGCTGCGGGGCGCGGTGGCGATGATAGAGCCCCTGATGATTCTGATCTTCGGCGTCCTGGTGGGATTCGTCGCCCTGGCGATGCTCCAGGCGATCTACAGTATCAACACGAGCGCATTCTAGGTGGGTGTGCCAGAACACCGCTTGCTAATAACAGCACGTCACCGTGGTCCCGTAAGGCGCGTTAGTACCGGCGGTCTCGGCGCCGAAACCGCCACAACGACGCGATTGCTCGCGGGTGCGGGCGTCGAGTCCGCCGGTACGATAGCGCCTGGAGGGACCACGGTACGTGCGACATGCAACGAACTTCCAACTCGGGAAACTAGGTCGCTGCCATGATACGGATGGCTCCCATAGGCGGATGTGGCAGGGTGGACTGCAGTTCCGGCTTCACCCTCATCGAGATTCTGGTGGTCATTATCGTCCTGGGTCTCCTGGCAGGGTTAGTGGGACCTCGGATCATCGGACGGGTATCGGAGGCCAAGAGCGCCACGGCCAAGACCCAGATCGAGCTGCTGAGTGTCGCCCTGGACAACTACCGGCTGGACAATGGGCGCTACCCGACGACGGAACAGGGGCTCCAGGCCCTCCGCACAAGGCCCACAATCGAGCCGCTACCCCGCAACTGGCGCGGCCCCTACCTCCGGAAGGACGTTCCCCTCGATCCCTGGGACCGGCCCTACATCTACCACAGTCCCGGCGAAGAGAACCCCACGAGCTTCGATCTCTTGACCCTGGGACAGGACGACGCGCCGGGGGGCGAGGGGGAGGACGCGGATATCACTAGCTGGAAGTGAGCCAGGGAAACCTGCGGGCATCGGTTCAGCGCTGTGAGCGCCGGCCGACACATCTCACACAACATCCCTCCAACGTCATGATGAAGTGAGAGGGCCGCTGGGAGCGGCCCTCTCAGGTTCATTGGGGTTCTTGCCTCAGCCGACACGGCACCGGCGCTTTCTTTGGCCGTGGTCGGCTTGCAGCATCCTGCTAGAAGCTCTTCACATCCAGCAACGGCTCCGGATGCAGCCCACCCTTTCCAGCCCACCACTGGCCGGCGGCGATGAGGGCCGCGCGCACGTCCAGGGGGAGCGCGCCCGGGTGGGTCGCGATGTACAGCGCGGCACCGCCGGTCCCATGGGGCGAGGCCATCGACGTCCCGCTCATGGTGGCCGTGCCACCGCCGGGGAAGTCGGACAGGATCCCCACGCCCGGGGCGATCAGGTCGACATCGGCCCCGAAGTTGCTGAAGCCCGCGGCCTGGTCGCTCGAGTTCATCGCCGCCATGGTGATCACCTCGTCGTACGCGGCCGGGACGAAGCCGGACGCGTCGGCACCGTTGTTGCCGGCGGCGACGACATAGGTCACGCCGGCTTTCACCGAGTTGCAGATGGCCAGGTGCTCAGCATCGCCGCTGATCGGGGAGCAGTCGATGGGGTCCAGCGGGTGAGCTTGATCGCTCCCGCCGCCGCCCAGGCTCATGTTCGCCACGTCGATCTGGTCCGCATGGGCGGTGACGTAATCGACGCCGGCCACGATGGCATCGTTGAAACAGGAGCCGAACTGGTTGCACACCTTCACGATCCAGATGCGGGCCGTCGGAGCGACGCCTACCACGATACCGTTGTCGTCCCGGGCCGCTGCGGTGCCGGAGACGTGTGTCCCATGGCCGTGGAAGTCGTCGGGGGTTGGCTCGAAGGGATCGAAGCTCACCGCGTCCAGGATACAAAGGTCCGGGTGATCCAGGTCGCCGCCCGTATCGAGGATCGCGATGTCCACATCCACCGGCGAGTTGATCCACGTGCTGCTCTGGGGGGCGTTCACCCTGCGGATGCCCCACAGGTCGGTGAGATCGTCATTGCTGGTTGGATCTCCCGTGCCCTGGTTGCAGCTCGGGCCCGGTGGGGGCGGCGGCGGACACTTCTTGCCCCTGCATGGCTTGTCGGGCTTGTCGGGCTTGCCCGGCTTCCCGCCCTTCGCCTGGGGAGCTTGTTGCTGTTGCGCGATCTCATGCACCCTGACCGGCTCAATCCAGCGGACGACCGGGCTTTGTTCCAGCGCCTGCCGCGCGGCGTCCGGCAGCTCCGCCGAGAAGCCCGTGAGGGCGTGGCGGTAGGTGAACCTCGTCTGCACCCCGTAGCTCGCCGCCACGGCTGCCGGATCGGCGGCGTTGTCAAGCACGACGATGTAGCGCCCCTCGGCCTCCGCCACCTGGCTGAACGTCGGTGCGGTGATCTCGTCGCCGGGCGTCGGCGCACGGTCACAGGCGCTGAGCCACAAGGCGAGAACCAGTGCCGGCACAACAAGTCGGATGACACGCTTCATGGGCTGCCTCCTCCCGTGGTGGGTCCTTTGCCAGGGTAGCCGGGCGCGCCGTTGCGGCTACCTAGGAGATCTCGCTGGTCAGATGTCAGAAGGGGCCGCTATTTCGCGGCCCCTTCCGGGTGTTTGCCTCTAGATTCAGTTGTTGCCTTGGCAGCTCGGGCTGCCGGTGCCGAGGCACCTGGCATCCAGCCTACCGTCGGCGTTGGGCAGGTCGTTGGTCGTCCAGTTGTCCAGATCGTTGACGATCGCCTGCTCCACCTGGGTCGGCGTCCAGCCCGGATTCCCCTGGAGCACCAGGATCACCGCGCCCGCCGAGTGCGGTGCCGCCATGGACGTGCCGCTGATGGTGTTGTAGCCACCGTTGAGCCAGGTGGACTTGATACCATTACCCGGCGAGGCCACCGTGACCGGGTTGCCGAAGTTGCAGTTCACATCGCCATCGGTCTGGCCGCTGGACGTGGTGGTGATAGCCCCGTTCACCCGCCTGGTGTCGCCGCTGCTGCCACCCGAGGCGGTGATATCGTCATCGCCCACGCGCGCCGGCGAGGCGTTCTGCGCATCAGCAGGGAAGAAACAGAACCCAAACACGCCGTTGCCTGCCGAGAGCGTGTAGACGACACCCGCAGCCACCGACTTGCGCACCGCCTGGTCAATGGACTGACTGACCCCGCCGCCCAGGCTCATGTTCGCCACCATGGGGGTGCCGAAGCTGGCATTCTTCCGCGCGGTGACTGCGTCCACCCCGGCGATAATGGCGTCGGTGGGGCAGCTGCCGCCGTCGGTGCACACCTTGAACCCGTGGATCTTGGCCCCGGGCGCCACACCGACGACCCCAACGGCCGGACCACCGTCGATGGCAGCCGCGGTACCCGCCGTGTGCGTGCCGTGGCCGTGGCCGTCCTCACCACCGCTGTTGTCGCCCGTGAGGAACGTATGGATCTCCACGACGTTGAGATCGGGGTGGTCGCTGTCCACGCCGGTATCGAGCCCGAAGAACTC
>JABAOH010009898.1_pt1 | contig 11352 bp, 6 predicted proteins | sample 7062181 | NCBI WGS metagenome assembly JABAOH01 (sample SAMN14538630, study PRJNA623070) | marine sediment metagenome | biome: marine biome [ENVO:00000428]; feature: marine pelagic biome [ENVO:01000023]; material: deep marine sediment [ENVO:00002113]; isolation source: pool of 5 deep marine... | reverse complement strand
GAAATCGGCGAGGCCGGTGTAGATGATCCGCTTGAGAGGCGTCTGACCCCACAATTCAACCGCCTTCTCCAGAAACATGGGAATGGTGACCACCGTCTCGGTGCCTGAGTCTTCGAAGTGAAAGGCGAGTTCGCGGGCGGTGTAGAGGGGGTTGAGGGGCACGATAACCGCGCCGGCCTTCAGGAGGCCGAAGTAGGCGATGATGAATTGCGGGGAATTGGGCAACAGCAATGCCACCCTGTCACCTTTCTGGACGCCGCGACCGCGAATGGCGGCGGCAAACCGGTCCGAGAGGTCCTTGATCTCGCGGTACGTCAGCTCTCTTCCGAAGAACCGAGTGCAGGGTCGCTCGGGGTGCTTGGCGGCACTATCTTCGAGAAGTTGATAGAGCGGTATGCGCGGGTAATCGATGTGAGCGGGAACGCCTTCGTCATAGTGCTTCAGCCAACGCATTTCCATTCTTCCTCTCCTTTCTCTTGCGTATGCTCTGACGTCAATCGCTGGGGCCCTGAGCCGCTACATACCTACACGCCGAGCATCTCTACAAAGGCATCCAGCCGGTTGGCCGCCTGCTCCTCCGAGAACGCGCGCGGGTCGTTGTGGTCGGCCTCGAGCAGGAGCGCAGGAACGCCGTCCTCCTTGATCAGCTTGTCCCGCTGCCCCATCTGGCCCACCGAGTATGGCTTGCAGGAGCGATCAGAGTGCAGGATGACGCCGTCCAGGTGATAGTCTTCAAGCATCCGTCTCATTGTGGTCAACTTGTCCCCGGTGCCCCTGTTGAGAATGGGATGGATGTAGGTGCGGCTCATGGATTCGATGGGTCGTGCAGGATCGATCAGGTGATGCAACTCTCCCCAGGCGTTGGTGTAGGTCGACGCGGCGATCACGATTCCGTGTTGCCCCAAGAACTCACCCAGCCAGCGCATTCGGTACCAGATGGGCAGGTTGTCCCAGAGCAGGCGCCTCCGCTCTTCCTTCACCGCCGCTACACCGGCGCTAATCCGTTCGTCCACCTCTTCCAGCATCGCCGCGTAGAAGTCCACCGTGGCCGGAACGCCCCGCATCTCGACGATGGGGCCCATGTGGATGAATTGGTCGAAGACAGAAATCGGGGCTGGCCTGTGCTGGCAGCGTTCCAGGATCGTCATCCAAAGTTCGGCAGCCGTCTTGCTCAGGCGACCTACCTCCTCCAGTTTCCCAGCGTCGAGGGATGTGCCCGCCACCTCCTCGGCGACAGGAATCGCCTCCTCAAGCTGGCGCCTCACAAAGGCTAGGTCGTGCCCTGTGACCTCGCTGTAGACGAAGGGAGTGTCGATCAGGATCAAAGGGACCTCGAAATGATGGGCCAGTACCCGGTACCAGTAGAGGACGGTCTGGCAGATGTTGGTGCAGGCCAGCAGCAGGTCAGGCCTGGGAAGGCTGCCCACGGGCGTCTTGCCAGAGAGCACCGATCCGATGTCGGTCCGGGCATAGGAACATATGTCGCGGGAATAGCCAGCGTCCTCGGCCTCAGAGGCGAGGTCCTCAGCCACGCGCACGGTGCCACAGATGGCCGCGTGGTTCTCTGGATAGAGCACGTAGTACCCCAGCGCAACGAGGAACTCAACGGGCGCGCCCGAGGTGACCCATGCCACCTTCTCGTGCAGGTTGGCGTACCGTCCCTTCAGATAGTGGCGACCCACAAGCTCCTTGGTCCGGGGCGAGATCCTGAGCGGGCGGGCCAGGACCTCACTCTTCCAGCCAACGCCACTGCGGGCCCTGCGCTCGCCTTGCCAGCGCGCCCAGCCAAGCGCCGCACGACCAAGTACGTTCACATTCCAGTGATACCAAAGACTGCCACCAATACTCATCGAATCATCTCTAGGAAAGCTTCCATCCGGGTGAGCACCTGATAAGGAAGAGGATCACTGATGTCCACCTCCACGGCCAGCGACGGAATCCCTGCCTGATCCAAGCCTTCGCTGAGGATGGGCAGGTCGAACAACTCCGGGTCGCAGAACTTGACGTCGTAGAACACGACTCCCCTTGCTCCGGACATCTTCGCCAGATCCCTTAGGTGCTTCAGCCGATCACCGATGGGGCTGCCGCGCGTGGGGTCGGGCGGGGCGTCGATGAGGCGCTCCGCCATGCGGCGAAAGGGCTCCTCGCCAGTGCCGGGAGGATACAGCCGGCGGCCGCAGCAGGCGAGGTCGTCTGCCACCACAGTGGCTCCCATGTCAGAAATGGAGCGTAGGAGATCCATCGGCTCGGGTACGATGCCCGAAAGGACTATGGGAGTGCGTCTGTCGCCTCTCCCCTCCCCGTCCCCAGAGAGATTGCTCGCCCGTGATCCTGCGGCCTGTGGACCAGAGGGAGATTCCTCTGGCTTCAACGCTTCCCGCGCCAACTCAGTGAAGGTCTCGGCCGGCAGGTACTCGCGGGCTCGGATGAGTCGGTAGAAATCGCCATCGGCCAAGGCTATACTCGAGCCGTTCCGGTGGAGCTCGGACAAGAGTGAGTCGGCCTCCTCCTCACGCCTGATACACGCCAGCAACTGGTCGTCCGTGGGCGCACGACCGGTGATTGTCTCCAGGCTATGGTAGATGAAGCGGAACTCCTCGGCCAGGAAATCTACATCGCTCTCACGTCGCCCCCGAGGGAGATAGATGGGCACGACGGTCTGTCGAGAGGTGATGAGATCGGTGAGGATGCTGCCCAGCCCCTGCAGCGAGTCGCAGGCGTGGGGCACGACGAGCACGTCAGCAACCTCAAGGCCACCCGACAGCAGAAAGGACAGTCCGTTGCGAACGATCGAGCAGATGTTGGCCTGCAAGTGTGCCGCCCCGTAGCTGGTGTCCACGCGGGGCGGGCCCCAGACCTCAACGGGGAGGATATCAAAAGCACGCAACAGGGCGCGGGGGTAGTGGATGGGAAAGACCGCCGCTACTGACCCGCCTTGCTGCTGGAAAGCCGCGATCACTTCCGAGCGACGAGGAAGAGCACTCACTGCCCTCACCTGACAGCAACTCACTCCCAATCGAGATGCATCGCTAGTGGCCGAATCCAAGATGGCAACCCCCGGCCCACAGTGTCCGATGGGCAACCGCGGTCCGAGGGCCGCACCCTGCTCGACGATACCGCAAAGCTGTAGCCTTCAGGCCACAGAACCGCCCGAGAAAACGACGTCTGGACCCTGGCGTGGCGATGTCAACTCACGTCAACGAATTGTCAGAGTTCAAGATCAAGCTGGTGCGGCTCGATGACGACATCCTTCCAGAACCATTGCTTCGCTGAGTACGACGGGTACCTACTCACCCATGGCTTCACGAGCAGATGGAAACGTCCATAGTACAGAAGCAGGATAGGAGCCTCCTCCATCAGGATGCTATCTGCGCGCTGGTACATCTTCATCCGCTCCCTCTGGTCCTCCAATCGCCGGGCACCCTCAACCATCTCATCATAGACTCTGTTCTCCCATGCGCTAATAACCCTCCATATGCTGGCCCGGAGAAAGCTATCGAGATCGGGATAGTCAGCTAACCACCTGAGCAACCACAGGTGCGGTGTTCTCCTCAACACCCTGTCGCCAAACTTGTCCCATTCCATCGTCTTTCAGGCGATCGTTACTCCAAGGTTCTCATGCCATTGACCAGCCAGGTGCCCGAGCGATGGATGCGCGAGGTACCAGTCGGGCGCCAGCGACTCGAGGGTCGGAAAGCCGCGGCCGCCTGGATAGCCAGCCTCAGCCAGAAGTTGACGCGCCGTTTCGGGATCGTAACGCAAGCCAATCTCCGGAGAGTGGCCTGGCATCCTCGGAGGCACCAGGCCTCCGGAGGCTGGGAACACGTAACCTCTCAGGGTCACGTGGGCCAGCGCCTCCCGATCGGTGGCCAGGGTGAAAGCCTGCCGCACTCGCCGGTCATCGAAAGGCGGACGGCTGACATCAAATCCAACGTAGTAGGTCCCCAACTCAGCGCCCGAGACGTATTCCTCGACGTATCGCTGTCGTATTCGGTCCCACTCCGCCTGAGGAACGTGTTCGAAGAATATGGCCTCCAGACGATCCTCCTCATACAGCTGGAGCGCCCTGGCCGATTGCCCAGAGATGAGTGAGCATTCCATCCGCTTCACATTCCCTGCCACCCGTCCCTGATAGCCCGGGTTGCGCTCGAGAATCAAGGCCTCACCGCGCTCGTAGGCCGCGAGCTTGAAAGGTCCGCTGCTCACAATCTTTCCAAAGTCAGTCCACCGCGGCCCATGTGGCTGCACCACGTGCCGAGGTACGGCAAAAGTGGGAGCGTAAGTCAGAAGATACGGGAAATAGCTGGTTGGCCCCTCCAGTTGCACCTCCAGCTTGAGATCATGAAGGGCGCGCACGCCCACGCTGTCTGGGTCGGCCTCCTCGCCCTGATGGTAGGCCCTCGCCCCTCGAATGTCGTACAAGACGTGGGGCAAAGGTGACCCGATGGTCGGGTCCAGTACCCTCTTCCAGGCGTATTCGAAATCCGCCGCTGTAACCGGGGCTCCATCGCTCCAACGCACATCGTCTCGCAGATGGAAGACGTACTCGCGACCTCCTTCCCGCACCTCCCAGCTGCGGGCCACATTGGGCACCACGCCCCCGTCCGGTCTGATCTCCAGCAATCCGCTGAATAGTTGATCTATCGCGGTGACCGAAGCGAAGTCCACACACAGGCCTGGGTCCAGGGTCCACGGTTCGAGGGCAGCTATCCTGAGCGCGTGAGGTGCAGGCGGAGGCACGGCAGCAGGTTTGGCGTCCCCCACCCGTTGCCATAGTATGGACCCTTCTTCAAAAGCCTGGCGGGCCGCCTTGAAGTCAAAAGCATTATGGTAGGTCAGCCCCAGTTTCATGAGCGTTCGCGCTGCCCGTTCATCATCTCCCCGCTCCTTGAGCAATTGCAGGGCCCGCTCATGATGGTCGATCGCCTCGTCGTGAGCGAATAGTCCGCGAGCCCGGTCTCCCGCCTTCAACAGGTAGTCTGTCGCCTTCTCGAAGTTCCCGGCTTCATCGTAGTGGTAGGCTAGGGCTTCGAAGTTGTCGGGGTGCAACGCCTCAACAGCGGTTGCAGCACGGCGATAGAGCCGCCGCCGCTCCAAGGTGCGCAAACCTTCCGCCAGCGTCGTCGGGATCAGCCGGTGCTCAAAGGCGAAGGTCTCTCGCCCTTCCTCGCTCACTTCCTGGATCAACTGCGCTCGCTCAGCGCGCTCCAGGGCATCGAGGAGCGTATCTTCGTCCAATTCGCTGGCTCGGGTCAGGGTATCGAAATCGAACTCGCGCCCCAGAATGGCGGCCAGATGCAAGGTCTCCTGGGTGTCGACGGGCAACTCACCCACGCGGGACTGGATAGTCACCCGCACGCTCTGGGGAATACCTAGTTCAGCTGTGCTCTCAGGTCGGTGCCACATCCCCTCTTCGTAGCAGACTCTTCCGCTTTCCACGAGCGCCTTGCACACCTCCTCGATGAAGAAGGGATTGCCTTCGGTCTCGCGATAGATGCCATCCAAGAACTGATCTGTAATCTCCTCAGCAAACAGGACCGACAGCAACTCTCCTGTCTCCTCGCGGCTCAGCCGGGCGAGTTTGAAACGAGCAGCTAGTCGCTCGCGCTCCAGATCAAGCAACACCTCGTGCAAGGGCCGCGCCTCCTCCAGCTGCACAGCGAAGTAGGTAGCGACGATCATCGTTGCCTGCCGTCGGGTGTGTCGCGCCAGATGCCGCAGCAGAGACAAGGTGCCACTGTCGGCCCAGTGGATGTCTTCAACTACCACCAGAAGCGGGGCCTGATCGCTCAACGCCGTCTGGAAGATGGCCACATTCTCGAACAGACGCTGCTGCTCCGCGTGAGGATCAAGCGGCGCATTCTCTGGCACGTGTGGATAGCGGGAACGCAACTCCGGGGTAAGGGTTAACAGATCGGCCAACACGAACTGGGGCAGATCGAGCCGATCAACAACGCCACCGCGCAGCAGTTCGCGTATGATCTGCCTGAAAGGGGCATAGGGCATACCACCCTCTGCGTAGCTGACGCCAACCACAGCCTGACCCCCCGAGATTTCAGCCTGCGTAATGAGTTCTCGTACCAAACGGGTCTTGCCGATTCCTGGCTCGCCGCTGATCAACAGCATCTGCCCTTCACCGGAAAGTGCCTTGCCCCAGAGGGAGCGCACTTCCCGAGTCTCGTGCTCGCGGCCCACCATCCTCCCGAGCTCGATCCGCTCCAGCACGGAGAGTTCCTCTGCCGGCGGGGCGTCCATGTCCAGGATATCCGGCTGCTCCAGCAGCCGAATCACCTCGGTGGCCGAGGCGGGACGGTCTTCTGGGGCTTTGCTCAACAAGCGGGCAATGAGAGTGTCGAGGGCAGGGGGAATGTCAGGATTCTTCGCCCGTGGGGGTACGACCGGCGCATGGAGATGTTGGGAGATGACGGCGACAGGATCGTCAGCTGCAAAGGGTAGGCGACCAGTGGTCAACTCGTACAACATCACTCCAAGAGCATACAGGTCTGCGCGCCCATCGAAGTCTTGGCCCAAGGCCAGTTCTGGCGCAAGGTAGAACACGGTCCCCATGATGGTGCCTTCGCTCGTCACACGCGTAGCAATGGAGCGGGCCAAGCCGAAGTCGGTCAGCTTCGCAGTACCATCCGAGGAAAGCAGCACGTTCTCGGGCTTGAGATCCCGGTGCACTACCCCGCGACCGTGGGCGTGCTCCAGGGCAGCACACACCTGGCGTGCGATGGCCACGATCTCTTCCAGCGCGTCTGGCCGTACCTTGTGCAGCGCCTCGCCCTCCACGAACTCCATGACGATGAAGGGCGAGCCGTCTGCTTCCCCTGCATCGTATACGGAAACGATGTTGGGGTGGTTGAGGCCGGCGGCGTTCCGGGCTTCGTTCAGCAGCCGAGCGCGCCCCTCCGTGCCGGGGGCCGCCGCCTCGGAGATAACCTTAACGGCGACCTGCCGCTCGAGCAGAGTGTCGTGGCCGCGATAAACGACCGCCATCCCTCCGCGGCCAATCTCCGCGTCCACACCGTAGCGTTCGTTCAGCAGCGTGCCGACTACTTGAGGCATTTGACCAGCACGATCGCCACGTCATCGAACTGAGCCATCGAACCCACGAAGTCTTGAACGGCCTGCTCCAAAGCGGATACTATCTCCGGCACGGTGGCCCGCCTGTTCTCGAGCACAACCGTCCGCAGCCGATCCATCCCGAAGCTCCGCTCATGCGCGTCGGTCGCGTCGGTCACTCCATCGGTGTAGAGCAGAATGAAGTCGCCTGGATTCAGACGTAGAGCGCGTACTTCGAATGGCGAGTCCTCGACCACGCCCAGCGCCATCCCGGTGCGCGTCAGCGTCTCCAATTCATCCTTGTCCGCGCGACAGAGCAGCGGTGGATTATGCCCCGCGTTGACGTAGGCAATCTTGCCAGTGACGGGATCAAGTAACGCATAGAACATTGTGACGAACATGCCGCGCGTTGCGTCGGCACAGATCAGCCGGTTCGCCTGAGCGATTCCGTCCGCTGGCGAATCTGTGCTGGCCACGCTGGCCCTGATGATGCTACGGGTGAGAGCCATAAAGAGCGCAGCGGACATCCCCTTGTCGCTGACGTCGCCAATCACCAAACTCAACCTCTCCCCGTCGAGGGGAATGAAGTCATAGTAGTCACCGGCAACCTCGCGCGCCGGCTGCCAGTGTGCGGCAAACTCCCAGCCCTCAATCTGCGGCGTCTCCTGAGGAAGCAAACTGGCCTGCACCTGCCGCGCCATCTGGAGTTCTCGCTCCATGCGGCCCTTCTCGACCGCGACCTGATACAGCCGTGCATTCTCTATGGCAATCGCCGCACTGGAAGCGATGGCTGCCAGCAGGTCGAGATCGTCCTCGGTGAAGAGACCAGTCTGGAGTCGATTGTCCACGTAGACAACTCCCAAGACCTTGCCCTTGATCTCCAGCGGCACACAGAGGATCGATCGCAGGCCAAGGACCTTAACGCTGTGGCGCATGCTGAACCGCTCATCGCTCTGCGCATCGCTGGTAAGAATCGGCTGCCCCTCGCGGGCTACGCGCTCCACCACACTGCGAGAAACCTGAAACTGGGGATCATCGATGGTCTTCTGGTCCATCCCTCGCGCCACGGGGAAGATCGACCCTCCGTCAGCTTCAAGCAGCGCCACGAAGCCACGCTCAGCGCCCGTGACTGAAATGACCTCGTCCATCACGCTATTCAGAACCTCGTCGAGATCGAGCGACGAGTTGAAGGTCTGCGACAGGTGATACAGCAAACTGAGGCGATCGCTGGAGGCCGGCGAAGGGTCGGTGCTCGTCATGAACGCTCCTCGGTTTCCTCCACGGCGTGGAAAACGGGTTCATGGAATGGCATCACTATGATACTCCGCAGGCAGAGATTGGTCAAGTGCGGAGACGAGAATCGCTGGACTTCACCTCAGCGGGAGAACCCCACCGGTCTTGCAGACGCTCAGCGTAGTAGCAGGGCACTGATGAACATACCGGGCTGCGCGGGCCAACTCCAGAGAGTCAACACAAGCGGATCTCTCTCTCATCCTTGACCAGGTGCGAAACTCGTGGTATACTGAACATCAGTTCTATTCTTGCCGCGTCAAGAGCGACGATGAATCTTCGACAAGTCCTCACGCAGATGCAAGGTAGCCCAGAGTTGCGCGACCGTGTCACCGCCTGGAAGACCACACAGCCCACGGAAGGAGCTTTCGCCGATTTCCCCCCTAGCATAGATCCTCGCCTTATCCGCGTGCTAAGAGACCGAGGCATCGAGCGGCTGTTCACCCATCAGGCCGACGCTATCGAGGCCGCCCAGAGGGGAGACAATTTCGTCGTGGTCACCCCTACCGCGTCCGGCAAGACACTGTGTTACAACATTCCGGTGCTCGAATCCCTGCTGGAGAACCCGGATTCGAGGGCCATATACCTCTTTCCCACCAAGGCCCTCTCCCAAGATCAGCTGGACGAACTCCACGGGTTGATCACCGCTCTCGAGGTGGACATCAAGACCTATACCTACGATGGAGATACGCCCGTCAACGCCAGAAAGGCCATCCGAGCCGCAGGTCACGTCGTGATCACCAATCCCGACATGTTGCACACCGGCATCCTACCCCACCACACCAAGTGGGTAAGACTCTTTGAGAACCTGAAATACGTGGTCATCGATGAAGTCCACCAGTATCGCGGCGTCTTCGGGAGCCACCTGGCCAATGTCATCCGCAGGTTGAAGCGCATCTGCAACTTTTACGGCACCGATCCCACGTTCATGCTCTCGTCTGCTACCATAGCCAATCCGCAGGAGTTGGCGAGAAAGCTCATCGAGGAAGACGTGGTCGTTATTGACGACGACGGATCTCCAAAGGGAGAGAAGCACTTTATCTTCTGCAATCCGCCTGTCGTGAACAGAGAACTGGGCATCCGGCGCTCCTCGGTCCACGAAGCTCGCTCCCTGGCCAAGAACTTCCTGGTGAACGACGTTCAGACCATCGTCTTCGCTCGTACGCGCAACACAGTGGAGATCCTCCTCTCCTACCTCAAGGAGGATATGAAGAGGGGCCGCAAGGGCGACGACAAGGTGAGAGGCTATCGCGGAGGATATCTTCCCAAGCAACGGCGGGAGATCGAGAGAGGGCTCCGCGAAGGAGACGTGCGGGGTGTGGTGGCTACCAACGCCCTCGAGTTGGGCATCGACATCGGCCAGCTCGATGCCTCCGTAATCACAGGTTATCCGGGCACCATAACCAGCACCTGGCAGCAAGCAGGCCGCGCCGGACGCCGGGCCGATGTCTCCTGCGCCGTTCTTGTGGCCAGCTCCGCCCCGCTCGACCAGTACATCATCACCCATCCAGACTACTTCTTCTCCCAACCGCCAGAGCATGCCCTGGTCAACCCAGACAACCTGCTCATTCTCCTGAGCCACATCAAATGCGCCGCCTTCGAACTGCCCTTCGAGGAAAGCGAACGGTACGGTGAACAGTACATCGATCAGATACTGGAGTTCCTGCAAGAGCAAGGCGTTCTCCATAAGGCAGGCGACACCTATCACTGGAGCGCAGAGTCCTACCCGGCCGACGAGATCAGCCTGCGCACGGCGGCCAGAGACAACGTAGTGATCATCGACACGACAGAAGCTGAACCCCGAGTCGTGGGCGAAGTCGACAGCTTCAGCGCCCCCACCATGGTGCACGAAGAGGCGGTTTATCTGCACGAGGGCGACCAGTATCAGATCGAAAAGCTCGACTGGGAGGGGAAGAAGGCCTACGCCACTAAGGTCGACGTCGACTACTATACCGACGCCAACTTGGCGGTGCAGGTGAGAGTGATCGACGAGTTTGAGTCCGAGAAATCGGAGGGCAGCAGCAGGGCTCACGGAGAGGTGCTTGTCACTGCCCTGCCCACCATCTACAAGAAGATCAAGCTGTGGACCCACGAGAACGTGGGCTGGGGAGACGTGCGGCTTCCAGAGCAGGAGATGCAGACCACTGCCTATTGGCTCAGCTTGCCCGAGACTGTGACAGGGATGTTCATGCCCTCCGATCTGGAGAGCGGGCTCCTGGGCCTTTCCAACGTCCTGGTCAATGTCGCCCCTCTCTTTCTCATGTGCGACCCGGGCGACATTGGGGTGAAGCCAGAGGTGCGGTCACCCCACACGAGAGAGGCCGCCATCTTCATCTACGACCGCGTACCCGCAGGGATAGGGTTCGCCGAGAAGCTCTACAGCATTCACGACGAGCTTCTGCTCACTGCGGAGCAGCTGATCAGCGACTGCGACTGCGCCAATGGATGTCCTTCCTGCGTGGGTCCCGAGGGCGAGATAGGCCCTCGAGGAAAGATCAGCGCGCTGCGCCTTGTTCGTGAAGCCAGGAAGGACACGTGAGACCATCCTATGGGGCGCAGGCGAGGGAGCAAACAAGATCTACGTCAGCAACTGGAGCGCCTGGCAGGCCGAGTGGGAACCACCGGCTACCAGCCTTCCACTAGGCAGACGTCTGGACCTGTTGAAGAGTTGGTCGGTGGGGTGGTAGTCGACACCCAGTACGGCCCGTGCGTCGTTGTCGATGAGATCTATCCCCAGGGCTACCGCCACGGGCAGATCGACATCGCGAACGCGCTCACCCATCGTCCGGAGACAGTAGCCGGGATCGGGCGCGACGATAGCCTCAGAGCACTCGAACTATCTAGAAGCGCCTTCCTCGATGTAGAGACTACGGGGCTTGCCGGTGGCACAGGGACATACGCCTTCCTGGTGGGCATCGGATGGTTCGAGGAAAGGGATTTCCATGTCCGCCAACTGTTCATGCGCGACTTCACGGAGGAACGAGCCCTCGTTTCTCT
>JABAOH010001256.1_pt3 | contig 11352 bp, 8 predicted proteins | sample 7062181 | NCBI WGS metagenome assembly JABAOH01 (sample SAMN14538630, study PRJNA623070) | marine sediment metagenome | biome: marine biome [ENVO:00000428]; feature: marine pelagic biome [ENVO:01000023]; material: deep marine sediment [ENVO:00002113]; isolation source: pool of 5 deep marine... | reverse complement strand
TCAGATTGGTGGCAGGGGCCATCGTCTCTTCGGCAGCGAGGCACGAGTCGGCAGCGAGGCTAGTTTTCAGCTACGCGGCTGATCACTACGTGAGGCTTAATGTACGTCTTGATAGGGGGGCCACGCACGCGGATCGATGTCTTGAAGGTTTAGGGTACGTCCTCCACTGCTTCAACTGCTCTAACAGGAAGGAGTCGCCACAGGTTGCCGCTCTCAAATTGACCACCTGTGAAATATGCGGTTCGGAAATGGAGGTTGCCGGCCCACTCTGGTTGGGAGATCTTGCTGAAAAAACCTTCTGCGAGGACATGTTGAAGTTGTCTGAGAGATCATTAATCAGCGTTAACAGAAGACTCATGGACATTATCCGATTAGTCCATGATGAGATCGGTTTTCCGCCAGGCTTCTACAACATAGACATGATCTGCTCTAAACTCGGTATTCCCTCTGTGGCTTCGCGTGAGATCTTGTCGGCTCTCAAGAAAGTTGGGTTCAAATCGACCATGTCTCATATTGATATGAGGGGGATCAAGACGGACGCCACGGTGTCAGACCTGGAAGGAATATTGACGAGCATTTTTACAGGGAAAGGTGGTGGCAGTGTCCCGTAGGTGGTTGACCGAGAGGAGAACTGATCCATATCATAGAAGAGCAAAGGAGTTGGGATACCGCTCTAGGGCAGCCTTCAAGCTGAAGCAGTTGAATGCTAGATTTGGGTTCTTGGATGGCGCTAAATACGTGCTCGACATCGGAGCTGCTCCCGGTGGTTGGCTTCAGGCATCGTCAGAGGCTGTAGGTGAGGATGGTTTAGTCGTTGGCGTAGACATCGAAAAGATCAAGCCGTTAGATCTTGGGAATGTGAAAACTATTATCGGTGACGTTATGGAAGAGGAGACTCTTGAGCGTGTGAAAAAGATGTTCGAAGGGAAGATCGACGTGGTTTTGTCAGATTTATCCCCTAAAGTCTCCGGGGCTTGGGAGGTCGACCACTACCGTCAAATAGAGCTGTCTCGTATGGCGATGAGGATCTCGGGAGATCTGTTGAAACCGGATGGGTGGTTCGTCCTGAAGGTCTTCCAGGGTTCAGAGTATGAAGATTTTCTGAATGAGCTGAGAGAGGCCTACTCGTATGTGAAGGTAGTCAAGCCGAGGGCATCCAGAAAGGAGAGCGCAGAGATATATGTCGTGGCAAGAGGGTTAAAGAACCCTAGTGAAGACGAGTGATCACCAAATCTCAGGATTTTACGAGACTAGTTCTCTCAGTACGTTGGCTATTAATGCGTTCGACTGCATCACAGGCTTTCCCGTCCTCTCCTTCAGCACTCTCTTGACCTCTCTGCCGAAGCCGAAACAGTTGAGAAAGATCAGATCTAGATCCTGTTCGGCTAGGCGCTCAGCCAGACTGTCAAGATCCGATTCCCGCTCGTAAGGTGACAGATGGTCAGCGTAGATTTCGACGCCATCTCTGTCATGTTCGGACTTCGCTTTCAAGGCTTGCTCCTTTGCTGGGTAGATGACCCCAAGCCTTCCCTTCTTCAATACTCCCTCTAGTACACCGCTCAGGATCTCCTGAGGGGTAACCACGAGCCCCTTGGAATCGAACGGGGGGAACTTACCTGTGCACATTATGAGGGTGAACCCTACCCCATTCTCCTCGAGCATGCCTATCTGTTTCTGCATCAGGGGCAGTATGAACCTCTCTGTGATCTTTACCTCGGTGCCATCCCTCATCCTGGAAACGAGGAGGTGGTCGTTAAGCCCGAACTCGATTCGTTTGACATCCTCTAGTGTGAGGTCGTCAAGGGCCCCAGCCTCCAAGATCTCGAAGCCTTCACCAAGGATCTCCATGAAATCTGGGATTATGTCCTCCCTAGGCGATTGTCCTATCGTCAGCATGCCTATCTTTTTCATCTCGTGATCAGATAGGGCCTAAGTCTAATATGGTTGCTGATCAAGGCCTAGAAGAACCGTTCCTTTAAGGCGTTCCTCTCTGCCTCTACAATCCTGCCGAAAAACTCGTCAGACTCGCCATGTGTCTCTGCGAGGAGATCCCAGGCCTCGGTGAAGTCCACGCGTTTCGCCGCAGCGACGATGGCGCCCCTCCTTCCGTACATGGAGACGAGTTTGGCCGAGGCCTTGCCCCGCTCCCACCAGCTCGGACCAGCTCTGGTGACTCCCGGCTTCTCCCTTGCAAGCTCCCTCGAGACCTCCTCGTGGCTTCTGTCGAAGACCCCGAGCTCGGTCGAGCCGCACATCGGACAGGCAATCTTCTCGGGCAGCTCCTTAATTCGATGGGTTTCGACATTATCCCTACGGCCAAGGCAAGCGATGACCCTGGTCTCGTTGAGAAGACGAGCCTTCGCCGACTCGAGTATGATTCTAGTCAGCTTCTCCGGAGGAACAATGTCGGATTTCATGGTTATCCCCTCTATGACCACGCTTGCGAGGGGACTGACTTCACCCTCGTTGTCAATCTGGACGACCTCGATCTCTCCCTCCCGCATCTTCCTCAAGAGTACCATTGTGGCGTCAACGTCGAGGTCTTTCCTGAGGGTATCTTTCATCGCCTCATCGAAGATGCATGTCCCCTCGAAGCTCTTCATCAGCCTTCCAAGGGTTATGTTGCTGAAGTTGGCGTACTTGCTGAGGGCTCCTGACTTCCTTGCGACGTTAATTAGGCGCCTCTTGAATAGCCCCGTCTTTGTTACCGCGTCCTTCATGGTGCCCTCGAGGTCCGCCTCCGCCAGCTTACGAAGGAGGCTTGCCACGTACCTTGAGTCTACCTCGCCGACTGTCTGCGTCACGACCGTGTACGTCTCTTGCTGAACCCCTACCGGGTAGCCCGTCTCCTCGGATATTATGTGGCCGACAAGCCTTGCCAGAGTCCTGTTGACTAGAGTGCCAAAGTTAGCGTGGATTATGACGTTGTCCTCCCAGTCCTCAACTACGACCCTTCGGTCTGTGGGCACAGGAAAGCCAAGTTCCACATGCTCGACGATCTCCGAGATCGCACTCTTTATCGTCTCGCTCCCAGTGGGGTAAACTGCCTCCAGTTTTCTGACGATCTCCTCTTCGGATAGACCGGCTTTCAGGCCTTCCTCTACTTGAGCTTTAATCCTCCCGACCTCGAGGGCCACATCCAGAGGCACGGGTATCTCCTCTCCCACCCAGCTCGGTATAGCACCGGTCGGGTCATCCTCGGCCCTCACGTAGATCTTGTCGTTGTGGATGTTTAGGATCTTCCACGGACTGCCCCTTAGGGTGAACTTCACCCCCGGCTTCGCGTACTCTGCGACGAAGGCCTCCTGTAGGATCCCTACAGGGTTCTCCTCCGCGATGTCTATGACGAGGTATGTTTTCTCGTCAGGTATCATGGAAAGGTTCTCGAAGAAATACCTGTAGATGGTCCTCCTGTTCCCCCTGGGCCTTATGATGACCTCGTCCTCCTCCGAAACCCATGCGAGCCGGGGGAACCTGTTGTGCATGTAACTGGCCACGAACCTGACGTCTTTCTCTGTCAGCTCCCTGTATGGGTAAGCACCGCTGAAGAGGTTCTCCGCCTGCAGGAAATATAGGCGCCCCTGGGGCATAAGCTCGGCCACTATCTGGTTGACGAGGACGTCGTAAGGCTTATGTGGGATCAGGATGGGCTCCATGATCTCCTCGAGGGCCCTGCGGCAGATGACCATCGACTCGAGGGCGTCGTCGCTATTCAGGGCGATTATGACCCCCTTTGCCCTCTCCCCCACTCTGTGGCCGCTCCTACCTACCCTCTGGAGGAGGCGTGTCACCTGCCTTGGCGAGTTATACTGTATGACGAGGTCAATGCTCCCGATGTCGATTCCGAGCTCCAATGATGATGTGCAGACGATGGTCCTCAAGTCACCGGATTTCAGCCCCTTCTCTGCAGCGATCCGGCTCGATTTTGCTAGGGATCCGTGATGGATGCTCAAGGGGAAATCCAAGTCCCAGACGTTGAAGCGGCTCGCCAGCATCTCGGAGGTGGACCGGGTGTTTGTGAAGATGAGGGTGGACTTGTGGTCCTCGACGTAGTCCCTCATCACGTTAAGGCGGGCCGCGACCTCTGGATGGGTGAAAAGCTTCGAGGCGAGCTCGTAGTCATTCGGCCCCGGCTCTGGGTATAATATGTCGAAGGTTGTGTCCCTCGTCATTGAGACCTGTATGACCTCCACATCCCTCCCGTCTCCTACGAGGAACTGGCCCACCTTCTCGGGGCTTCCAATGGTGGCGCTGAGCCCCACGAGCTGGAACTCTTGGTCGGCCAGCGCTCGAAGCCTCTCGAGGGCTATGCTGAGCTGGCTCCCGCGCTTGTTGTCGGCGAGCTCGTGGATCTCGTCGACGACGACCCATCTGAGGGACTTGAGGAAACGCCTGAGGACCCTCCCGTTCATTATCGCCTGCAGAGTCTCAGGCGTCGTGATGAGCATGTCCGGCGGCCTTTGTCGCTGCCTGTTACGCTCACGGGTGGAAGTGTCGCCATGTCTGACTGCGAGTCCGATGTCGAGGCTTGAACACCAATAGGTCATCCTGTCCAGGATGTCCCGGTTCAGAGCCCTTAGAGGCGTTATGTAGATGATGCTTATCCCGGGGAGCCGCTCAGCCATTAGGAACCTATGGAAGATGGGAAGCATCGCCGCCTCCGTCTTGCCCGATGCCGTCGGCGAGATGAGGAGGACGTTCTTTCCTTCTAGGATCTGGGGGATTAGGCGCTTCTGGGGCTCAGTCGGTTCCTCGAAGCCCCTCTCCTCTAGCAGTCTCCGCACGGGGCGGCATAACGTGGAGAAGACGTCTTCCTCCGCCAACTCGGACCAGCCTAGACGAACGGTTTCCCGCCCAATAAAAACAATTCTTATACTTTAACCTTAATTGGTCCCGCCCCCCGGAGTTGAACCGGGAACCCTCCGGTGTCTGCTCATGGCCTGGACGCCATCGTCCAGAAGGACGAAAGCTACAGCCGGATGCTCTGCCATTGAGCTAGGGCGGGTAAGCTGAGCCCCAGGAATCCCTTGGACCAAGAAGGATTCCTTCGACAAAGATTTAAATCTAATCATTCTACGCTTTGCGAGGTTTAGACGTAGCTGGGGAAGTACTCCTTGGCACCGGGGATGTATAGGGCCCGTGAGTACTCCTCCATAAACTCCACATCGACGAGCAGGTCGATATAGACCATCTTCTCTGCGATCTCCCTCGCCTCACCACGTTTCTCCATCGACATGAGGGTCGCGTAGGCCCCAGAGAGCGAGCCGTTCCCTATGGGGTGGACGTCCACGTTGGGGAACTCGGGGAAGATGCCGAGCCTCGTTGCGTTCTCAAGGTCGGTGTAGTTTCCGAAGGCCCCGGCTAGGTACATGTGCTTCACGTCCTTGATGCCGATCTTCAACTTCTTCATGAGGACCGTGATGGCGCCGCAGGCTGCCGCCTTCGAGTCGATGACGTAGTCAAGGTCGGCCTGTGTCAGCACTATGTCCTGCCCTGTGGCTGTCTTCTCGGCGGGGACAACGACGTATTCAAGGCCCCACTTCCCCTCCCTCACGAGCGGGGTTCTCCCTGGCACGAGCTTCCCCACGAAGTCAAGGACACCGACCCTGAACATCTCTGCAGCCAAGTCTATCAGGCCTGAGCCACATATTCCCTTCGGCTGGGTGTCACCAATGACGGAGACTTCAGCCCTGTACGTCTCGGGGTCGATCTCGACATGGTCGATGCCGCCCCTGGCGCCCCTCATCCCGTGCCTCACGCCCTCACCCTCGAATGCTGGGCCCGAGGCGCAAGAGCTGGAGAAGAGCCAGCTTCTGTTGCCGAAGATGATCTCGCCGTTTGTCCCCAGGTCAACCATGAGGCTGATCTCCTCCGACTTGTGCATGTTCGAAGCCAGGACGTCGCCAACGGCGTCTCCGCCTAGGAACCGGCTCACGTTGGGTAAGCAGTAGACGTAAGCCTCCGGGTTGGTGTCGAGNNATCGGGTCGATCCCGGCGAGGAGGTGGTTCATTACTGTGTTTCCACCGGCGCAGATGTCCGTTATACCCTCGGGATCCACATCAGCCTCGTCTACGAGTTTCCTTACGACATCATTTATGCTACTTACAACGATCCTCTGGAGCTTGGAAAGGCCTTCAGGGTCCCGAGCGAATGATATCCTCGTGACGAGCTCCTCTCCGTAGGTAATCTGCCTGTTCAGCTCAGAAGCCCGCCCGAGGATGTCACCGTTGGTCAGGTCAACGAGTATCCCGACAATTGTTGTTGTTCCGACGTCTAATGCTAATCCGTAGTTGGTGCCGATGCGATCTCCTGACTCGACATCTATGATCTCGGGGTATTCACTCGTCCTAGTGACCGTTGCAGTGATCGGTCTCGTGTCGTCGAGTATCTGCATCTTGCCATAAATGTCGTCGTCGGCTCTAGGTTGAAGCCCGGAGTAGCCCCTGAGCCTGATCCTCCTGTGGGGTATAAGCAGCGGTGTGTCGACGAAGGGGGAAGACTCCAACAAGTATTTCTTGGTGCTGGGATTAGGCCTATCGATGGCTAGCTCAGCGCTAAGTAGGATCTTCGGGCTTTCGACCCTGCTCTCTGCAGGGATAGTGAAGACACAGTCCCCGAGGAGCCTGACCATGCAAGCCAGGTGGTATCCCCCCTCCAGCTCATCATGCGAGAGGAGCTTTTCGTGAGCCTTCGACACCCTTTCAACTTCTCCCCGCTCAAGGATGACTTTACATTTACCGCACTGGCCCTTGCCCCCGCAGAGGCTCTCGATCCGGATGCCGGATTCCCTCATGACGTCGAGGAGTACGTCCCCTCGCTGCGCCTCGACCTCCCTATTGATGGGATCGAAGAGAACCCTGACAGCCAAGCATAGATCATAACCAGAATGTTCGAAGGATTAAAAATACTTCTAGGATCAGCCATCGTTCTAGCCGAAGGCCTTCCTTATGCTCTCGGCATACGGCGGCCTGAGTATCCCTTTCTCAGTTAAGAAACCACTGACGTATTTAGCAGGAGTAACGTCGAAGGCCGGGTTTCTCACCGTCGCCCCCTTCTCCGCGATCAATATTTTTAAGGCGGTGCCTTCATCGTTGACGCCCCATATCCCTCTAACTTCCTCTGGGCTGCGTTCCTCGATCTCGATCTCATCTCCGTTCCTGCAGCCCAGGTCGAAAGTCATCCTCGGGGCCGCCACGTAAAAGGGGATACCATTCTCTTTGGCTATCACTGCCTTCTCGTATGTCCCGATCTTGTTAGCAACGTCGCCGTTCGCCGCGATCCTGTCGGCGCCGACTAATACCATGTCCACATCCCCCCTCATCATGAAATAGCCTGCGGCGTTGTCCACTATGACGGCGTATGGGATTCCCTCCTGCTCGAGCTCCCAGGCTGTGAGCCTAGAGCCCTGGCACCTTGGTCTGGTCTCGTCCACGAAAACAAAGACTTCCTTGCCCTGATAGTGGGCGAACCTAATCGGGCTGAGGGCCGTCCCGTAGTCTATGAACGCGAGGGCTCCTGCGTTGCAGTGGGTCAGTATCCTGAATCCATCGCCAATAAGTTCTAAACCGTATTCGCCGATCTTCCTAGAAGCTGATAGGTCTTCCTCTGCGATAGCGTCTGCTTCATTGAGAACCGTTTGTACCCTCTCACTGACATCACTTTCTTCAGCTGCTCTCAGGCACCTGTCTATGGCTTTGAAAAGGTTCGCCGCTGTGGGCCTCGTCTTGTTCAGGCGTTCAGCGGCCTCTTGCATGTACGTTTGGAATTCCTGTAGTGGTAGGTCTTCTGCCTCCAGCGCCGCTTGGGCCATGCCGTACCCCCCGGCAACTCCTATGGCCCCTGCCCCCCTCAGGACCATGTCCTTTATCGCCTCGGCGGTCTCATCGTGGTCCTCAAGGCTCGTTATCTCGAAACTGTGGGGGAGCTTCCTCTGGTCTATCAGCCTGATGGTTCCGCCCTCCCTCCACAGCGTTCTGAACTCCTTGGTTGCGTCGCCCATCCTCACCTTCATCCTTCAAACCTTCCGGGGGCTCCGCTTCTAACCCTCTAATCAGAGTGTAAAAGATTTCCTAGTTCAGAGGGGTCTATGGCCGTTACTTGAGGACTTTCCCCGTCTTCCTGTACCAGAGATAGAGGTCCAACTCGCCGAGGCTCATCCCGACTCTCTTGGCAACCTCCCCGAGGATACGCTCGTACTTGAGGTATCTTTTCTTCGTCAACCCTTTACTACCTTCATTCGATACAAGTCCGTAATCTCTCAAGTTGCTTAATATGTGCCTGTCGATAATTGCAACATCTAAGTAACCTATGTTCCTTAGGAAGTGGCTGGACTCCTTCCACCCCAAACCTTTCACGTTCCTGACCAGCCACTCCCGGGCTACCTTGGTGGACCCAAGTCCTTGGATGATCCCTTTCAGGTCTGGAGCAAGCCTCCTAGCCTCGACTATGTACTCCGCCCTCCTCTCCGCGAACCTGTGCCCTTGGCATCTAAGGGTCTCGGCGACCGCGCTCAAGGAGCCGTGGAGCAGGGCATCGCAGTCGCAGAGTGCATCCACACAGAGTTGGCCCCGCTCAGCGCTCGAATATGCGGTGAGGAGACAGAATACGAGTTCGGTGAACCAAGTAAAGGAACCTTGCTTCTTCAACTCAAGAAACTCCGCTATGCGTTTGTCTACCATCGACCTAACTCTTGGGTCATTTCGAAGCCTGATTACCTTTTCCGCAAGAGACTCTATGCCTTTCAAAGGGATCAACATAGCTTGCTCTTTCTCTTATCGAATGGCCACATTTAAAATCTGGTAAGCCTCCTTATTTTCACATTGAACTGAAATTTACACGTCTAGACTGATAAGCAAATTATTACCTCGTTCAGACAAGAAAATATAAGTGGAATCAGGGTTAGCGCCATTAACCGAGATTAATTTGTATTGTCTCCGAAAACTAGGACAAAAAAAGGTTACAATTTTAATTATCTCCCACAAACTATTCTAAAAACCACCTTGTATACTTTAGTTAGGAGATCGTTCATTGACATCGGTAATGGGCTCGCTTCATTTTGAGTTCGAGAACATGCCCGTGAGGCTTGTCGCCACCCGTAAGATCCCAAATATACAGACGGCGGGTCTCGTCATCGAGGAGGTGGAGGCCGGAAAGGAACTGATGACGAACCTCTGGATAGCCTGGGAGCTCATAGATGCTGGTCTCGCTCGATTGTTGGAGGACGGGGTAAACGACGAGGAGTGGACCCAGATCCATTATCGGGAGCGTTTCCAACCCCTCGGGAAGCCGTTACCTCTTCCCGACAAGTTTTACTCAAAGGCGTATCTCTCCTTCAAGCAAGCCTCGAAGAGATCAGCCGTCGATCCCTCTCGCCTAGAGGGCTTTAAAAGGGTGAAGGGTTGGTACCGGGACATAATTGAGAGCCGGATAGGCAAGATCACGAGGCTGGCATCTGCGGAGGCGACAGCCCAGACGAGATCCCTGCAACCTGAAGAGGTGGCTTTGTACGCCGAACTCCGAGAACTAATCTCTTCGTGGCGAAAAGGAATGCGTGAGTTGGGAGGGGAGTAGTTGGCGAGTCTCATCCAGTCCGAGGAGGCTTTCACCCGGTTCGTAGAGGGCTTCAGGGACGAGCGGGATGTGGTTAAGTACGAGCAGGCCCTCTCAGAGATGGTGGTGAAAGGGCAGAGGTCGATCGTTGTAGACTTCAAGGATCTGTACGCCTTCGATACGGAGCTGGCCCGTGAGCTGCTCTCTGACCCTGAGGAACACATACCGCAATTCGACATAGCCGTCTTCTCAAAGCTCAGGATGAGGGATCCAGAGTACGCCGACCAGGTCAAGCGCGTTCATGTACGGTTCAGAGGCCTGCCTGGCGAGACGCTCCTCCGAAGGATAGGGGCTGAACACATCGGCAGGCTCATCATGGTGAACGGAATCATAGTCAGGGCGACCGCGGTACTCCCCCTACTCGTAAGGTCGGCGTATCGCTGCACCTCTTGCGGCGAGATGATCCTCCTCGAGCAGACGAATCAGTTCCTTCGGACGCCGACCGAGTGCCCCTCCTGCAACAGGCGGAGGGGCTTCGAGCTCGTGCCGAAGGAGTCTGTCTTCATCGACTCCCAGAGGCTCACCATCCAAGAGAGGCCCGAGGAGCTCCCAGCGGGCCAGCTGCCGCGGCAGATAAACGTCGAGTTGAGGGACGACATCGTAGATCTGGCGAGGCCAGGGGACAGGGCGAGCCTGACGGGGCACCTCGGCCTTCTTCAGAGAAGGGGGAGGGGGGGCGTCCTCAGGGTCTTCGACTTTGTCCTCGAGGCGAACAACATCGACGTGAGCGGCAGGGAGATGGAGCTCCTCGAGATAACCCCCGAGGACGAGGAAGAGATAAGGGACCTCGCCTCAGACCCCTGGATTCACCGCAGGGTCCTGCAGTCCATCGCCCCATCCATCTACGGCCTCGACCACATCAAGGAGGCCATAATGTACCTTCTCTTCTCTGGAGTCACAAAGGAGCTCCCCGACGTCAGGATAAGGGGGGACATCAGCGTCCTCCTCGTCGGCGACCCGGGCACCGGGAAGAGCCAACTGCTCCAGTACGCCTCTAGGATCGCCCCCCGAGGCCTCTACACCGCTGGGAGAGGGTCCACGGCTGCGGGTCTGACTGCCGCCGTAGTGAAGGAGGGGGGGACCGGCAACTTCATCCTCGAGGCGGGCGCCCTCGTCCTCAGCGACAAGGGGATCTGCTGCATCGACGAGATGGACAAGATGAGGGACGAGGACAGGGTGGCCATCCACCCGGCGATGGAGCAGCAGATCGTCTCGATCGCGAAGGGGGGAATAGTCGCTACTCTGAACGCGAGGACCAGCATCCTCGCGGCGGCGAACCCGACCCTCGGGAGGTACAACCCCTACCAGACCATCGCCCAGAACATAAGCCTCCCGATCACGATCCTCAGCAGGTTCGATCTCATCTTCGTTCTGAGGGACCTCCCCGAGTCGGAGAAGGACGCGAGGATGGCCGAGCACATCCTTGGCCTCCACAGGGCGGCGGGAACCCCTGCCACGTCTCCAATAAGCTCTGATATGTTGAGGAAGTACATCAGCTACTCGAAGCGGATAAACCCTGTGATCACCGACGAGGTCGTTGACAGCTTCGCGAGTTTTTACGTTAAGATGAGGTCAGCTTCGCTGGAGGGTGGCGAAGCGTCGGCGATAAGCATCACGGCCCGGCAGCTTGAGTCGTTGGTGAGGCTCGCCGAGGCCAGGGCCCGGGCCCACCTCAGGGCGGAGGTGACCGTGGAGGACGCCGAGGCCGTCATAGCCCTGATGCAGAGGAGCCTCGAGCAGGT
>JABAOH010009166.1_pt1 | contig 11353 bp, 9 predicted proteins | sample 7062181 | NCBI WGS metagenome assembly JABAOH01 (sample SAMN14538630, study PRJNA623070) | marine sediment metagenome | biome: marine biome [ENVO:00000428]; feature: marine pelagic biome [ENVO:01000023]; material: deep marine sediment [ENVO:00002113]; isolation source: pool of 5 deep marine... | reverse complement strand
GGTGTTTGTAAGGCACCTTTTTCATCCGCAGGCCAGCCACATACTGCCGCACAAATTGCACAGCCTTCTCTGGCGACTTGCCGCCTAGTAGAATTTCTAATACTTTTTCTTGACTCTTTCTAGCAACGTCCGCCCAGTCACCTCTCACAACCTCCAAGCCAACAATGTCTAACTCACCAGTGGGCAAGAGCCCGCAATAGCGTTTCTTTGCCTCAGTAAACAAGACGCGGACGTAGAATTTGTCAGGCTTTATTTCAAGACCGAATTTCTTGTCTGTTTCCTCAGCGAGTTTTGCGACTTTCGCTGGCATATGCTTTATGAAGATGCTGTCCGTATCTCCATAAACGACCTCCAAGCCGATTTCTCTAGCCATATCGATTGCCTCTCGAACTACATGTCTGCCCCAAGCTGCAGATGCTTCTGCAACTGGTTTGTTGTACCATCTTGCTCCAATCCACCCGGCGTAGCCATATGCCGCATTGGTGATTACCTTAACTGCTTTTTGGCGCGCATCGAGAACTCTATATTTTGAGCTTCGGGGGTCAAAAGTTTTAAGCTTTTGCTTTATGACATCTCTCTCCTCAATAAGACTTGATAACACATCTTTATAGAAGCCAACGGGCTCTCTGCGAAATCGATGTTTCGTTCCTGGCGCTACATTCACGCCTCCTAGTGGTTCCTGTTCTTCTTCTCGCACATAGGTGTCTGGAGAGATATTGTAGGTTATCATGAGGTTTGGGTACATAGCTTTGAAGTCTAGGACGGCTACATTCTCATGTAGCCCTACTTTTGGCTCAAGCACCAACGCACCTTTGTACGGAAGGTAGGGGCGCTGAGTGCGTTTCGGTATGAGTTCACCCATAATGCGTGCCTTTCTTATCAGATACCATTCTACCCGGAATCCAACTGCTGCTGTGCCGATGTGGTCAAGCGGTAAACCCACGAGGGACGAGAGTTGGCATGCGAAATCTAGCAAGACCTCCATTATGCCCATAATCCTCTGCGTACTCTCTTTGGAAAAATTCAGCAACATTGACCGCTTCTCTTCATCTTTCCAGTATTCAGCGTATTCTATGTCATCAATTATTGTCCGTTTACCCATGTTCATGACGCCTAGGTAGTCGGCGACATTCTCCAATGTTTTCAGTTTAACCTCTGGCAACTCATCCGCAAAATCAAAAAGATCAACATTGGCTCTCCCAGTCACTGAGATATGACCGTAAACGCTTGTATGAGGCTGTGTGTCAACTCTGTCTACTATAAGATTTACACCCAGTTTCCTAGCCCGCTCAATCAAATAAGGCCAGGCCTGATGGTTTGTGCCAAATCCTGCTATCACGTCTGGATCAAAATCAGAAATACAGTTTACGAAATCTCTAATGACCGATGTGTCATCAAGATTCTCAGAAACAAACTGTTTCTCATCCCCAGAATTGGTGGATACAGATATTATCACAACAGGATCTCTGTTTGGCTTGGGCATACCCTTTTCTCTGTAGCAGATCATTGAGAACCCGAGTATTCGAAGCTTAGGAGCTTCTGCTTTCTCAATACGCTTAGGAAGGGACTTAGCGAGGTAAATCTTGTCAATCTGGGCTTCAACCTCATCGCGCTCGCGCTCCACCTCGATCTCATGCCATTCACAAGGTGAAGCCTCACTGTCAATCAGGTAACGCATAGAAAAACGAATGTCCGCTTCCAAGCATTTTTCAACACCCTCAAAGTTTCTCAAAAGCTTAGCGTACTTCGACGCTGCACCAGGTTTCTGAACGATGACTTTCAAAGCGTTTACAGGTTTGCCGAAATATCTTCTTTGCACGCACCTTGTGTCAAGGATGAAGGGAAACTCGGCTTTGCGTTGATGGATCTCTTCAGAGACCTTCTCGGGGTTCGCGTTCTCTTTTAGTACTGCATAGAAGTATGTTTTGAAGGATCTATCAATTATCAAGACACGGTTTCCATAAGTGTCTATGCCCCACATCCAAAGCTCTGGTTCCGTATCTCTAATCTCATGGTTGACATCTAGAAGCCAGAAAATAAGCCTCAATCAGCTACCACTTCTCCAAAAATAGAGTCGCTTTCAGTGTTTTAACCTTTTAACAACTTCAGGCAGCAGAAATCCAAATCAGTCTACTGATTTAATCGTGAGTGGTGCAAACCTTTCTTTGCACGAAAGTAGCATTCGTTAACGAAAAGCCCACACTCGCATGTTCCACGCCTGGCAATTTCCTCTTTGTGGGTTTGACATGGACAGATGTTTTTTCGGTCACATTTGGGAATCCCAGTTACATCTCGGCAGGGACAATAGGCGTATCCATATTTGACTTTGTTCTTTACTAATCCTTCAATTACGTTTTTCACCAGTACCTTATCAGGGTTGACGAAGAACGGGCCATTCTTAGAGTACTTGCTGACCATGCTTTCAATGGAAGAACGAATCCTTTCTTTCTTCGAGCTTTTTGACTGCATGGTAACCACTACATTGTACGATTTTTCAACAAACCTAATAAACTCTTTTTCATTATCTAAAAGGATGACGCCCTATGGGAGCTCTAAAAATTGGAGACGAAGCGCCGAATTTCCACTTGCCCAGTGTAGACGGCAGAGTTTACAGTTTAGAGGATCTTAAGGACAAGAGAGTTGTCGTAGTTATGTTCAGCTGCAACCATTGCCCCACAGTGAAGGCTTACGAGGACAGGTTCATCAAGTTCTGCAAGGACTATCAAGATAAGAAAGTGTCGCTAATCGCCATTAACCCCAACGATGACGAGAAGTATCCAGAAGACAGTTTCGAGAATATGAAGAGACGAGCAAGAGAGAAAGGTTTCAACTTTCCATATCTTAGGGATGAAGACCAGAAAACAGCTAAGGCTTATGGTGCTGAACGCACTCCGGAAGTGTATGTTTTTGATGAAAAGAGACTCCTCAGATATCATGGTCGAATTGACGACAATGTCCACGAGCCAAATCAAGTTACTCTGAGATACCTACGGGATGCCGTTGATGCCGCACTTAAGGGATGGAAAGTTCCTATAGCAGAAACAGAGCCTATTGGCTGCACAATCAAATGGAAATAGAACTCTCAATGAGATGCAATTTGGACTGATCCTACCTTCAGCTACAAACAACTTAGCCGATTGTCAATTGGACATGGCGATTGAGAAAGCAACTATTGAGAGGAGTAACATTAAATGTTGAATAGCAGGTTCACCGCTAACACCTTGCAGCTTGATCTGTCTTTTCAATATAAATCTACGACCTTGGAAAGTTCATGTTCATTCGAAAACGGAGATATCAAACTTCTGAAACAGGTTTTTGCTTTTCAGCAGCTGAAGATTCTTAACAAGCGACGTGTAGGTGTGCGGTTATGAAAGTTTTGGAGAAGAAATTCAAGAAAGGATTCGTGAAGGTGGTGCCTAAAACATTGGATGACTTATGGCACTTATACAACATCATCTATAAGAACGACTTGGTTTATGCACGAACAAGTCGAGAAGTGAAGACTGACACAGAATATGCACGACCTCAAAAAGGCAAGCGAGTTTCAGTTTTTCTCGGAATAAAAGTTGAAGACGTTACTTGGGATCGCACTCTGAACCGATTGAGGGTTCACGGCACAATACATGAAGCACCCGAAGATGTCGCTGGCCGAGGCACACATCACACTATAAACATAACGACAAACAAACCGATAACAATTGTGAAGGACAAATGGTTCAACCATCAAATTGAACGACTTGAAAGAGCTAGACGTTTTGAAGTTCCACCAATCATCGTCGTCTCAATTGATAGCGAAGAATACTGCATCGCAATGATACGACAATATGGATTGGATGTCCGAGTACAAGGCAAAGTTAGGCTTCCCAGCAAGATGGAACCGGAGAAAAGAGAGAATGCCCTGCAGAGTTGCTTCAGAAACGCAGTAGACGCCTTAAGAGAGGTTTGGCAAGGCAGCCGTTGTTCAATCGTTATAATCGGTGTAGGCTTCGTCAAAAACCAGTTCTTCAATTACATAAAGGATGAGGCACCAGAGATTTCCAATGATGTAGCAGATGTAAAAAGCGTAAACAGCAGCGGACTAGCTGGTGTCAAAGAAGCTCTGCGGTCAGGTATCTTGGAAAAGACGCTGAGACATATACGCATTGCAGAAGAAACTAAACTTGTTGAAAAGGTGCTTGCAAGGCTTGGAAAAGAAACAGGCGATGTCACCTATGGCTTAGAGCATGTGAAGAAGGCTGACGTTTTTGGAGCTATTGAAACTCTTCTCGTAACAGACTTCACCATAAGAAACTCTTCAGATGAAGAACGGTTGGCTCTGGAGAAGCTCATGAGAGAAGTGGAGAGGAAAAACGGCGAAGTTGTTGTTGTAAGTTCAGAACACGAGGCTGGCCAGAAACTATTGGGTCTTGGAGGAGTAGCAGCACTTTTGCGATTTCCGATTAGCTGAAGCGGTGATTGTTCGTCCAATTGGTTAAGAATCCAAAGCATTAAAGACTTAACCAGGGAGAAGACACTTGTTCAGACCAGAGTTCTTTCCTTAGAGATTCAGTCGCCGTCTAACTTCAGGTTTCATTTCAGCAAGTCGTTTCAACGCCATCTCGAATGTTACGTCTGCCACCAATTCCTCTTTAATGAACATGCCTGTTCTTCCGATTCTATCTCTTCGGAGCAGCGCATGGATGCGGTCCAGCACCGTCTCTAGAGATACCCCTAGAAGCTTGGCCACCTCTCCTCGTCGGTTAACTATGCTGCTCTCGACATGTCCTTCGTCTGTTGGCTCTATCAACATAAGCCTCTTGTCAACACCTAGAACTCTCTCGCCCTCTCTCAGCATTGCAAAAGAGATTTCTCCGCCGAACCGGTAAAAGTCTCTTTCCACACGGCGCATTCTTGTGAGAGGAAAGGACACTGATTTTTGCTCGTTGATTTCAATGTAACCTTTAACTGCGTAATGAGGTGTGGCTTGTATGATCAGTCGCCTGTTTGCATTAATGTTTGCTCTTTCGAGGGTCTCTTCAATTTTGAAGGAAGAAGGCGGGTGAGGTAAGAAAATATCTATGTCACTTTTCGCTGTTACGTCTCCTCTGGCTACGCTGCCATGGGTGATTGTAGTTAGGTTTGCTCTTTCAAAGACCTTCATGATTTTGATAGCGTCAGTTCGCAGTGTCTCCAACTGTTGCCACCGCTGCTTACTGTAGTGAATCTGTAAGCGTTCAGCATGTCTCATTGGTTTTCTAGCCATGATTTGCAGACCCTCCTTAGAAACTTATACTAAAGTGTTGGCTTTAATAAGCTCCGAACGAGGGTTCATGTGACAAAAATGCCTTCAACCTGCACAATGTGTAAGCGCAGAGACGCAGTTTACAGCCGACCCTACTCCGGGGAGAAGCTGTGCCCACGCTGCTTCTGCCGTTCGATAGAGGACAAAGTTAGAACAGCCATAGCTAAGTACGAGATGCTCAGCTTCGACGACAGAATAAGTGTAGGAGTATCAGGAGGTAAAGATAGCATGGCGCTTCTTTACATCCTGGCTAAGCTTGAGAAGTCCTTCCCGAAAGCTGAGTTAATGGCTGTTACTGTTGATGAAGGAATCCGAGGCTACCGAGACGAAGCGCTTGAAATCGCTAGGAAGAACTGCCAAGAGCTAGGCGTTAAACATGTCATAGTTTCATTCAAGGACCTGTATGGACACAGATTAGATGAGCTGGTTGAGAGATTACGTGAACGAAAAATAGATGATAGCGGGTTAACGCCTTGTGCCTACTGCGGTGTTCTAAGGCGGCGTGCTCTTAATTCGACTGCAAGAAAATGGGGCGCAACAAAGCTTGCAACTGCCCATAACCTTGACGACGGAACGCAGACGGTGCTTTTGAACATTCTGCATGGTGACCCCTTAAGGATAGCTAGAGCTACGTGTGTTTTGTCCCCCTCGCACCCCAAATTTGTATGCCGAATTAAGCCCTTCTGCGAAGTTCTCGAAAAAGAAACAACTCTTTATGCTTATTTGAAAAGGATAAACTTCCAAAGCATACCCTGTCCCTATGCATCGACAGCATTGAGAAATGACGTCCGGACCATGCTTAATAGAATGGAAGAGAAACATCCCGGCCTAAAATACACGGTTTATCGCTCAGCAGAGAAGCTGTTTTCTTCCTTGGAGAATGCAATAGAAGCAGAGAGACCGAAAAACTGTAGAATTTGCGGTGAACCAACCGTAAACGAGGTCTGTCAAGCATGCAAAATGCTGCAAGACCTGAACGACCAACCTTCTGGTCTCCAATAAGACATTTTGGTCTCCCTGCGCTGAGCTTGTAAATTGCGAAAAACAGCTACTTCTCTTAGGCGGCGGGCCACTGAAGTTCGGCGCCCAGTTTTCGCCGAACCCACAGCTCACCCTTGTCTCTTATCCGCACCCCCTTGAGCGCTAAACGTCTAGACTTAGGTTGCTCCCTCCCGGGCCTGGCCAGATTCACCTAGCAAACCTGGAAACCGCCTCCCTACAGAGACAGATCCATGACCGCCAGCCCCAAGGGACGGATATTCATTGCAAGGATAGGCGGAGTCCAACGCTCTTTGACGCCTCAGCCTCAGCTGTCAGCCCGTCGTGTAGAGGATTTACGGTCAAGGCAAGCCTCTCAGAGGACCCCTAGCCCCCCGCTTAAGACCCGCCACCCAAACTTCATTGCCTTTTCCAAGCATTAAAACTTTACCGACCAGTTCCCTTGCCCAGGATAGAACATGATACCACACCTGCAATAAGTTTTCGAGAATATGCTGAGCGATAGCATTTGACTTAGGGTCCTTGTAGCTGGCAGAGTGAGATTTGAACCCGTAGTAGTAGAGCCTTTCGATCTACACGAAAGTTGATTGCTGTAAGAATAGATTTATAGTTTTGCAGTCATACGTCGTGACAAGTTGACAGCGTTCTAGACATGAGTTAAGATTTGAGAACACGGGGATGAGTATTTGCGTCAAAGGACCTTGGGAAGGAAGCTTGCAGTTTTTGATGTTGAAGGTGTATTGCTGCCTAAAAATCGTTATCTTGTCTTTGATGCAGGACGAAACTTGAGTTTTCTGCAGTTTGTAAGATTCCTTTTCATAGGCTTTCTTTACGAGATTAGACTGCTCTCCCTAGAATCAGCATTGAAGAGGATTTTCAGACTCTTTCAAGGTGTAAGTGTGGGGGAACTGTTGAAGACATTCACAACAGTTCCTCTGCTTCCCCATACGGAGACCGTTTTCACCAAATTGAGAGAAAAAGGGTTAAAAACAGTTCTTATAAGCTCCGGGCTTCCTCAGGTGGTGGTTGAGAATCTCGCCTCGCGGTTGAAGGCTGACTTCGCCTTCGGGCTTGAACTAGAAACAGATAATGGCATTCTAACAGGGAACATTGGGGGAGATGTCATAAAGGAAAACGGAAAAGCTCTCGTAATGGACAAGGTTTTGGCTCATGAATCCCTAAGGAAGAAAGACTGCGTGGTTGTGGCTGATGACCGTAACAATACTCCTATCTTCTATCCTGAGGCCTTGAAGATAGGCTACAACCCGGATTTTCGGATAATTCTAAAGTCCGACTTTGTCATAAAGGAAAACCTTTTGGATATAGTGTCCATTTTGGAAGAAACACAGAAGAGACCTCGTTATTCTCTGTCACCGAGTGAAATGATTCGTGAATGTATCCATGTAAGCGGGTTCTTTGTGACTCTTATCGCAATGTATCTTGGAAGTGTTCAGACCGCATTTCTCCTGTCCTTGACGACTCTAGTATACACAGCCTCTGAGCTTGCCAGAATTGAGAGAAAGGGCATCCCTCTGATTTCATCAATTACCCTGAGAGCAGCAACATTTCCTGAGCGCTACGAATTCACAACTGCACCAATATTCTTCTCTTTAGGCATCACACTGTCTCTTCTGCTCTTTCCGACGCCAATAAACTACGCGTCAATAGCCGTAGTTTCACTTGGAGATAGCACAGCTTTTATCTTCGGAAAACTTTTCGGAAGGACTCCAATTCCTTATAACAAAGGCAAAAACCTAGAGGGCTCCCTAGCCGGAGTTGCCTCTGCCTTTCTCGGCGCCGCCTTCTTTCTTCCTCCGTTTTTGGCTCTTATGGGCGCTGTCGTAGGCATACTTGTGGAATCTCTACCGCTACCGGTCAACGACAATCTTTCAACACCATTGGCAACTGGTGCGCTGTTGACTCTTTTTCTCTTGACAGTTTAGAGGTCGAGTTATTCGAAATCAATATTCTTGGTTCATAAAGGATTATAGTCTATGCATCTTGAACATACTTTTGACTGAGCACCGTGTCACCATGCTTTAGCGCTAAGGGATGAAGAAAAATGAAACGAATTAGAACAGGAGTGGAAGGATTAGATGAGCTAATTGGTGGAGGCTTGATAAAAGGCGAAGTCGTCTTGTTAGCAGGCAGCACAGGTAGCGGCAAAACAATTTTCTCCAGTCAATTCATCTACAACGGCGCTGCCCAATATGGGGAAAGAGGCGTGTACGCAACTTTCGAAGAGGATGAAATAAGCTTAAAGAGAAACATGGAAAGACTTGGTTTGGATTTGGAAAGACTGGAGCGCGACGGCAAGATAAGAGTCGTAGGGTTACATGCAATGAGAGATGTTGGTCTAAACGCAAATTTAGACTTCGTCTTGAAGACAGTCAGAGAAGTTAAAGCCGAACGCCTAGTCATAGACTCTCTTACGGCCTTTCTTATAGGAACTGGAGAGAAGTTTGAGTACAGAACTCTAATGCATCTTTTTTACAAAATACTGAAAAAAATGGGCTGCACAACCCTGATGACTTGCAGTGTACCGTCTGGATCCAAAACTCTGGGTCTTGGAATAGAAGAGTTTATAGCCGATTCAGTGATAGTGCTTGAAAACGTCATAGTTGACACAGAGCTCAAAACCCGTTTTCTAATTCGCAAGATGCGGGGAACAAGCCACAGCAGAACATTTCATGACGTTATAGTCGGGGATAAAGGACTCAAAATTGTGCCATTCTCAACCTTGTAACGCTTGGGAAACGTTATGATTGATCTGGTGCTTTATCTGGCGATTCTCGCTGTTCTCATCACATTGATAAGTTTCTTTATACGCCAAAAAGGCTCCTACTTCAAATCTGTGCAAATACTCCTGCTTGTAGCGTTTTCAGCGGTGGCTTCTATCGTCCTATCCACCATGATTAAAAACTATTTGATAAAAGAGAGTTGGATAACGCTACCATACACCCTTTGGGGAATATCTGCCTCAATCATAGCAGCGCTAGCAGTGGAACAAACCGCCTTCATGCTGTACAAGAAACATCACGGGCCGCGGCGAAAGGGATTCTTCTCAAACAAGATAGATGTATTTTCCTTTCTCTTCAAATCATTTGCAATCGGGGTCTTGCTCACAGCGTGGATCTTTACTCCGTGGCAGGTGCAATATAATGTTCCGAATCTATGGGGACAATTTGTTTATGCCGTTTCATATTACCCGTGGTTCACGGTGATTGCAGGTGGTCTTCTATTTGCCCTAATCGCTTATCCCTGTACGGTTCTCATTCTTTTGAGCCGAAAATGCAATGACAAAAGTGTTTCAGATGCCCTTTGGTGGCTAGGGTTTTGTTGGGCATGCATGGGGACGACGTTGATGTTTTTCCACGTAGTAATCAGAACTCTGAACATTGAACTGGTCGAAATAAGTTCTATATTCTATGTGATCTTTTACGGAATAGTAGCATACTATTTCAAACAAACAACAATCTTAGGAAGCATATTCAGCAACTTGCATTCTCCTCTCCATATGAACGAAGGTGAGCACTTGGTCGTTTTCTACACCGACAAAGTGGACAAGTGGAAGTTCTTCTCAGGTTATATCCGTCAAGGTTTACGTGAAGGCGACAAAGTAATCTATGCATATCCTGAAGTCGATGCTAGCAATGCTAGACGAAAATTGAAGGAGCATGGAATGGATGTGGAAAGACATGAGAAGAATGGATCACTTGTCTTGATAAGCGTTTCCAATGTTCACATGCAGAACGGAACTATCGACAAACGCAAATTAATCGATTTTTGGAGCGACTTGAAAACTGATGCAAAGAAGAACGGTTTCAAACATGAACGAGACCTCTTTGATCTTGGCAATCTGAGCTTTTTAGGTGACCAGAAGGAGAATTACTTTGAATATTTGAGAGAGGCGAACACGAAATTAATGGATCCTTTCATGATTGAACTTCGTGCAGTTAACACTGAAGATCTGGACCCTGAGTTGATTCAAGAATTTAAGTTTCTGAGCACAAAATCAATGGATTTGCTTGAATATTCGGACAGATTTTCAAGGAGAATCGGAGTAAATCATAAGCAAGTTGTTGGTAGAAATCTACTGCTGGAATTCGATCCTGCAACGAGTTATGAAGAAGCGATTCGCGATTTCGTGCTGGAAGCGTCCGCGAATGCTGAAACAGTTATTGTATTTACCAGTAAAGGCAGTATCATCCATATGACCTTAAGCAATCAAGGAAATGTGAAGTTTCTATTGTTATCACAGCTCACTTCTACTCCGAAAACCGACAAGTATGTTGATGAGATTTCAATACCTGCAAACAACACGTCTCTTCTTCTTGACACTTTAAGCAAAACTGTAAAGAGTCATCCAGATGGAAATTTCAACTTTGTTTTTGACAACTTGACAAGTCTTATTCTGCAAGTTGGATTTGACAAAACATACAATTTTGTGCGGTACGCCTTGGAGATGTTGAGTTCCATAGACGCCACTACCATATTCTTATTCAACCCGAGTGCCCATGATCAAAAAATCGCTTCCAGTCTGAGAAGTTTGTTCAGCAATCAAGTGGACTTTAGAAAAGGAGAGTTGGAAATAATTAAGTTGCCGGAACTAGTAAAAGCGTGAAGCAAGATGGGAACAACAATGGGCAGAGAAGACGACTTTGAAAGATCAGTTAAGAAGTCCATTGACATGCAGCTGAGACAAGTCTTTGGAGAAACGGGGACCTCAGTCATCTACAACTATCTACAGAGCGCCCTTTCATTAAGCCAAGAAGAGATTCCCAGGAAGCTGGAAATCTTTTCAGAAGGCTTAGATAAGTTTCTAAGCTCAGGGGCAAGAGTGGTAGAGAAGATAATCTTAGACGGCCTGTATTCCAACTTCGGAAAGCAGTTCCAAGCCAAAGAAGGCTACAGATTTGTGGACTACATAAATGAACTTAAACAAGCAATGAAAGAAAACAAATAGAAAAACCTGCATGGCAGCTTGAAATTTCAGCTAAGGCATGCGTGTTCTAGGTTTCTGAGCTTTTTCGAGCATCCTTATTGGAAAGAAATCAACTTAACTAACTGGCG
>JABAOH010012315.1_pt1 | contig 11355 bp, 8 predicted proteins | sample 7062181 | NCBI WGS metagenome assembly JABAOH01 (sample SAMN14538630, study PRJNA623070) | marine sediment metagenome | biome: marine biome [ENVO:00000428]; feature: marine pelagic biome [ENVO:01000023]; material: deep marine sediment [ENVO:00002113]; isolation source: pool of 5 deep marine... | reverse complement strand
GCACCGGCATCTGGAAGTCGACCGATGGCGGCGGGACCTGGGAGCGCCTGGCCGGCGGCTTCCCCCGCGGCGAGCACGTGGGCCGCGTCGGGCTGGCGGTCACGCCGGCGAACCCGCAGGTGCTCTACGCCTCGGTGGACAACCAGGAGATACTGCCCGAGGACGAGTGGGACCTCGGTGGTGGGGCGGTAACGGCTAAGCGCCTACGCTACATGAGCAAGGACGAATTCCTTGCGCAGGACCCCGAAGAGATCGAGGACTTCATCCGCGGCAACGATCTCGATCCGCGACTCGATGCAGGCCGGCTCATCGCCGCCGTGCGCAGCGACTCGATTACGATCGACGACTTGCTGCAGGCGCTGCAGGACGCGAACGCAGCGCTTTTCTCGGCCGACATCCGTGGGATCGAGGTCTGGCGCTCGGACGACGCCGGCGCCACGTGGCGCCGCATGAACCCGGAGCCGATCCGCCAGGCGGTCTACACCTACGGCTACTACTTCGGCCAGATCCGGGCGGCGCCCGACGACGTCGACCGCGTCTACGTCCTGGGCGTCCCGCTCTTGGTCTCGGAGGACGGCGGTGTAACCTGGCGTGGAACTGCCGGTCGCCGAGTGCACGGCGACCATCAGGCGATGTGGATCGATCCTGAGCAATCCCAGCACGTGATACTCGGTAACGACGGCGGCCTCGACGTGACCTTCGACGGCGGCAAGACGTGGCTCAGCCTGTCGACCGTCTCCGTCGGCCAGTTCTACACAGTCGCCGTCGACATGGCCGATCCCTACAACATCTACGGTGGCCTGCAGGACAACGGCGTGCTGAAAGGCTCGAGCCGCTCGCGGCCCAACATCACGGCCAGTTGGGAGCGCGCCGGCGGCGGCGACGGCATGTGGGCGCAGATCGACCCGCGCGACAATCGCACCTACTACGCGGGCTCGCAGTTCGGCTACTACTTCCGCAGCGGGCCGGCCGGCTATCAGCGGGTGAAGCCGCGTAACGGCGTTCTGGAGGAGCCGCTGCGCTACAACTGGCTGACGCCGATCCTGCTCTCGTCGCACAACGCCGACGTGCTCTACTTCGGGGCGAACAAGCTGTTCCGCTCGATGGACCAGGGCGAGACGTTCACGGCGTTGAGCGACGATCTGACGCACAGCTCGAACCGCGGCGATGTGCCGTTCGCCACGATCACGGTCGTCGCCGAGTCACCGAAGCGCTTCGGGCTCTTGTGGGTCGGCACCGACGACGGTCATGTCTATGTGACGCGGAGCAGCGGCGCCGAGTGGACCGAGGTGAGCGGTGGTCTGCCTCGCGATCGCTGGGTCTCGCGGGTCGAGGCGTCGAACCACGACGAGAACGTCGCCTACGTCAGCCTCAACGGTTATCGCGACGACGACATCACGGCCTACGTGTACCGGACCGACGATCTCGGCCGCACCTGGCGCGACATATCCGGCGGACTACCCGACGAGCCGGTGAACGTGGTCCGCGAGGATCCCGTCAACCCGGCGGTGCTCTACGTCGGCACCGACCGCGGCGCCTACGTCTCACTCGATACCGGCCGCACCTGGCAGGCGGCGGGCGCCGGGCTGCCCAACGTCCCGGTCCACGACCTGATCGTGCATCCGCGCGAGCGCGAGCTGGTCGCCGGCACCCACGGCCGCAGCGTCTGGATTCTCGACGTGCTTCCGGTTCAGGAGCTGAACGACGAGGTGCGCGCCTCAGAGGTCCACGTCTTCCCGGTCGACGGCGTAACCTACTCGCGTGGCTGGAGCTCGCGCCGCTCGCTCTGGTACTACCGGCCCGAGGACGCACCGTACCAGAACTTCCCGTTCTGGGTCGACACCGACGGCCGCGTCGAGTGGAGCGTGCTCGATGAGGACGAGAACGTGCTGCGCCGCGGCGAGCTGGACGTCGTGCGCGGCGTGAACACTCTGCGCTGGGATCTGATGCTCGATCCCGAGCTCGCGTTGCCCGTCGAGCAGGCGCGCGTCGCAGAGAAAGAGGAGGTCAAGCCGGCCGACACGCCGTGGGCCGAGGTGGTCCGGCTCGACCGTCAGCTCTACGTCACGCCGGGTACCTACACCGTGCGCGTACAGATGGGCGACAGTTCGGCGGATACCGAGTTCAAGGTGAACGCGCCGCGGCCGCGGCAGCCCCAGGTCAAGCCGGCGCCGCGGATCCGTGGACAAAAGAAGGACGGACGCTAGCGCAGGTTATTGACATCAGTATCCAATATCCGATATCCAATGATCAGTTGGCCAAGTGGACCTCAAGAGCCAAAGATCAACATCCAATGTCCTTGGATTCTGCTGCTCAGTTCTGAGCCTTGGATATTGGATCTCGATCATTGCTGTTTGACTATACCTTGAGTATCTGATCAATGGATGTCGGATACTGGATATTGAAATGGTAGCCTGAAGCTCTTCCGAGCGACTACTCGTAACGCAGCGCCGTCACCGGCTCCACCTGTGCCGCGCGCCGCGCCGGCAGGTAACTAGCCGCCAGCGCCACCGCGATAAGCAGCAGTGCCACGCCGCCGAACGTCGGGATCCCGGGCTGTTCCGCGCCCGCCACCGCCGCGGCCATGACTCGGGTCAGTGCAACCGAGATCACGAGGCCGATGACGACCCCGATCCCGGCGAGGATCGCACCGTGGCGCATCACGAGCGTGAGGATGTCACTGCGCTCCGCACCCAGCGCCATGCGGATGCCGAACTCGTTGACGCGTCGGCTGACCGAATAGGCGACCACGCCATAGAGGCCGACGCAGGCCAGCAGCAGCGCCAGCAGGCCGAACAGGCTGAGCAGGCCGGAGACGATCTGGAACGGGCCGAGCGATTGGGCGAGCACCTCCTGTAGCGTCCGCGCTCCGCCGATCGGCATGCCGGGATCCACCGACCAGATCGTCTCGCGCACCGCCGCTGCCACCGCGCTGGGTTCGCCGGGCGTGCGCACGATGAGGCTGATGGCCCGAGTGGCCTGCTGCCCCTGTGGGATGTAGATCTGCGGGTCGACGTCCCGTGTCAGCAAGCGATGCCTGACGTCCCCCACCACGGCCACGATCGTGGCCCAGTCGCCCTCCTCCTCCGGGTCGAGTAGCACGCGTCGTCCCACCGGGTCGTCGCCCGGCCAGAAGCGCTCCGCCATCGTCTGGTTGATGGCGATGACTTTTGGTGTGTCCTCGCTGTCGCCCCGGTTGAACGGTCGACCCCGCAGCAATGGGATCCCCATCGCGGCGAAGTAGCCCGGCGTGACTTTGTTGTCGTTGGCGAAGAGCCGTTCGTCCGGCGCTGCGGGTGCGCGGCCTTCGATCTCGAAGCCCATGTAGCTGGTGGAAAAGTCGAGCGGCAGAAATGCAACGCCACCCACCGCCTCTACCTGTGGTAGCGCCGCGACCCTTTGCAGTACCTCATCCTGGAACGCCACGCGCTGCCGCCTCTCCGGGTACTTCGACGTCGACAACCGGACCCGCATCGTCAAGGCTCGATCCGTGTCGAATCCGGGGTCGATGCGCTGCATCCCGATGAGCGTCTGTATCGTTATCGTGGCTCCGATGAGCAGCACCAGCGTCATCGCGACCTGCGAGACGACGAGGAGGCTACGGAGTCGCTTGCCCTTGGCTCCAGCGCTCGAACCCCTGCCGCCTTCTTTTATAGTAGCCGTGACATCGAGGCGCGAAGCTTGGAGCGCTGGCGCGAGTCCGAAGAACACCACCGCCACCATCGATACGAGAGCGGTGAAACCGAGCGCCGCACCGTCCACGGTCGCGTCGCCCACCCGGTACAGATCCTCGGGCATCGTCGGCCCGATCTGCCTGACGATAACTACCGCGATTGCCACGCCCACAGCGGCGCCCAGCCCGGCGAGCACGGTGCTCTCCGTCAAGAATTGGCGTATCAGGCGGAGCCGGCTCGAGCCCAGCGCCGAGCGGATCGCGACCTCACGCTCCCGAGCCGTCGCGCGAGCCAGCATGATGTTGCCCACGTTCGCGGCGACAATCAGCAGCACGAAGCCCACCGCCGCCATCAGCAGGAGCAGCATGCCGCGGATGACGTCGTAGAAGAATAGGAGTCCGGCGCGGATCGGCACCGCTCGCACTCCATACCGCCCGTCCAGTTCCGGGTACTCGGCGCTCAGCCGCCCGTGGATGGTCTCCATCTCGACCCGGGCGCGCTCCAGCGTCGCCCCCGATTTCAGCCGCCCGATGATCAGGTAGCTGCCCTCTCCGCGATCGGCGGTCGCCGGCTCGGCCTGCAGCGCGGTCCACATTCTGACCCCGCCGTACGGGAAGACGAACTCGCGGGGCATGACGCCGATTACGCTGTGCGGGACTTCATCCAGCATGATCGTCTGACCGATGATGCCGCGCTCCCCCGCGTAGCGACGTTGCCAGAGCCCGTGCGACAAGATGGCCACCCGGGCGGCTCCGGGGCGGTCCTCGTCCGGCAGAAAGGCCCGCCCGAGCAGCGGCTCGACTCCCAGCAGGCTCATCGTGTTGGCCGTGACTCGGCCCACGGTCACCGACTCGGGCTCGCCGTGGCCGGTTACGTTCTTGACGCCGTACGTGTAGACGCCGAGGTCCTCGAACGACTCGAAGCCTGCCTTGTAGTCCGCGTATTGCGGCAGCGAGAAGCGCGCCTGATTGAACCCGACGTCGTAATCGATGTGGAACAGGTGTACCAGTCGATCGGCGTCGCTGAACGGCAAGGCCCTAAACAGGTACGGGCTTACGAGGCTGAAGATCGCTGTGTTCGCGCCGATCCCCAGCGCCAGCGTGACAACGGCCACGGCGGCGAACCCGGGATTGCGACGCATCGTGCGTAAGGCGTATAGCGAGTCCTGTCTGAGTGCATCAAACATGACGGAGACTCCCGGTCCTTTGTGGCTTGACTCCCCCGGTGCCTTGGCGACCGGCCGGGCCGGTCGGGCCGCTGCTGCACGCTTCACACTACGGGCGACTTTTTCTGGCGGTTTCGAGGCACGGGGGCCAGTGGCATATTGGCACCGACACGCGGGGCGCGCGGGATGACCGGTCAGATCAACTTCCTATATACAGACATCGGGCGGGGACATCCTCACTATCTCGATGGGATCGTCGATTGTTTGCCGCCCGACGGGGTCGGCACCGTTACCGATGTCTTCACGGAGGCGTCCGGCGCCGCCCGAGCCGCCTGGGTCCTGGCGCGCTCGGTGTACCAGGGCGGCGGTCGCAACCCGGCGCTCTCGGCGCTCTATAACCGACTGCGGGCGCGGGGCGACTACAATCGGGGCGGAACCCTGCAGGGCGTCATGGGGCGCCCACTCCGGCGTCTGTACGTCGACGATCCGGCACCGCTCGTGGTGGCACACCCCGCCCTCGCAGCAATTCTGAGGGATAAGCGAAATCTCTTTTACCAGCACGGCGAGCTTGCCGCACCGCGCGAGTCGTGGGTTAAGGGGAGGCACCGCACCATCGTCCCGACCGCCGGTACGGCGGACGCCTTCATCGCCGCCGGTATCGATGTGGCAAGCCTTTTCGTCTCGGGTCTGTGCATCGAACCGGCGCTCGTCGAGCAGGCGGAAGTCGCCTTCAACGCCAGACTCGATCGACTCGCCGGGCCGGCCCCGCTCTGCGGTGCGTTCTTCTCCTCCGGTGCGGAGCCCCGACGGCACGTCGAGTCGCTGGCCGCCGCCGCGGCATCCGTCGTCGCTGCCGGAGGGCGAGCCCTGGTCTTCGCGCGCCGCGGCGGAGCGCTGATGACACGCCTGGCGCGAAAGGGTGGCGAAGGGCCTGGGCTGACTCTGTCTCTTTACGAGGGACGGCAGGAGTTGAACGATCTGACGGGGGGATCCTTCGCCGATTTCGACTACTTCGTCGCGCCCGCGCACGAGAGAACGCACTGGGCGCTCGGCCTCGGCTTGCCGATGTTCGTCGTCGCTCCTTCTCTAGGCAGCTTCTCCCCCCTCAACCGCGAGCTCCTGCTGGCCTCTCGGGTCGCCGCTACGATAGACGATGAGAGTGCCGCAGCGTCGTTCGGCGCGACGCTGGGCAAGCTCCACGAGACGGGGGAGCTGCACGCGATGGCCGAGGCGGGCTGGGGCCAATTCGGCATACGGGGCTTCCACAACATCGCCGAGATGCTGCTGTCGTTGTAGTTCGGTGCGTCAACCCTCTTCGAACGTTCCCGGGATGCGCTCCGCGCAGGTTGGGCACGTTCCGCCTTGGACCCGGTTCGCCAGGATATCAAGGGCCCGGCGTTCGATCAGCAACTCACCGCATGAGTGGCAGTAGGTGTTCTCCCATGGATGGCCGGGCACATTACCGAGGTAGACGTACCAGAGGCCTGCCTCCGTTCCGATAGTCCTGGCGGCCTCTAGCTTCTCGATCGGGGTCGGCGGCAGGTGGGCGAGCTGCAGGTGGGGGTAGAACCGAGTGACGTGCCACGGAGTCTCGGGCCCGAGGGTGTCCTTGATCCACGTTGCGATGCTGCGCAGCTCGTTCGCGCTGTCGTTGAACCTCGGGATGATGTTCGTCACCACCTCGACGTGCATACCGTATGTCTTCGCCTGGCTTACCGTCTCGAGGATCGACGCGGTCTCGGGGTAGTGGCCGATGCGTTCGTAGGTGTCCGCGGAGAATCCCTTGATATCGACCCGAAAGACGTCGAGATACGGCGCGATCGTCGCCAGCGCTTCAGTTGTCATCGAGCCGTTGGTGACGTAGTTCGTGTAGAGCCCGGCTTGCTTGGCTGCCTTTGCCGCATCGAGCGTGTACTCGAACCAGATCGTCGGCTCGTTGAACGTCCACGAGAGGCCGATGCAGCCGGAGGCTTTTGCCGCGGCGACGGAATCCTCTGGTGACAGATAGCGCGTCCCCGTGGTACCCCGCGTCCAGTGGGAGATCTCCCAATTCTGACAGCCGGGGCAGCGGAAGTTGCAGCCGACGCTGCCGAGGGAGAGCCAGCGCGAACCGGGATGGAAGTGCAGGACGGGCTTCTTCTCGATCGGGTTGACCGAGGCCGACGACACCTCGCCGTAGATCAGGCTGTAGAGCCTGCCGTCCTCGTTCCGGCGCGTCTTGCACCACCCCTCATCGCCGGGCTCGATCGCGCAACGCCGCTGGCAAGTGCCGCAGCGTACCGCTCCGTTGCCGAGCTGTTCGCTGAAGAGGGCTTCCACCTTCATTCGCCGTACTTCCCGCGCAGGGATACGTAAAGGACCTCGCAGATCTCCGTCGTGATGAGCCCGCTCTCCGTCTTCTCTACCAGGGTGAGGAACTGTCTGCCGTCGTCGAGCAGCGGGGCGATCAGTTTGCCGCCGGGCGTCAGTTGCCCGGTTAGCGGTGGGGGAACCGATCGGCAGGCCGCCGTGATGGAGATCCGGTCGTACGGCTGCAGGGGCGGATAGCCGAGGCCGCCATCGGCGTTGACCAGGACGACGTCATCGTAGCCTGCGGTCTCCAGGTTGGCCTTGGCGAACTCGAAGGTCAGGGGATCGATCTCGACGGCGACCACCGAACCCTTCTCTCCCACGACCTCCCGGGCCACCGCCGCGCCGTAGCCGGAGCCGAGCCCGACCTCCAGGAACCGGTGGCCGGCGTCCAGGCCCAGTGGCTCGTAGAACAGAGGATAGCTGTGGGGGCAGGAGATGGTGGCCTGCCTACCGGGAAGCGGCAGCGGGACCTCGAGGTAGGCGTAGTCGCGGTAGGAGTACGGGATGAAATCTTCCCGGGCGATCTTGAGTAAGGCCTGGCGGATGCGCTCTGATTTCAACAGCCCGGCGCGCACCAACTCCTCGACTTTGGCGGCGCGCTCGAGTTCGAAATCCGCCGCTGACTTGGCAGGCTCGCGAGGCGGAGGGATTACCCAGCCGTGCATTGCCGCTCCCGCCGGTCGTGGACCTCAGGGGCGCGGGTCGGTGGTCCGCTCTCTACAAGATGCTTCCCCTGATGATGACGCGGCAACCGGGGCCGCCAGGGCTATCGCAGGGGTGGCGCTGTCGAATTCGCCCGAAACGGCCTATCCTTGATATAAGTGCTAATCCGGCTCAGCGCGATTATGTCGAACGTGACTGCATCAGTCGTACCGACCAAGTACTGGCACAAGCTCGAGGACGGGCGCGTCCAGTGCGATCTCTGCCCGCGGTTCTGCCGGCTGCGGGAGGGGCAGCGCGGCATGTGCTTCGTCCGCATGTGCCAGGACGAGCAGGTCGTCCTCACGACCTACGGCCGCTCCAGCGGCTTCTGCGTCGATCCCATCGAGAAGAAGCCGCTCAATCACTTCCTGCCGGGCACGCCCATCCTCTCGTTCGGCACCGCCGGCTGCAATCTGGCGTGCAAGTTCTGCCAGAACTGGGACATCAGTAAGTCGCGAGAGATGGACCGGCTGGCGGACACGGCGTCGCCCGAGAAGTTGGCCGCGGCGGCGGCGCGGCTGGGCTGCCGCAGCGTCGCCTTCACCTACAACGATCCCGTCATCTTCCACGAGTACGCCATCGACGTGGCCCAGGCCTGCCACGAGCGCGGGGTCAAGACCGTCGCCGTGACGGCGGGCTACGTGTGCGACGAGCCGCGGCGCGAGTTCTACCGCTACATGGACGCGGCCAACGTCGACCTCAAGGCTTTCACCGACGACTTCTATTGGAAGCTCACGAAGAGTCACATGCAGCCCGTCCTCGACACGCTCGTCTACCTCAAGCACGAGACCGACGTGTGGTTCGAGCTCACGACCCTGCTCATCCCCGGCAACAACGACTCCGACGACGAGCTGGACGAGTTGACGCGCTGGGTAGTGGAGCATCTCGGGCCCGACGTCCCCATGCACTTCACCGCCTTCCACCCCGACTGGAAGATGACGGACGTGCCGCCGACGCCGCCCGCCACCCTGTCGCGGGCGCGCGAGATCGCCCTGCGCAACGGCGTCCGCTACGCCTACACCGGCAACGTCCACGACCTTGAGGGTGGCAGCACGTTCTGCCACAACTGCGGACACACGCTCGTCTCCCGCGACTGGTACATCCTCGAGGCGTGGGGGCTTACCGACGATGGCAGCTGCGCCAAGTGCGGCGAGCCTTGTGCCGGTGTGTTCGATGGACCCCCGGGCGATTGGGGCGCCCGGCGTCTGCCAGTACGGATCGGGCGCTAGCCGTATGTGTGCGACCAGGACGCCCTCACTACAAGCAACGGGCGGGCCCCGAAGACCCGCCCGCTAGCCTCTTGGCAGGATACGCAGTAGCCGGTCAGAATATGACCACCGTGAAATCGCAGTCGGTGCGGGCGCCAGTATCATCTGCGAACAGAACGAAGACCGTGTTTGACGCCGAAGCCTCCACCGACTGCATCACTGCGCAAGTGCCTGTTAACCCACTGGAGACTATGTAGTAGCCTGAGGTGATGCTGAAGTTGAAGCTCACCGTGTAGGTGCCCAATCCCGTACGCGCCGCCGAAGTTACGTTCACACCCCGAATGACGGAACCGCTCACAGAGATCGCCGCGAGGCCGCGCGCCGTGAGCACCGATGAGCTGAGGTCAGCCGCGGTCACAGAGCCGTTGGCGATCTCCGAGCTCCCGACAGAATTTGAAGCGAGATCCGCTGCGGTCAAAGTGCCATCGACTACGTTCGTGCTGGTCACCGAATTGCTGGTCAGCTTGGCATTGCTGACCGAGCTGTTCATCAATTCCGCGGTACCCACCGAGTTTGTAGCGAGATCGGCGCTGCTGACGCTGCCATTGGCTATGTTCGCGCTAGTCACCGCATCGATAGCCAACTTGGCATTGTTGACCGAACCGTTGATGAGTGCCGCAGTTCCCACCGAGTTACTGCCGAAGTCGGCGGCGCTGAGGCTACCGTTCGCTACGTTCGCGCTCGTCACCGCATCAGGCGCCAACTTGCTGTTGGTGACGGCACCGTTGGCCAATTTCGCGCTAGTGACGGCAAGGTCGACCAGCTTCGCCGTCGTGATCGAGTTGTCCGGGATCGTCGCGGACCCGCCCTCGGTCCAGCTGATCTCCACGTGATCGACCGAAAGGCAGTCGGTGGGCAGGCCCGTGAGCCTGATCATGTACATGGCCCCCACCTCAGGGACGTAGCAGGCGTAGAACGTCTGTTCTTGGGCCTGCGCGGGCCGTGCCGGCACCAGGCCGAGCGTCAGCACGACGGCAACGGCCAACATCGAGAGCCGTTGTGGCAATCCTTTACGCTGTATAAGCATCGTCCTGCTCCTTTGTCGTACGAGCGGGGTCAGAGGCCGAGTAGTCGCTCGCTGTGGTCGGCCAGTACCCCGAGCACAGCCAACAACACGATGTCGGTCGGGTCGCTCGCCCCGGCCGCCGGCGCGCGCACGGCGACGAGGCATTCGAGGACCGCGACGATGTTGTCGCCGGCGAGGCCGTTCGAACACTGGGTCAGCGCGCCCTGCACCTCCGGCTGCGTTGCCCCACTCAGGTGCGTGACCAGGGCGTCGGTGAACGGATCGCCGAGCGCCGCGGCTACGGCGTCGAGGTCGGCGGCAACGGCCCGCATGCGCAGGCTACCACTGACGCTGCTGACACTGGCGGTGAATGTCACGCTACCGGGCGAGAGCGCTTCCACGAGGCCTGTTTGACTGACGGACGCCACGGCGGTGTTCGATGACTGCCAGCTGAACGTCTGGCCGCCGACGAGGTCGCCGTCGGAATCCCGCGCTCTGGCTGTCAGTTGCCCGATCCACCCCACCGCCATCATCGTGTCGATCGGCGATAATACCTCGATCGAGGCGACATCCCGACCGATCGGGGGAATGAATGGGTCGCCTCCATCGCCACCTCCGCAGGCGGTCTGGCTCAGACAGCCGAACACTGCCAGCGCCAATACGATCGGGCCGTCCCGGCATCTGCCGGCTGCAGCGGGTGACCTGGTTCGTCGCGACATGCCACGCTCCTTTCTGGTTGAGGTGGTTAGCCGCTCGCCAACTTTTGTGTGAGTGCGAAACGGTAGGCCCCAGATGCCACCGTGGCGCGCTTGTCGACACGCTGGTCTGAGGCAGGTGATGAATGGTCTAGGCTGTTCCATGGCTGAGGTCCTAGAGCGGCGCGACGCCATGACACGGCCATCCTCAGCCCCTCCCGGAAGAATCAATACGCCGTATCGCCGGGGGAGGCAACAACGGGGGTAACGTGCCGGCGAGCGGGAGACGGAGTGGCCGACGCCCTCATGCTTAGGTATCTTGCCAAGTTACCGCTGATTAGCCCGCCGGTGCCCAGCCTGTCTTCTGGATCGTGATTGACACATTGCTCGCAACGATCGCACTCGCAGCCTTGATGCCGCTTGCCTCGGCGCAGGACCCCGACTTGCCCTTCGTGCTCCAGGCGGCGCGAGCGGCCGTGCCGCCGACCATCGA
>JABAOH010020404.1_pt1 | contig 11356 bp, 11 predicted proteins | sample 7062181 | NCBI WGS metagenome assembly JABAOH01 (sample SAMN14538630, study PRJNA623070) | marine sediment metagenome | biome: marine biome [ENVO:00000428]; feature: marine pelagic biome [ENVO:01000023]; material: deep marine sediment [ENVO:00002113]; isolation source: pool of 5 deep marine... | reverse complement strand
AAACGCTTCTCACTTCAAGAACAAGAAGCAGGTATAAATGTGACAACTCCAAGCCTCATTCGATTAAAGTCAGGTGAGATCGCTCTATTCTATCTCTACAGAGATAGAAATCAACGTGTACCCTATGTTAAGAAGAGTAAAGATGAGGGAAATAGTTGGGAAAAACCCAACCCCCTAACAAGAGATGCTCTAATCCAAGACATGGCGAATGAAAGCGTGGTTGAACTCTCAACAGAGAGAATCTTGGTTCCAGTCTGCAGCCGATCCTTGGCTGGAACACGTTACTCAGCCCTCTGCTTATATTCAGATAACAGAGGGAAGTCGTGGCGTCAAAGTAAAAATTCGATTAATCTGCCTAAGAAGGGAGCGATGGATCCCCACGTTGTTGAATTAAAAGGTGGCAAAGTCTTAATGACTATACGTAACCAGTTAGGTAGAGTTTATCAGGCAATCTCAAACGACAAAGGATTAACCTGGACGAACGTGGATTCTACAGACCTTCAAACACCGGATTCTCCAATAACCGTCAAAAGAATCCCTCAAAAAGGAGACTTGTTAATGGTGTGGAATAATAGTCGAGATACACGTAGACCCTTAACTTCAGCCATCTCAGATGACGAAGGAGAGAACTGGAGGAATTTCAAAGACTTAGAAACTGAGGAGGTCTATAGCTACTCCCACCCTAGCATTACTTTCATAGATGAAAATACATTACTCGTATACAACCTCTACGATGAGAAAAAAGGATGGGTATCACTGAAATCTAAGAAGCTACCAATAAAATGGTTCTACTCATAGTAAGGTAGTAAGGCCCCTTAAAAAGCCTTACAATTACACGCATCTTGGACAACATATGACATACCTGATAACTTTCGAATTGAAGTTTAATTATCTCCTTCGATTCACAAATACTAGGATAATGCATTGAAACATGGTCTACCTGATCAATCCTTTCTGAATTCATATCGTTTTGAAAGCTTATACATCATTAATCCAATGGACACAAATAGGCAGCCCGACAGAATCACAACAACATTGAACTGTAGAACCATGAAGAGGCAGGATAAAAGACCCAGGAAAGCGGTCAAAAAAAAGAGCCCGATCTCCTTTCTCAAAGAAATCACCCGATGTTTAACGGTCCTTCTTGGATTTACCCCATTCTTTTCTTGTTTCAGCTGTTTTGAGTAGTAGCTTATCGAGGTATTCGTGGAAGAAGAACCACACCGCAAAGACTCCGACGGCTATGCCGATCCCTATCGCCAGGCCCTGTTCCAACGCATTCTTGGTTGAAGCACTTAGAGCTGTTAGATCGATGACCATCGCAGTTATCAGAATGAGGAGGATGAACAGGACGTAGCCCCGCATCCGTGTCTCTACCCTGACTCGATCAATCATGGCGCTGAACAACACGAAGACAAAGATGGTGACGATGACGACACTGATTACACGAGCCGAGTAAACCAGGGCTTCTCTCATCAATCCCATCTGCTGGGGCTCCAAGAGTAGGCCGGCTAACCCGAATAGGGCGATGAGGAGGATGCCGATATCTATCAGATAGATGATGAGGCTGCTCAAAGAGAATGGAAGCTCGATCTTTATCGTCTTTTTAAACAGGTCGTCGAGTTCCACGACCTTGAGGATTCTGTCGAAGACCTTGTTTAGAAGCTTGATGGCTAGGATGGCGATGGTGAGGACAACTACAGCCAAGACTATCATCGGCAGAAGAGTGATTATATCCATTACTATCTGTTGGAGAACTCGGATGAAGAAGTCGTAGGGGGTCTCTAAAACCATACTAATGAATGAAACAAGTCAACCACTTAAAAGTATATTTGCTAAAAGATCATCAAGAAGAGCATTCTATATGTGATGTACAGGGCAAGAAGGACCAGGGAAGTTCCGATCAACCTAAACATTGTCAAGGCAGTATCTTTGGAGAGTTCGACTGAGACATGGTATCCCGTTACACTTTTACCGTATAATGTGAAGGAGTAGGTTCTCGCAGTCTCTTCACGAACCACAGCCACCTCTGGTATGGCTGTTGATGCCAACAAAAAGGCAGCCAGCTTAACCCCCACAACGACCGTGAAGATGAGGAGGTAATCACCTCTTACCAGTGTACTTATCGGTGAAACCAGCACTTGAGCCAGACACAGGATCACCACAACAAAGATACTCGATCTGAAGGCGCCGAGCCACCTGTTGTACCCTGCAAAAAGGGCGCTTCCCATGAAGTTTGAGCCTGTGTAGGCAAATGAGGAGAAGGCGGAGAGCACGGGATGGATGACGGGGATAGGAGTGGCCAAAGCCAGCAAAGGAGTCGCTGAGTCCAGGCCTACGCTGTACCGTAGGATCTTGAAGGGCCTACCCTTCCAGAAGAGAGAGGCCACCACACTGGTAAACGTTGTAACAAGGTTCATCGAGACAGCCAGATAGTCAGGACCCCCCAGATATTCCATGACGTAGGGCACCCAAACCATTGCGAGTAGGTTTCCACCAGCCAGAATCGCGATGAAATAGACGGCTGTGGAGAACAGCCTCTCCGGCTGCTCAATACCTTCCGGAATCGTCATCCCTTCAAGGTGAGACAGATCCATAAGCGCAACCATCAACGTGGCTACAAGTCCTACCATAGATCCCAACAGATAGATGTAAAGGAACTTGGTTTCAGAGGGGAGAAACGCGAGGAGAAGCATGGCAAGAGTGAAGCCGATGATGCCCGATACGCCGAAGGCAGCGGTACGCTTCGCAGACACGTCTCTTATGTCCTCCTCAGCCAATGACCCATATATTGTTAGATTCATGTAGGTACTGGTAGGTGTGGCTGCAATAACCGCATAGATCAATGCGATGACGAGGTAGTCCTGCGTAAGTGGGATAAAGCTGAACAGGATTCTCTCCAAGCCGTGCTGCAGAATGAACTTTAACCTTAGTCTGTTGACGAGAAAACCAGGATTCCTGTAGAGCATGAAGTGGATGATCAGCTTGGTTAGGGCAGATATACCCACCACTGCCGATATCCCTTCTACTCCAGAACCAATTGATACGAGGTAGACGAAGAGAAGCCCCACTGTTAGAGCTATAAATAATCCTCCGAAGAAGGCCTCCAAGACCAGCAGAGACTTCAGCTTAGCCTCAGTTAGCACTGTACAAACCTCTATAACATATCATAACATCTCTATAGACAATTAAAAAAAAGAGAGAACACAGCGTTTGTTAGAGAAATTTCGAGTGAATGTTTCTCATTTTATCGAGCGGATTAGTGTTGGTGTTTGGATCTCTATTCCGTGGCTTTTACACGTTTCTAACACGGCTTTTCTGAGGTTGGCGTCGATTTCTCGAATAAGTTTTACTTGGTTGGTGAATACGTAGAGGGTGTATTCTGTCGCGAAGTCTTTGAAGTCAGTTATCCAAACGTAGGGTTTGGGATCTTTCAATAAATCTTTTATCTTGCTTGCTGCTTCCAGAAGAGCCGTTTCAACCAATTCAGCGTCCAAGTCATATCCGGCTGTTATCGAACAACTTCTTCTCACCGTTCTCTTCTCTTCGTAATTCTCTATCTCTTTTTTTAGCAGTTCAAGATTTGGTACCGAGACCAATACGTTGTCCAGTGTTCTCATCCTCGTGTAGATCAAATCTATGGCTACAACGTCTGCGAACTGACCGTTGAAAAAGACTCTGTGACCGACTTCGAACGGATCACTAATCATTATGATTATGCCGGCTATAGCGTTACCGATAGTGTTCATAGCGGCAAAACCTATTATGGTGCCTCCGGCAAGAGCTATTAAACCAGCAATTATGCCTGCTTCAACACCGAATTGTGCAAGAACTACAATTAAGATTAATAGAACCGAACCCCATTTAAAAATTCGTATTAACGTGAAGGCAACATCTTCCTTAAGCTTTCCTTCTTCTTTTAACCTCGATACACGCCTTAGAAGAAAATTATACACTAAAAAAACAACAATGCAAGCAATAGTTAAAAACAAAATATTACTTAAATTGTGATAAATCCATCCATAGAAATCCTCTAAGACACTCATATCCATTCTCCATAATCCATAATAAAACTAAAAAGGGAAACTACCAACTTAATAGTCTTCAAATCCTTATCCAAGGAGTTTTTAACTTATATGTTACTCAAATTCTTCTACTACTCCCGTTAGTAAAGGATTCAACTAATTTCAGANNGACCTCTTCAGACCTCTTCTATTTCGAGGTGTTCCATTGGATATTTTCCGGATAGTCCAGCGGCGATCAGGCTAAGACCGTTGATTATCAGTCCGAAGGAAAGCATATAGATAAGTGTTATGAGAGCTAGGTTAGGAAAAATTAAAACCGCTGCCGCCAAGACTATAGAGATCATACCTGCTGCAACTCGTAGGGCTCTAAGCCACCCAGGCTTTTTAGCGAAAGCATCTTCGAACTCCATACTTCTCATCTCACTGTAAGCTGAGAAGAAAAAAAATATAAATTTTTATGGCCTAAAATGTGGTGAGTTATAATGTCTAGTCTCATCAGGAAAAGGACGCAAAAGATTGGTCAACCACCAGGGACTCTGGTTCACATAGGGGCGAAGAAGACTGACAAGGTAGGGATCAGAATCATCGGCTATAGTGATACTCAATTTCAAGAAAAGGAGGCTGAAACGGTTGAGGAATGCCTTCCCTTCAAAGATAAACCTACTGTAACATGGATAAACATAGATGGCGTTCATCAGGTCGAGATGATAGAGAAAATCGGAAAATACTTTGATCTACATCCACTTCTATTAGAAGACATTGTAAATACAGAGCAACGGCCAAAAATGGAGGACTTTGAAGATCACCTTTTCATCGTACTAAAAATGCTTAGTTACAGAGAAGAAGAGAATGAAATAATGGCGGAACAGATCAGTTTGATTCTAAGCTCAGAATACGTCATCTCCTTCCAAGAAACCGTACAAGACGTTTTCAACCCCATCAGAGAGAGAATCAGAAAGGGAAAAGGTCGAGTCAGAAAGAGGGGACCCGATTATCTTGCATACACTCTGATAGACACTGTCATCGACAACTATTTCATAATCCTGGAAAAACTCGGAGAAAAAATTGAAGATATAGAAGAAGAGCTGGTAACAGATCCAACACAAGAGACCTTACACCTAATCTACGACTTAAAAAAAGCAATACTATTTCTCCGAAAATCTATCTGGCCTCTAAGAGAAGTAGTCAGTGGTCTAGAAAGAGGAGAATCAGAGTTAATCCAGGAACCTACCAGAATATATCTCAGAGATGTCTACGACCATACGATTCAGGTTATTGATACCATAGAAACGTTTCGAGACATGCTTTCCGGGATGCTGGATATCTACCTTTCAAGCATCAGCAACAGAATGAACGAAGTTATGAAGGTGCTGACGATTATTGCCACAATATTTATCCCACTAACACTCATAGCAGGAATATATGGAATGAATTTCAGATATATGCCAGAACTTGAATGGTCCTGGGGTTATCCAATGGTTTGGCTAATCATGCTTGCAGTAGGGGTTTCAATGCTGATATATTTCAGAAGAAAAAAAATGTTATAACAACGCACGCAACATTTAGAAACACAGGTAAACCCTCATAAGGGTTTTTCAAGGTAATGTCCATTGAAGAGGTTGGTGATCACCACTCTCAGAGCCGAAGCCGGTAAAGTCGAGGCTTTACTTAAGGAAGTGGAGTTAGTCTATGAAGGAGAGAAGGTCGTGGTCGGTGAGGAGAAGTGTGTCAGGTTCGGCGTCTTTGTTCCAGACCATCTGGTAGATAGCCTCATCAACAAGGCCTCAAAGGTCATAGACCTCCGCCTAAAAGAGAACATGATCACTCTATATAGTGTAGAAGCAGCCATATCCACCTATCTAGATAGGCTGGAACTCAGAGAGATCACAGAACCTAGTTCTCCCAACCCCATCGAGAAGCTGGTCATGAGTACCGATAAGTACACTAGGCCTGTGCCCTATCTCTTAGCCATGGCCAGCCTAGCCTCCATAGTTGCCTTGACAGGTCTCTTGCTTGATAATGTCGTCATAATCATCGGTGCTATGCTCCTCTCCCCTCTACTAGGTCCCATCAACGCATCTGCCGTCAACGCCAACCTAGGCAGAGTCAAGAAGCTAACCACCAGTCTGCTCTTCACCTTCCTACTCCTAGGAGCAATTCTCGCTCCTGCGATGCTAGCTACGTTGGTCGCATCTCTTTTCATCCAACTACCCATAACACCTCAAGTAGTCCTCAGGGGACAGGTGACTTTCGTAGATGTGGGTTTATCCATCATCCTAGGGGTGGCAGGAGGAGTATCCTTGGTCACCGCGTTGCCAGAGATGCTGGTAGGAGTAGCTGTTGCAGTTGCCCTCGTTCCCCCTGCCACGGTGGCTGGCATCGGCCTAGCCGTCGGAGACATAGCACTCTTCAATGGAGCTTTCCTATTGACAGCAACAAACCTCGTCGGGTTAAGCCTAGGTTCAACCCTAACACTGAGATTTATGGGAGTAAGTCCCAGGCGGTACTACCAGAAGAAACTAGCCAAGAAGTATACCGCATACTCTTCCCTAATCCTCACCATCCTCTTAGTTCTGCTTATATTGATAATAACTATCACGGTCTAGCACTTAATCCTCTAGATCCATAGCTCTTGAGTTCTTTCATTAGAAGAAGTCATATCTCGATAGCACAACTGCCTATTTGTTTGAACCACTACAACTCTCTTAACCGATTATGGTGTTCTTTCTAGTATTACTTTTATTCTACCCTTTTTAGAGGCTCTTATGACGGTGGCCTCAACTTCATCATTCGCTTTTCTTTTTTGTAGGATGCTTTGTAAGTCTTCGACGCTGTCTACCCTTCTATTGTCAAACTCGTAGATTATATCGCCTCGTCTTATTCCAGCTTTATCCGCTGGGCTGTCTGAAGCCACGTTGACTACGAATACACCCTTCTCCACTGGAGACCCATAATGGTCAGCCACCTCTTTGGATATTTGTAAGCCAGTTATTCCCAGCCAGGGTTTCATAACGGCTCCGTGCATTATGAGATCATTTGAACAGGTCTTAGCTGCATTTACAGGTATGGCAAAACCTATTCCTTGAGCATAGGGAATTATGGCCGTGCTGACCGCGACGACCCTCCCCTCGGTATCTATGATGGGCCCTCCACTGTTACCAGGATTTATAGCCGCATCGGTCTGAACAAGATTTCTGAAGGTGCCCGCCTTCGATTGGATGGTTCTATTCAACGCGCTGATCACACCTGACGTAACTGTTGGGCCACCAGCCAAGCCGAAGGGGTTACCTATAGCGAAGACTCTCTGACCAACCTTCAATTTATCTGAATCTCCAAGCTCGGCTGTTACTAGATTGCTTCCCTCGATCTTGATAATAGCAGTATCCACGCTTCTACAGGTTCCCACAAGTTTTCCGTCTAACATATCTCCATCGATTAAGGTTACCGCGATCCTCTCAGTCTCCTCTATGACATGGCTGTTGGTTAAGATGTAACCTCTCTCGTTCAAGATGAAGCCCGAACCCATACCCTTGACGGGAACGGTCCGAAAAAAAACGTCTTGGAATACTCTCAATGTATTTATGTTAACAACGCTTCTACTCACTTTCTCTATTACTTCAACTACGCTATCATCAACTCCCATTATGTTTTCCCCTATCATACAAGTTGTGATATAAATAAAGAAAATGCTGACACTGTTAAATTATAGGTTCTATTAGTTCAACTTTTCCAACTTGCATCGAAGATTTACACGGCAAATAGACTCACAGTTAGGCGAAGTTTTTGAATGGTAGGAATGATAAAATTGTGGCGAAAAAGGTTAGGACTTTCATTACTTCGTTCATTTTATTGTTGATACTCGATAGATATATGTCGAGCATTTCTGAAATTGTATCTCTAAAGGTCTCCACCCCATCGATCACCTGAATCGTATGGTCGTATACATCCCTCAAATAGATGAGGCTGGCTTTCTGTATGAGTGACGACTCACCTCTTTCTATGAATACCCGAAGTAAGGGCTGGAGGGAAGCCTTTACAGTTCGAGCAGAACGACGAGGACTTAGTTTTACGTTCTATAGAGACTGAAGTTATATTTTATTTTTCATTGGCCTTACTGTATGATCTCCTTAGGAATATGGGTGGAAGGATCGCGGTTACGGCTATGACGGCTATCATTGCGGCGTAGATCTCCTCTGTCAAGATGCCGGCAGTTAACCCTACGCCGGCTATCACAAGCCCCATCTCTCCTCTAGAAATCATACCTAGGCCGACACGTATCCCTCTTTGCCGATCCTTTAAGAAATACGTGGCTGGAAGCCCACAGCCAACCAACTTACTTATGATCGCTACACCTATAATGGTTATAAACAAGGCGAAGTCTCCTGTCAGAAAAGCTCTTGGGTCAACTGCAGACCCCATCACCACGAAAAACATCGGGATGAAGATCAATCCAAGCTTATCTATAAACTCTCTCACTCTCTGAATCGCCTTGGACCCCGCAACCGCCATACCCGCGGCAAAAGCCCCCACCAAAGGTGAAAGACCGATAGAAGCTGAAAGAACCGCTGTTCCGAAGCACACCAAGACGGCCATGGATTCCACTATACCCTTGGCCTTCCACATCACCGTTCTATCGATAAGTCTTGGTATTATAAAGGTACCTATAACCAGTAAAATGAACCAGAGGACCAAAGCATTGATAACGATCCATAAAGCCTCCAACGGTTCTACGGCGTGGCCTCCCGTAATAATGGAGACTATGACTGTGAAAACCGCCAGGGCCAACACGTCGTCGATGACCGCTGCGTTGATGATGATGCGAGCCTCCGAGGTTTTCAGCTTGTTCATCTCCCCCAAGGTGAGGACTGTTATGGCAATACTCGTGGCGGTGAGAAAGCCTCCAACGAGCAACGATACCTCTGGTCCATAGCCCAAGAGGGTGAAGAGACCGTATCCCATGAAGAAGGGAATTATGACCCCTATGCTTCCCACTACGAGGGAGGGAAGTCCCGCGGCCCTGAACTCAGCGAAACTCATCTCTAAACCCGCGACGAAGAGAACCATTACAGCGCCCATCTCAGCGAATATGCGGATAAGTTCGTTGAACTCAATCAAGGGTTTTCCGGCAACGACGATCCCTCCAAAGGCAAATGGACCCAGGATTATCCCTGCCAGCAGTATACCCAAAACCTCTGGAACCTTAAACCTAGAAACCGCTTCACCGAGAAGCCTTGCAGCAAAAAGTAGTAGACACAAATCCACGACAGCCCTATAAATCGCTCCAGCTTCCATACCCTTCCCCAGAACTAACGAATTTTAATATTTTAAAGTCAGGTAGGTAAGTTAAGTCGCATAAAGAAAAATATTATAAAATATCAAAGTCGGTTATAGTACTGATAAAGACCCAAATCAGAACACAACTTACGAGAATATATTTCCATACCCCTACCAGAGGCCTCCTATCATTAAGGAAATCAGGGCTGTTGCAAGCCCTACAACAATCATCCGGATTGCAGAAAAAACTATTTTTTCCTCTGAGATTCTAGCTAGAAAAATCCCTAATGTCAGAAGAATCACCATGATGAATGCTAAGGAGATATAAAAAGATAAGTGAGAGGTGATTATACCTATGAGTGATAGGAAGAACGGTGATATAGCCAAGATCGAACTCATCAACGGGGAGACTCCATCCACTAAGGCAACCCAAAACGAGGCGAAACGAGAAGCCTTAAAGTGAATCGAGTTATCTAGGTCGGAGAGCAGAGCTTGTTCCAAAGCTTTATACGTCCGAGCTCTCTCAGCCTTCTCCACCAGATAAGCCCCTGTAAATCCCGATATCCCCATAGCTAGACCTGCCCCCATGCCCGCTCCTATGATGAACTGAGGGCTGGCGCCCGTGGCGTAACTACCCGTGATGACTCCCAATATCGTTATAACTCCGTCAAAGGTGTTCATTACGAAGTATCGCCTTGTGAGGTCACTCACGTCGGAGATTTCGATGAGGTTCCTTAATTCCCTTATCTTCTTAACTATTGCATCTGTTAGTTTACCCATCGTATAACATGCTCTCTTGAAACTTCATCTTTCAACGAAGTTCTTTTTCATTTTACTATCAGTATAGAACATTTAGTGTGACGAATTACATTCTCGCTGACACTACCTATAAAGAATCCTTTGGTAGCTGCTAAACCTTTACTCCCTAGAACAACTAGGTTATATCCCTCACTATCTGCGACTCTGATGATGGTCTCAGCTGGGTGACCCACTTCAACCTTCTTAGCTGGTTCAACTCCTTCAGCCATGGACACCATATTCGATAGAATCTTTTTCCCGGTCTCTTCAGCCTTTTTCGAAAACCTGAACAGTTCTGAGCGTACAACGTTTAGCAGAGTGATCTTTGAATTGAATTTCTTCGCTAATTGTATGGCATACATGAATGCTTTCTCTGACTGTTCGGAGCCGTCAACGGCCACAAGGATCTTCGAGAAATCTCCCTTCTTCTTCACGATTAAAATTGGGCGGCGTGTGAGTCGGGCAACCCTCTCTACGCTGCCCTCCAAAAAGAATCCTTCTAGGTATTCTCCCAGACTCCCTATAACGATTAAGTCACATTCCTTTTTATCAGTGAATGACAATATTTTTTCGGCGTGTTCGCCACCCATCTCTACCGTCTCTACCTCTAAGCCCTCTTCTCTAAACCGTGTAGCGGCATCACTCAGAGTGTTTTTACCATACTGTTCAAGAGATTTCAGGATTTCATAGGTGACATCGTGAGGTATCTTGGCATATCTTTGTAATGTCAACATATAGCTCATAGGGACAACATAAAGAAGGAAAACCTTTGAACCGAATTTTCTGGCGATATTTATCGCCTGCTCTTCTGCAAGAAGAGATGATTGAAACCCATCCACAGGCACTAATATCTTTTGATGAAGCATTTACTCATACACTAGATGAATTATATCGAGGGAGTTTTTAAACATCCGTTTACCTGCCTAAAAATATAACTATGTGGTTACTTCTGTGCTTTTTTTCATTAAGACTTTTTAAGACCTATATGTTTTTCATTAAACTTTCATTTATATCCTTTAATCTTAGTATCTATTTTACGAATCTGTTTTTTTGGCTCCAGCAACTTGTGAGCTTTGGGTATCCTCGAACAGGCTGTTCACTTTAATTATGCAAAAATATATATAATAATTGTTTTCTAGGGTTTTTGAATTGTCCAAGAAAGAAAAGAAGGAGAAGATTGAGGTAAAGGAGCCTGAGGAGAAGGCTATCGAGCCTCGTTATCCTAGCGATATATTTCAAGCCTTTGACGAGATGTTGGA
>JABAOH010005976.1_pt3 | contig 11360 bp, 10 predicted proteins | sample 7062181 | NCBI WGS metagenome assembly JABAOH01 (sample SAMN14538630, study PRJNA623070) | marine sediment metagenome | biome: marine biome [ENVO:00000428]; feature: marine pelagic biome [ENVO:01000023]; material: deep marine sediment [ENVO:00002113]; isolation source: pool of 5 deep marine... | reverse complement strand
GTGCCCAGAGAGAAAGTACGTGTGATCCGAAACGGAGTAGACGTTTCTAGGTTCGATCTAGACATCACTTACGAGGCTGTTAGACAAAGATTTGCAAGACCTGGCGAAAAAATAGTCTTGTATGTTGGAAGGCTCGTTCATGAAAAGGGCGTCCACGTGTTGATTGGTGCAGGTCCCAAGATACTTAGTGTGTTACCAAAAGTCAGATTTATTATCGTTGGCGAAGGAGGAATGAAAGAGCAGCTGCTAAAAGAGGCTTGGGACTTCGGAATTCCCCAAAAGGTTTTCTTCACAGGCTTTATTGACAAGAAGACGTTAACGCTCCTTTACAAAGCGAGTGCCGTTGCGGTTGTTCCGTCGCTTTATGAGCCTTTCGGCATAACAGCCCTAGAAGCCATGGCAGCCCACGTTCCAGTAGTAGTCTCAGACACGGGAGGCCTCTCAGAAATCATAGAACACGACAAAACAGGCGTAAAAGTTTACGCCGACAACTCTGACTCACTAGCCTGGGGAATAATCAAAGTTTTAACGGACGAAGCCTATGCGAATAGGCTAAAAAGGAACGCGTACCGAAAAATTGTTGAAGATTACAACTGGGAAAAAATCTCTGATGAAACAATGGAAGCGTATCATCAAGTGATGGCATCTATTCCACCGAAATCAACTGCCCCACCAGAAATCAAGCCTCTTTTGTTAAGGTTTGAAAAATATCCTAAAGAGTTTAGGCTTCTCCTCTATTTGTATAGTTTAGGCGCTGTTAATCAGGGAAACGCCATGTTAGCAGAGGAACTTGCCCAAATATTGAGAATGAAACTCAGCACTGTTCGTAGACTACTTCAAAAATTGACGCAATCGGGTTACGTGTCAACTTTCAGGGCACGTCGTAGAAGGTCAAGATACTTTCTCACCAAACTCGGGATAGTCAAGGTCTGCTCCCTCTTTTCTTAATCGTTAAAGAAACTGCATAATAGTGCGAGTTTTCCTGCTGAGCTCCGTGAATCTAGCCTCTGCGGCTCCTTGCACTCTTTTCCTGAGGGACTCGCCAGAGACTCCTGAAGCCCTTATTCTGTTGAACTGCTTCGCTAACTCATCGTCGTGGAGGGAAAAGTTCGCCCACCTCTCAAAATCTCCCTTTTCGTTATGGAACTCGATGGATTTCACGTCAACTTTCTTAATAGCTTCAATGACGCCTTTCAAGCTCCAAGCCTTTATCTCCGTGAACTTTTCTTCACCAGAGCCTGTATAGAATAGGAAGGGCTCATTCGCAGCCATTGCGTACAGCCTCAGCCTTGATTCAAAATCGAGGATGGCGCTGAGGGCTGTGACAAAGGCGTCAGTGGGCGACCCGTAGGGACTAAAATAAGTGTGAACCTCGCCAGGAGAACCGCCTGCGGTGAACATGTAATAGAGATGATCACTAACAAGAAAGTATCTCCATAGCTTCAAAAAATCTTCATCTCGCGATTCCTTAACTAAAGGCTCCATATCCCTTGTTTTAGTATAGTAAGCCCATTGCATGGTGTTTCCAACCCAACAACTCGCGTCGCGCTCGAGATCCGCCCAAGAGACTGTTCCACCCAGTTCAGGAACATCAATCTCTCCAACGACCCGATGCTTGCTCAAGACTTCCGAGGGTGTCGCTGTGTTGAGGTGTTCCCATTCCAGTATCTCTTTCGGAAGATGCCTAAGGAAATCGTGGATTCCCGTTTCTGACCAATGATGCTCCCCAAAAGTCTCGTAATCTGGAAAAATACTGATGCATTGGCCTGGGGTTTCCGCTAGCCAACTCGCATACTTATGAGCCGTCAACGGCCATTCACTCCACCATCTGGCGGAGAACCTAAAGCCAATGTCGTCGGTGAGCTTGTAATTCCTTAAGAGAACCTTGAGCTTCCTACAGTTTTTTGCCTTGTAAATGTAATTGGGTGATCTGCCTTTCAGAATCCTCTCAACACCCTCTGTGAAGATTCCGGCGTAACCGAGTTTCTCCACGGTTTTTGCTATGGCATTGTTGTACAGGAGCTCGGTGTTTTCAAAGGTTGTGGGCTCGATGTTGAGCAGGTTCTTCATTATTTCGCGATGCATCTCAACCTCTTCTATGAATTCATCTCTAATCGGGTACAACCCAGCCAAAGAATGATAATAGGTTTGATCTAGAAATTCCACGCGCCCTGTCTCAGCCAACTGCTTGAAGGACTCCAACAAATCCTTGTTAAACATTTCACACTGTTCGAAGAATATTCCTGATATGCTGAAGGACACTTTAAATTGCTTTTTCTCTTTCTTAAACTTGTCAATGAGCTCTAACAAGATTTCGTTTGAAGGAAAGTAACATTTCCTACAAGCCCTTTCAAAAATCTCTTTGTTCTTTATTCTGTCAAAGTAAAAATCGAAAAGATCTTCCTTTTTCAGGCGGCGAAATACGTTGTTCTCCCAAAAGAATGTTTTCTTCAGTCTGAAGGGTTGATGAACTTTAAACACCAAGACTATGTCAGTCAACTTAATCCCAACGGACTCTCTAGTTTAAGAATGCAAGCGCTTATTTTTAATTTGCTATGAATCCAAAGGCCACAGAGGGACTTCACCAAGTTTAAGCGTTGCTAAGACAAAGAAGGCATGGGCCAAACCATACGGGATCGCTGACCGCGGTTTTCCGTTCCTATCGATCTGCTGTGGAAGAAGGAAATCATTCGTGGAGTGGTCAACAACCCAGCTGTAATGTTTTATAGCTTTTTCCCAGTTCTTTGCGTCCAAGTAGTATAGGGTTAGCCAAAGGGTTGATGACATCCAAAGATTGCCTCTAGTTTTTATCCAAGGTCTATGTTCAGGAACACCATCGTACTTGTCTCCTGAATATCGCATAACCCCTCCACAATTTTCTACTAATCTCTCCTCAATTTTTTTTGTAGTTCTCACTATACAAGCATCTTCAGGAGGGAGAAGGGAAAAGGGAAAAATGAGACCTAGAACACTGATGTCAATCGTTCTGTCTAGGGGGTTGATTGAACGCACAAAACCTCCTTTTCTAGTAGGCAAAAACTTTTCGATGATGGTTTTTCTTAAATTCTGCGCTGCGTTTGCCCATTTTTCTCTCCATGCCTCCTCACCGAGCAATTCAGCATGACGTGAAGCTGAGAGGAGTCCGGCCACCGTCGCCGCATTTGAATAGAGATGATGCCCCCAACGTTCCTCCCATAGGTCGAAGGATGGATTCGCTAAGCCATTCATTGCTAAGTTTCGAATGAGAAAGGTGGCGGCTCTCTGGGTCATGGGCCATGTTTTGAACAGGAAGCCCGCGTCTTTGGTCAGTAGATAATGGTTGTATGTTCCAAAGATCTGTGTGCCAACTTGGTCCATTTCTAGGTTGTCTATGGCGCGCCTTCCGTCCGGCCAGTAACATTGAAGCCAACATCCAGAGTGATTCTGAATCTGCATGCACCACTCATAAAAGCGCCTTGCGTGTTTGTGGTTGCCGGTGGCGTCTAGGGCCATGGCCATATAAGTTGCGTCTCGAACCCAGACTAGATGATATTCTGAACGCTCTGATGTCAGGGCGGGAGTCCTTAAAGCCTTCCAGATGTGGGCGCAGTAATTATGTGATGTGGGCGCAGCTATGATGGCTCCGTTCTCGAAACAGAGAAGCTTCAAGATCTCGATGGATTTTTCAAATAGCCTTTTGGCTCTTCTTTCAAGGCTCGTGGTCTACCCCTCCTAGAGGACTTAACCATGCTTTCTTTAGTTTAGAGGTATCCAAGTTCTCTGCTAGCTATTATGAACATGGCATGGCTCCAACAAAGGGGGCTTACTGAAACCTGCAAGTCGTTGTCAAAGATTTGTTCTGGAATGAACTTATCAACCCTTTCCAAAACCCAATTATAGTATTGGAGGGCCTTTTTCCTATCGCCCAATTTGGCGTAGTAGATACTCATCCAAAAGTTGAGGATGGGCCAGGCGCCACCACCCTTGTTTCGGTGCAGGGTCTCGTACATCCAACCATCGTATTCATCATGCTCATATCTATGAAGCCCGCCGTTAACGACCAGCTTTCTCTCTATCTCCTTTACACTTGCAACAACTCTTTCGTCGTCGGGTGGAAACACTTCAAAGGGATAAACCAACCCAAGCATAGAAGAGTCTATTCTCCTGTCACTGAGCTTGCCATAACTCCTAAAGAAATAGCCTTCATAGTGCTCCTCAATTCTTTTGCGCATCTGGTTAGCTACGGTGGTCCATTTTTCGTTGGGCACAATAGAGTTTGCACATTCTAATCCCTTTATGCATGCGGCGAGGGAATAGCTAAAATTTTCTTCAAGGTCAGGAAAGGTTAACTTTTCTTCCCAGAGGTCATTTGTAACCTCGCTGAAATTCTTTCCTTTCCATTTTTTACATATTCCACTGGCCGCTCTGTGAATGAGTTTCTCGTACTTGGATGCTTTTTCTAAGTCATCCTCATGTTTGAAGTGATGCCACACCGCCCACAAAACAGAGCCTGTCTGATCTGGCTGGAACCTTCCAGACGCTTTTAATCCATTAACAAAGTATTTCTGATAAAACACTCTCGCATGTCGAAAGCCCTCCGCCCTATTCATGCACCAGCCAAAAAACCTCTCTTGAGCGTTCTCGATTCTAAGGATATCTGCCGCCACGCAGGCAAAGGAAGCGTCCCGGGGCCAAACGTAAGTGTAGTATTTCGCCTCTTTTGGGAAATATTCCTTGAAACAGTTAGCTGCTACGATGGCACCGTTTCCCAATGCGCAATCCATTATCACTTGTCTGCTAGTTTTTATCATTTTCTGAACTTTCATATTCAAGTTTACAATCCATTCTTCCGGGTTTTACCTATTGTCCTTACGATCTAGGTAATTACTCCTCGCCTCCTTAAATGCCCAATCTCATTGTAGGACTCTGAAGAAAAAGAAGTTTTTCTGTTAAGCAGTTGCGGAAAGGAAATGGAGAGTGGGAAAAAACATGAAACTAAAGAGTACTCCCCTAGGAAGACGATGATTCGGGCGACGAAAATTGAATATTAGTCCTATGGCCAAGCGTCCTCCTAGTGCCTAGACATAATGAAAGACGAACTAGTAGCCCGTAAGAGTGAGAGATCCCTCGCAAACTCCCACTTTCTTCTTTTTAGGCGTATTCTGAAATCCTCAGTTGCGCCCGGATTTTTCCAAAAGTCATGTGCCACAATTCAAAAACATAGAATCTCCGTTATGATTAAAAACTAAGGTGAGATAGTTGACTCCTTCTGAACCGCTTCTCTCAGGTTTTCAGCAGCGTCTTCAGGTGGCACAACGTTTATGAACATTCCGGTGCTCTTCTCAAATCCAGCCCAAATGGTTAACTTGGGATAAACTTCCAGGTGCCAATGATAGTAATCGCGATTTTCTTTGCCGAGTGCGATGTGAAAACCAAAGTTGTACGGCGGGTCGTTTAATAGAGACCTTAACCCGCCGAGACACATCCTCAAAGCCACAGCCAAGGCGTTTATCTCTACCCGTGAGACGTCCAGCAGCGTTGACTGGTGTCTCTTGGGGAAAATCCAAAACTCACATGGATGGATGCTTGCCCAAGGGGCAAAGGCAACGAATTTGTCATTTTCCCAGATAAAGCGGGGGCTGTCCTTCTCTTTTTTCAAAATCTCGCAAAACCTACACCCCTTGTTTTCCATCCAAAATCTTCTGCTCGCTCCCAGCTCCTCGCCCACAATTCTTGGGACAAACGGAGTTGAAATCAGTTGCGTGTGGGCGTGGGAAAGAGATGCGCCCGCTTCTAACCCGTGATTCCTAAAGATGGAAACATATTCTACGTAAGTCTTTGCGGAGAACTCGTTCATTCGGTCAAGCCATGCGTTGATGACATGGACCAGCTGCGGAATTCGCGCCACTCCAGGGTGCTCCTCGTGACGCGGCGACTCAACTAAAACCTCATGATGACCAATAGCCCTCGCAAGAACCGAGCTCTCCTTGACCCTTGCCTTCTTTTCCTCGCTTGGAGGAGTAAACGCGGGGTACAAGTTTGGCACGCATCGTATTAGCCAGTTTTTGTGGCGAAAGCCGTTTTGATCTCTCTCCTTTCTGATGCCTCCATTGAAAGGAACGTAAACGAGGACCGCTGGCGGGGTCATGTGTTCATTACCCGGACATAGCGGGCAAACACCAACCTTTTTTTCCTTTACTTTTTTCACAAAATCGGTTGGTCGCCGCTTTCTCTTTGCTGCAATGACGACCCATCGATTTAGCAAATAGTCCTTTCGCAACTCGTTTGTTGACACAATGGTTCTCCAGTAACAACAGTCACGAAATACCGTTTTTAAGTTTTTTTGGATTCTAAAAGCTCTGTGTAAAGTTCAGCCGTTCTCTTAGCGATAACGTCCCAACTAAACTTTCGAAGAACTAACTTTCTACCGTTTTTGCCAAGCCACTCTTTTCGTTGAGGATCCTGAACCGCGTTGATGATTCCCCAGGCGATGTCTGCTGGGTCGTCTGGGTTAACGTGGAAGCCACATTGATCTGGACCGCTCGGAACCACACTTTCTCTCATTCCACTAACGCCAGCGGCTCCCACCACCACAGGCTTTTCCATGCTCATCGCCTCTAACGCAACGATTCCGAAAGGTTCGTAGAGGCTTGGGAAAGCGGCTACGTCGCACGCTGCGTAGTGGGCAATCCGCTCCTCTTCAGACACGAACTCAAAACGGAATTTCACAGCGTCTTGAAGCTTTAGAGTTTGAACCAGCTTTTCCAAGTACTCTCGCATGTCTCCGAGACCGACAACCACCAGTTTGACGTTAGGGACCTTTTGTAAAACTTGAGGCATCGCCCTGATCAATCTGTCCACTCCTTTAACCCAAACTAGTCTGCCGACGAAAAGAGCCATTAAGTCGTTGTCCCCAAGACCGTATCTCTGCCTCACTTCCCTCACCTTTTCCTCACTCACCTGCTGCAGAGAATATTTTTCTGGGTCAACCCCGTTGTAACAGACTCGTATCTTCTCCTTTGGGAAGCCAATCCCTATCATCTCATCCCTCATAGCATGAGAAACCGTGACGATCATATCCGCCATCTGCCCGCCACGGCGTTCAACGTTGCTTACGACATCAGAGCCGTTGCCCAATGTTCGCCCCTTTTCCGTTGAGTGGACGTGAAAAACAAGGGGCAAGCCCAGTTCTCTTTTAATCGCTATGCCTGAGATGGCTGAGAGCCAGTCGTGAGCGACAACCACATCGTATTTGAACTCATCCCTTCGAACAAGCTCGTTGATCAGTTTTGAGGCGCTCAGATAGTTGTACACCAGAATTTTGGAGAACAGCTGGATGCCCCTCCCCCACTTTTTAACGTCTTCAGCGATAACATCTGGCAGAGAGTCAGACACATCGATGTGGACAGGTCGGTGGATCTCGATTCCCCTCCAGAGCTCTCTTGTTGGGAGACTGCCCTCATCGTCGTTCATGGTGAAAACAGAGACATCGTGATCAAGCAGAACGAACTTCCTTGTGATTTCAGCTGCGTAGGTTCCCAAGCCTCCTACGATCTTCGGGGGGTACTCGTAAACCAAGACCGCCATTTTCACTCTAACTTGCTCCTGAAAGTCGCCGCATTTTTCACCTACTCAATAGCAACGTACTAATATAGTTTTTTGCATTCAAAGCTTTTCTTCTCAATCTTGACATATGGAAATATCTGAAAGGCTTTTTAATGTAACGCATAATTATTATAAGGGGATATCTTATGCAGAAACGTGTCGAGACGAGTGGAAGTCAGGTTAGAAGGAAAATTTTGGAAATGTTGGGGGAAGCCAAGAAGCCGGTTAGGTCCTGGGAAATAGCGGAAAGGATGGAAATAAGCGTTCCTTCGTCAACGATGCACTTGCTAAGGCTCATAAAGGCTGGATACGTCTCTACCCCTCAGAAGGGTTACTACGCCATTACGGTTCATGGAAAAGAAATGTTGGGCTTACCAAAAGTTGACAGAGAACTAGCCTCACGCATTTTGAGTCCGTTGCCTTTAGAGAAAGCCTTCCGCTTTTACAAAAGTATGGGTCAGTATCTACAAGTTTTCGCCAACAGTCTTGACGACTTTTGCGGAAAAATCCAAAAAGTCGACGTAAAGTCTGTGGAGTTTCACCTGCCACGCAGAGATTTTGAACTTTGGTTTCAAGGCTTGGGAGACCGTGAACTAGCCGAAAAAATGCGCCAGATTAGAAAGATGGGTTTGTCCGGGGAAAGCCTTCGGAAAAAGGTCTATGAGACGGTTAGGTCTCGCTGCGAAGAATTGAAGAGACTATTCTAGCAGTGTGCGTTATCTCGGTGGCAAATGCTTCTTCAACCGGCAAGAGAGGGGCTAGGCTGGCTTAAACCTGTCCTTCAACTTTTCCAAGACTTTTGAGAGAGTGGTGTATTCCATGGTTTCCGCGCTGAGTCTGGCGGGTTCGAACTCGCCCATCCGACGCAGGGCAGCCGCGTATTCAACAGCCTCACGACGAGCCAGATCAAAGGCAGGGTCATTAAACAGGTCGCTTATCAAAGGAGAGCCATCATCATCACCAGCGATCTTGCCATGTGCAACCTGGAAACCGAGCGCCACGATTCTTGGAGGGCCGTCAAAGGCGGTGCACCTGCTATCTTTTAAGCCTACCGGCATTAATGGTCCCCAATGACTGCCGCGCATCCAGCCCTCAACAAAGTAGCTGTGCATGAAGGGCACCAGAATTTCTCCAAGCGCAGGTAAGCCATGTTGAGCCCTCACAATTGAGACAGGGTCGTCCTTCCCGACGTATTTACCTGCTATTAACGCAAGCCTTGTTGTGCTCGTTGCCGCACATAGAAGGTTGTCCCTTGCCCGCATTACACGCGCAACCACGTTGCGCCCAGGGGTCCCGATCAGCGCAATAAGTTCATACATTTCCTCAGGGCACTTTAGAACAACCTTCTTGTTCTCAACAGTGTCAAGAACCTCGAACTTGAAGCCTCCAGCCATGTTAGGGTCAATCACGAGTCCTGCGGTGCTGGTAGGGTCGGCAAATATGCGAAACATCGGATAGTTGAAGGCCCCTGGCTCTGTCTTGTCAGCGGCAAAGACAACGATGGGATCCGAAGCCCTCTCCTCGATTTCCATCTCAGCCACGCCGGGACCCATTCCACGAACGTTTCCACTAAACGCTTGCTTCAAAATGTCTTGTCCAGCACCGTACAGCTTAAGGCTCGTAGCCTTTTTCGCAGCTTCTTGAAAGATGCCCCACGCCAGCTTGTGAACATCGGAGTTGCTCTCCCCCTTTGTGTGAACCATTAGGAGTTCAAGATCGTCTCCGGCGTGAAAAACGTAATGACTGTTAATGAGTCCCCTCTCTTGAGCCTCTTTCAAACGTTTTTCAGCGATGTCCAGTAAGGGTTTGGGCACCGTATGATGTCCAGCTAAGGAACCTACATCGGCCTTGATCATCGATATAGTCGTCTTTTCTGGCATTTGTTTTCACCTCTAATTCTAGTTTGCGATGTAATCTTTCTAGCCTGTCTTAAAAGACTTATTGCGGTACTGTTAACTTTTTTATTGTTTAGGTCAGAGTAGGTATGGGAGTTTGTCATGGGTAAACTTGCAGTGGTTTCTGCCAAGCTGCCTGAGGAGGTTTACAAGGAGCTGATTCTTCGGATTCCCGAGGGGGAGAGAAGCAACTTCATCCGCGACGCCATCCTTGAAAAGCTACAGAGGGTTCCTCGACCAGACAAAATTTTTGAGTTGGAGCAGAAAATCAGCCAGCTTGAATCCGACCTTTCCGAGGTCAAAAGGTACCTGGTCGAGCTGGAGGTTCTCACCTACGAGCGGGGCAAGATAAATCCTCACACCTTCTGCATCGACGACATAGACCATAAAATCGTGAACTACCTTCTTCATTATAGAGGAGCTACCACCACTGAGCTTGCAGACTCCCTCGGAGCCAACCGATGGTTGATCCTTAACAGGCTCAGGAAAATTCAGAAGCGCTCTAAAAAACAGCTCGGAAAGTCCATTGTTGAATACTGTCCTGGAGAAAGATCTGGGAAGAGAAAGGCTTGGTGGATGAGCGAAGAGCTTGTTGAAGCGTGAACCTCCTCCCTTGACCAACACTTTTTCTTCAAGACTGATCGAAACCCTAGCGCAACGATTTTAACACACATCAACACTGATGTTGGTGGGTGAGGGGCCCGTAGCCCAGCCAGGATTAAGGCGCCGAACCGTTCAAACCGGACGGTGTGCAAGCCTCCGGACGAGGGAGAAAGCCGGAGATCCAGGGTTCAAATCCCTGCGGGCCCGCCAACAAGGTGAACGTTAAGTGATTTCCACTAGTCCCTTCGGGAAGCTTCGTGACGAGTGTGAAACTGCCTTACGGAACGCTTTGAAAAAGGTGTACTCTCAGATTTCTTTTCCTCCTATTACGCTGGAATATCCGCCGAGTCCTGAGTTCGGCGAACTGGGTTCTTCGATGTGCTTTGAACTTGCTAAACAAACCGCGAAGAAACCTCGTGAAATGGCTGACAAAATTGCGAAGATTATCGACGTTTCGCGGTTCCCACTGATCCTGTCTGTCGAAGCGGCTGGAGGAGGATACGTCAACTTTCACGTGAACCTTGCAGGGTTCTCCCGTCTAACCCTCGAGTCAGCTAGGACTCTAAACTCAAAGTACGGATACGTGAGAGTAGACGAGCCCAAAAAAATTGTGGTGGAACACACCAGCGTAAACCCCATCCATCCAATTCACATCGGACAGGCAAGAAATCCTGTGCTGGGCGACGCGCTCGCCCGTATCCTAAAGGCTCGCGGACACACAGTTTTTCGACACTACTACGTCGATGATGTGGGACGTCAATCAGCAGTCATCGCCTACGGATACGAGAAGCTTGGTAAACCGAAACCCAAGGGAAAGCCTGACCACTTCATTGGCGTGATTTACACGATAACGAGTTGCATAATGGAGGTCCATCGACTCAAGAAGGAGATAGAACAGGCAACTGAAGAAACCTCAGAGCTGCAACAACAACTGGACGATTGGATGTCCGTGGCTGAGGACCTTAAAAGCAAGTTTCCCGAACTCTTCACCCAACTTCTAGCCAAGATTAACAAAGACGAGGATCCCGAGTCTAAAGTGAACAGCCTAATCAGTGAATACGAATCCGGTGAGGAAAAGACTAAGCAACTCGTCAGAGAAGTTTGTCAACTGTGCATGGAAGGGTTCAAGGAAACCCTCAGCAGAGCGGAAATTTTCTATGACTCTTGGGATTGGGAGAGCGATGTCGTTTGGAGCGGCGACGTTGTGCAAGTTCTGGATAAATTGAAGACTACTCCGTACGTATTTGAGTTGGGCGGAATCTCGGAGTTTGAGGCTGA
>JABAOH010074793.1_pt4 | contig 11361 bp, 12 predicted proteins | sample 7062181 | NCBI WGS metagenome assembly JABAOH01 (sample SAMN14538630, study PRJNA623070) | marine sediment metagenome | biome: marine biome [ENVO:00000428]; feature: marine pelagic biome [ENVO:01000023]; material: deep marine sediment [ENVO:00002113]; isolation source: pool of 5 deep marine... | reverse complement strand
TACCGCTGGATCCCGAGAGTGGCGAACTCGTCGGTGGCGATATCACCGCTCAGATCACGCGCGTGTTCGATAATATCGCGGCGGTCGCCGAAGGCGCAGGTGTCTCGCTGCAGAATGCCGTCAAGGTCACCGTTTACCTGACGGACCTCGCCAATTTCGCGACCGTCAACGAGATCATGGCGCACTATTTCGAGCAGCCCTATCCCGCCCGCGCGGCGATCGGCGTAGCGTCATTACCGAAAGGCGCCCAGGTCGAGGCCGACGCGATCCTGGTGGCATAGATCGGACTCGCTTCGCCCGTGAGCCAGCCCGCTTCCGCCGGCCAAGTCGCGACGGACTCCCTGACCAGCCTGCGCGGCGTCGGCCCGGCACTCGCGGAGAGGCTCGCGCGTTTGAACGTCGCGCGGCCGGCCGACCTCTTGTTCCTGCTGCCGGCTCGCTATGAGGATCGGACTCACCTGACGCCGATCGGGGCGCTCGTCGCCGGCCAGCGAAGCGTCGTCGAGGGAGAAATCGAATTATCGGAGGTCGTGTACCGCCGGCGGCGAACGCTGCTGGCCCGCATCGGCGACGGCACCGGGTTGCTGACGCTGAGGTTCTTCTATTTTTCCCGTGCACAGCAACAGTCACTCAGCCGCGGCAGGCGCGTGCGCTGTTACGGCGAGGCTCGCAAGGGACCGAATGGCCTTGAGATGATTCACCCGGAGTACCAGTTCCTGCGCGACCATGAGGAACCCGGACTGGCGGATGCATTGACGCCGATCTATCCCACGACCGAAGGCCTGCAGCAATTCCGGTTGCGCAGCCTGGTCGGTCAGGCGCTGGAACGCTGCCTGCCGGAGCTGCCCGACTGGCTGCCGGCGCGCATCGTCGCAGAGCTCGGGCTTCCATCCCTCCGCGATTCGATCCACTACCTGCACCGGCCTCCGCCCGACGCGGACGTCCCGGCGCTAATGACCGGAACTCACGCGTGTCAGCGACGACTCGCGCTCGAAGAAATGCTGGCCCATCACCTCAGCCTGCGCCGCGTGCGAGAGCAAAACAGGAGCGAGTCCGGCATCCGCCTGCCCGTCCTGGGCCAGCTCCGCGACCGTTTCCTCGCCCGACTGGGATTCAGTCTGACCGGCGACCAGCGGGCCGCGCTAGACGACCTGGAGTCGGATCTCGCAGGAGCGCATCCGATGATGCGGCTCGTGCAGGGCGACGTCGGATGCGGCAAGACCGTCGTCGCGGCCGCCGCCGCGCTGGCCGCGGTCGAGCACGGCTGCCAGGTTGCGATCATGGCGCCGACAGAGTTGCTGGCGGAGCAGCATCGAGACAGTTTCGCCGCGTGGTTCACTCCACTCGGCGTGACGGTCGCGTGGTTGTCCGGAAGCCTGACGAAGAAGCAGCGCGAAGATGTCTACCAGGCCATCGCCAGCGGCGACGCGCAGGTGATCATCGGCACCCATGCGCTGTTCCAGCCGGGCGTCGAATATCAGAAGCTCGCGCTCGTGATCGTCGACGAGCAGCATCGATTCGGCGTGCACCAGCGGCTGCAGCTGATGGAGAAGGGGCGCGCGACGGATGTCACGCCACACCAGCTCGTCATGACCGCGACGCCGATTCCCAGGACGCTCGCAATGACGCTCTACGCCGACCTCGACACGACGATCATTCGGGAACTCCCGCCCGGTCGCCAGCCGATCACGACCGTCGCACTGGCAGACGAGCGGCGGGCCGAGATCGTCGCGCGGGTGCGAGAGGCCTGTCGCGAGGGCCATCGGGCCTACTGGGTATGCCCACTGGTCGCGGACTCCGACCTGATCGATTCACAGGCGGCCGAATCGACCCACGCGATGCTCGTCGAATCCCTCTCGGACACGCGCGTCGGGCTGATCCACGGTCGCATGCAGACCGAGGAGAAAGAACGCGCGATGCAGGCATTCGCGAGCGGCGAGACGCAGGTGCTGGTCGCTACGACGGTGATCGAGGTCGGGGTCGATGTCCCCGAGGCAACGCTGATGATCATCGAGAACTCGGAGCGCATGGGCCTGTCCCAACTCCACCAGCTTCGAGGGCGGGTCGGACGGGGCAGTGGTTCGAGCAGCTGCGTGCTGCTGTACCGGCGTCCGCTGTCGCAGGTCGCACGGGAGCGTCTGGATGTCCTGCGACGCACGAGCGATGGTTTCGAGATCGCGCAGCGCGACCTGGAACTGCGCGGCCCGGGCGAGGTGCTGGGCACGCGCCAGACAGGCCTGATGCAGCTGCGTGTCGCCGACCTGATTCGAGATGCGGACCTGGCGCCATCGGTCTACCGGCTCGCCCGCCACCTGCTCGAGGAATCCCCGGACGCCGTCGACGAGATCATACGTCGCTGGGTAGGTGCCGGCGCCCGCTTCGGAAACGTCTGACTCTCGCGTAAAATAGTGCGAACAACGCCACGCGGCACGGACCACGATGCCAGCCACAACGCCGGTCAAGAATGCACATCGCTCGCTGGGCGACGATTTGCTCAACCAGATGCGTCAGTACGGTCGCTTGATGCGGCTCGATCGCCCAATCGGCATCTGGCTGTTGCTGTGGCCGACGCTGTGGGCGTTATGGATCGCCAGCGAAGGCCGCCCGACGCCGCATGTGTTCATTGTTTTCGTGCTCGGCGTCATCGTTATGCGCTCGGCCGGATGCGTCATGAACGACGTCGCCGACCGTCACATCGATGGGGCGGTCGCGCGCACCCGGGATCGCCCGCTGGCGGCCGGACAGGTGACGGCCGTGGAGGCAATCGTGCTGTTCGTCGCACTGGTGCTGATCGCGGTCGCACTCGTGCTGACCCTGGATCGGCTGACGCAGATGCTGGCTGTCGTCGGCGCGGGGCTGACGGTCCTCTACCCTTTCACGAAGCGCTTCATCGCGGCGCCCCAGCTGATCCTCGGAGCAGCCTTCGGTTGGAGCGTGCCGATGGCATTCGCCGCGGAGACCGGCGAGATCCCTCGCCTGGCCTGGCTNNACGACACGATGTACGCGATGGCCGACCGTGACGACGATCTGAAGATCGGCGTCAAATCGACGGCGATCCTGTTCGGCAGCGCCGATGTCTTCATTGTCATGATGTTGCAGGTCGTCATGCTGCTCGGCCTGCTGCTGATCGGTGCGGTAGCCAAACTCGACGCGTGGTATGCGGGTGCGGTCATCGTTGCCGCGGCATTCATGTTGTACCAGTTCTTCCTGATACGGGATCGCGATCCGGCCGGCTGCTTCCGGGCGTTCCTGAACAATCGTTTCGTGGGGGCGTCGGTGTTTGCCGGGATCGTGCTCGCTTACACGTTTCGTCCGGTCGGATAGCACCCGGCGGCGCGCGAAACGACCGGGCGGCCACCCAGATCTCGACCGCCGCCGCTCCTGCATCCAGAAACGCCTGCGTCAATTCGGCGACGGTGGTGCCGGTCGTTAAAACATCGTCGACGATGGCGGCGCGCAGCCCGCCGCTGCATGTGTCGACGTGAAACGCGCCCCGCAGATTGGCGCGACGTGCCGAGCCGCTCAGCGTCGTCTGTTCGACGGTTTCGACCACGCGGCGGCAGCCGCGCTCCATGAGGGGCACCCCCAACATCCTGGCGATCGGCGCAGCGATTTCCGCGGCCTGGTTGAAACCGCGCCGCGCGAGCCGACGGCGGTGCAACGGGACCGGCACAATGACGTCGGGCGGGATCAGCGTTCCGCTGATTCGCGCGGCCCGCAGGCTCAAGCCCAGCAGTTCCCCGAGCGCCAGCGCGCACTCGGCTCGCGACTGGAACTTGGCCCGGGTGACGAGCCGGTCGACCGGATACTCGTATATGAGCGCCGTTCGGACGCGATCGGCGCCATCGACCCGAACCGGACAGAGGGTGCAGCGGGTGCCCTCGCAGCCCGCGGGCAGCGGCGCCCCGCACAGTCCGCATGCCCGTCGTATCCAGGGGAGGTCGCGACGGCATGCAACGCAAACATTGCGCGGACCGGCCGTCAGACCGCATAGCACGCACTGGCGCGGTAGCAGCCATGACAGCGGTCTGCAGAGGCTCCAGGGGGTCACCGGTTGACAGCAAAATAGACCATCTCGATACTCCCGGTTCTAGCCGCGAAGCGGCCCGCCGTCGACCGCCATTATCCACTGGTTCCCGTAGATTCATGTCATCCGTCACCCCTCTTCCGCAGACCGAGATTCGCACGAACTGGAGCCGCCACGAGGTAGCGCAATTGTTCGCGCTGCCGTTCAATGATCTGCTGTTTCGGGCGCAGACGGTTCACCGACGTCATTTCGACCCGAATGAGGTTCAGATCAGCACGCTGCTGAGCATCAAGACCGGGGGCTGCCCGGAAGACTGTGCGTATTGCCCGCAGAGCGTTCGCTTCGATACGGGGGTCGACAACGAGCCACTGCTGCCGCTGGAGGCGGTCGTCGAGGCGGCGCGCAACGCACGCGCCAGCGGCGCCACACGTTTTTGCATGGGTGCCGCCTACCGCCGCCCGAAATCGACACAACTCGACGAAATAAAGGCGATGGTCACGGCGCTCCGCGAACTCGGCATGGAGACCTGCGCGACGCTCGGAATGCTCGATCCCGAGCAGGCCGTCGAGCTGAAGGAGGCGGGGCTCGACTATTACAACCACAATCTCGACACGTCGGAGAGCTACTACCCGGCGATCATCTCGACGCGAACCTACCAGGACCGGCTCGACACGCTGGAGGCGGTCAGGGACGCCGGACTGAAAGTCTGCTGCGGTGGCATCGTCGGGCTCGGCGAGTCGGAGGATGACCGGATCGATATGCTGCACACTCTGGCGACTCTGCCCGAGCATCCGGGCAGCGTGCCGATCAATCAGCTCGTCAAAGTCGCCGGGACACCGCTCGCGTCGGATGCGCCTGACGTGGATCCGCTCNNGGATCCGCTCGAGTTCGTGCGTGTCATCGCGGTCGCCAGGATACTGATGCCGGCGTCCCGTGTCCGCCTGTCTGCCGGCCGCACCGACATGAGCGACGAGCTGCAGGCGCTGTGTTTCGTCGCCGGCGCCAACTCGATCTTCTACGGCGACAAGCTGCTGACGACGCCGAATCCCCGGGCGAACGAGGACCTCATGCTACTCGACCGGCTCGGCATGCGGCCGGCAAGTTGCCCATAGCAGAAAGAGCGTCGAACCGAGTTTCTCGGGAAGATCTTTGCGCGCGCGGGCTCAGCCAGAGGCCCGGTTCGACCCCTTAATTTATGCTCGATCAGAGAATCATTCGCCGCGCCTTCGAGCGGGCGGCCCCGGATTTCGACCGTCACGCGTTCCTGCACCGAGAGATTCGCGGCCGGCTGCTGGAACGTCTCGCCGCGGTCCGGATTACGCCGGACATCGTGGTCGACCTCGGGGCCGGGACCGGCGCGGCGCTCGGCGGATTGCGCGACAGGTGTCCGCGCGCGACCGTCGTGCCGATCGACCTGACGCCGGGGATGCTCGCAGCCGGGGCCGCGGCCGGCCGGGGCATCTGCGCCGACGCCGCCCGCCTCCCGCTGCCGGACGACTCGATCGACCTTGTCTTCTCTAGCCTGATGTTGCACCACTGCCCCGCTCCCGAAGCGGTCCTGCGCGAGGCGAGGCGCGTGCTGCGGTCGGGCGGAGCTCTCCTGTTCTCGGCGTTCGGTCCGACCACACTGCTCGAACTCGGCCGAGCGTGGGCCACCGCCGACCGCTTCTCTCATATCGCCCCGTTTCCGGATATGCACGACCTCGGCGACGCTCTCCTCGCTTGCGGTTTCGCTGAACCGGTGCTTGACAGCCAGGTGCTCACGATCACCTACGACGACTTTGACAAATTAATCGCCGATCTTCGGCGCTGCGGCGCCTGCAACGCCACCGAAGGACGCAACCGCGGCCTGACCGGCCGGGCCGCCGCGCGGCGACTGCGGGCGGCCTTGCGGGCGCTCGCGGGGCCGGACGGCCGCTGGCCGATCACGGTCGAGGCAATCTTCGCGATCGCGTGGGCGGCAGGTCCACGCCCGAGAACCACACGGGGCGGCGAGATCGAAGTCCCGCTCGACCGGCTCCGCCGGCGCTGAAGGCTGCCGGACTCGCCATGCACAATAACATGCTGTTTCCAAGGCGTCGTGTGGCTTGGCCGTTTTATCTTCGTATACTGGCCGTGAGTCGGCCGGCGATTCCATGTGGCTGAATCTGGCCGGTGAACCCCGGCACGGATAGCAGGACTAACAACAGAAGGGGCAGCGCGACCCGAACAGTCAGCGCGTTGACGATTCTTCGAGTGACCCCGGATCGGCGAGCACGGCGAATAGGCCCGTCGGGAGGCTCAGGACGATCGCCGCAAACACGAAGAGTGTCAGGATCTTGATCATGGGCTCGATAGGCTAATCTGACGCGGTGAACGCGGAAAGTCGCATATTTCGGCCTCCCGCATGGGCGATACTGGGCCTTGTCGTCGCCTGCGCGGCCTTTGTCACGGCCGGCCTGTGGCAGCTGGAACGCGCGGAGCAGAAACGCCGCCTCTACTCGGACTTCGACGCCAGCGGCACGGCGGGCGCATTGACCAAGCCGATCGCGGACGCGGAAATCGAGTCTGCCATCTATCGCCCGATGCGCCTGTCGGGTCGTTATGACCCCGAACACCAGTTCTTGCTCGACGTCATGGTGCACGATGGCCGGGTCGGCTACCACGTGCTGACGCCGCTGCGCCGCGACGGTGTCGCCGTCCTCGTCAATCGAGGCTGGGTCGACGCCGAAGCAGACCGGACAAGCATCCCTGACCTCCCGATCGACGCCCGAGAGCGAGAGGTGTCCGGGCTGATAGCGCCACTGCCGCGGTCCGGCATGAGCCTCGAAACGGACGACTTGGCGCGCGCGACTCCATGGCCGCGTCGACTGACCTTTCCGTCGGCGGCGGACATTCGTCGTCAGCTGGACTACCGGGTCGCGGGCTTTCAGCTTCTGCTCGATCCGCATCACGACGACGGATTCATCCGCGAGTGGCGACCGGCGCTGATGACACCGGAGCAGCACCTGAGCTATGCGATACAGTGGCTTGGGCTCGCGGTCGCTTTGGTCGTCATCTTCATCGTCGTCAACCTCAAGCGTAGCGACTGAGGACGAAGCCGGTGAGCGAACAAGTGACTCGTGGCAGGAAACAGTTGCTATTGCTCGCAGCCGTCTTCCTCGGCCCGGTCATATTGGCCTTCGTCGTCTATTACGGGTTCGACTGGCGGCCCGCCGGTAGCGCCCAGCACGGCGAGCTGCTGAAACCGCCGACCCGATTGCCGGACATCGCGCTCGGTGCTTTGCGCGACGGTGTCGCGCCGACGTTCCGACGCAAGTGGTCGCTCATCGTCATCGCACATGACGGTTGCGCCGAGGAATGTCACGCCGAGCTCTACGACACGCGCCAGGCTCGCAAGGCGCTCAGCCGCGAGCGCGACCGCACCCAGCGCGTACTCAGGATTTCCGGCGACTTCGACCGCGCCCTGATAGAGGCGCAGCATCCCGACCTCGTGATCGTCCCCGACGATGCACCCGCGGCCGGCGCGCTCGCGGAATACCTGAGCGAAGCAGACTCCGCCTACATCTACCTCGCGGACCCACTCGGAAATCTCATGATGCGCTTTCCCCGTGACACCGGAATGAAGGGCATCCATACTGATCTCAAAAAGCTACTCAAGCTGTCGCGGATCGGCTAGCGGCAGGAGGAAACGCATGTACCAATGGTATGTCCGGCTGATCGGCCTCGCGGCATGTCTGGCGATCGTCGTGATCGTGCTCGGCGCGTGGGTGCGCCTGACGGACGCAGGCTTGGGATGTCCGGACTGGCCCGGCTGCTACGGCGCCCTGTTCGTGCCCGACGACGAGGCGGAGATCGCCGCGGCGAACGCGGCCTTCCCGGAGCGCCCGCTCGAGTCCGATAAGGCCTGGCACGAGATGATTCATCGTTACGCGGCGACCACGCTGGGACTGTCGATTCTGATCGCCGCGCTACTCGCATGGTTGAATCGGCGCGACCCCGATCAACCCGTGGCGATGCCGCTCGCACTTCTCGCCGTCGTGATCTTCCAGGGACTGCTCGGCATGTGGACCGTCACGCTGCTGCTCAAGCCCGTGATCGTCATGGGGCACCTGCTCGGCGGACTGACGACGCTCGGCATGGCCACCTGGCTGTTACTCGATCACCTGCGCCGCGGCGAGCGCCGACCCGGGATGCGACGCGCCGCATGGGCACCGGCCGTCCTCGGCATCGCGATCCTCGTTGGCCAGATCGCGCTCGGCGGCTGGACCAGCGCGAACTATGCGGCGCTGGCCTGTCCGGACCTGCCGACTTGTAACGGCGAATGGTGGCCGACCGAAGCGAATTTTGCCGAAGGCTTCGTGATGTGGCGAGGACTCGGCACCGATTACGAGTTTGGCGTGCTCGACGCGCCGTCCAGGGTCGCGATCCATTACACGCATCGGCTCGGCGCGATCGTCACGTTCCTGTTCCTCGGCATCCTCGCGCTGCAAACCCTTCGCATGGCCGGCAGCGAACCAGTGCGGCTGGCGGGCGGCCTCGTGCTGATCGCGCTGGTCGCGCAGGTATCGATCGGCGTGGCGGTGGTGTGGTTTGGGCTGCCGCTGTGGCTCGCGACGTCGCACAACGCCGTCGCCGCCCTGTTGCTGCTGTCGACGATCAACCTGAACCACGCTTCCGCCACCTTCCGGACCGCCGCCTAGGGTGGACGATCGGTGGACAAAGCCACGCGATCCACGCTGATCACCACGCTGCTGCTGGGCGTACTTCTGTACGCCTTCGTGCGCCTCGTGGAGGATCTGCAGGAGCCGCCTGCGGCGGCCGATCTCGCGGACGGTGCGACGGAACAGGTCGAGCCGGCGCCGATGTCGCCGGCCGCGCGTCCACCCGATATCGCGCTGCCCCGCGTCGATAGCCACGCGGCGCTGGTCGCTTTCCTCGACGCCCGCGGACTGAATGGCCGGCTACTCGTGGACCAGGCGGCCAACTGGTACGCCGAGCGCGGATTTCTCGGAGTCCGGGAGTTGTTCGGCATCACGCCGGACAACGCGCCGGCGACCTACTACGACAGCTTCGACGCGGCCACGCTGAAGGCGATGAGCGACGGTGGCGACGCGGGCGCGACACAGACGCTCGCGCGGGCGACGATGTTCACGAGCCCGATCCACGCGTACGAGCTTTACCAGCGGGCGATCGCGCAGGGCTCCGTATATGCGGTCATGAAGGTCGCCGACACACTGAGCCTGTTTGCGGACGCTCGCCGACCGGGCAACGTCGCCGACCTCGAACTGATGCAGCGACTGACGCAACTGCAGGCCTCCCTGACGGACCGGGACCTGCACGCCGAGGCGTACGCGACGATGCTGGCGGCCATCTCCGACGGAGGGCCGCCGATCCTGAACGCCGACACGCTCGACTGGGTCGCCTGGCTCGAGGCCCGGACGCGGCGGCGCGACCTCATCGACGCCTGCCGGCGCTCGTCCGAAATCCTGGTGGCCTACGGCATGGCGCGCCGCGACAACGGAGTGGACCCGGTCTCGATGCGTCCGCCGCCCGTGTTCCTGAACCCGCCCGATCGTGAACAGCGGACGCCATGCGCCACCACAGAGTATCCGATAGTCAGCATGATGAACCTGGACGCGTGCGCGATCGAGCGCATCGTCGATGGAGCGGGCGACGAATCGGACCTTTACATTTGCGGCCGCTGACGGACGCGCGACTGTTAGACTAGCCGACACCGCACGCCGACCCGATCCGACATGGACGTTACCCCGATTATCGACCCGCTGAACCAGGCTCAGCGGGAGGCCGTCACCGCGCCCGATGCCCCGATGCTGGTCGTCGCCGGCGCCGGTAGCGGCAAGACGCGCGTGCTCGTGCACCGCATCGCGTGGCTGATCCAGGTCGAGAACGTCTCGCCGCTCGGGATCCTGGCAGTGACGTTCACGAACAAGGCGGCCGCGGAAATGCGCGGGCGGATCGAGGCGCTGCTCGGCATGCCGGTCGACAACCTCTGGGTCGGCACGTTCCACGGCCTCGCGCACCGGATGCTGCGACGGCACTGGCGCGAGGCGGGCCTGGAGCAGACATTTCAGATCATAGACGCCGAGGACCAGCAGCGGCTGATCAGGCGGATGTGCCGCAACCTCGAACTCGATGAGACCGCGTGGGTGCCGCGCGAGATCCAGTATTTCATCAATCAGCAGAAGGATGAGGGCCGGCGACCCGATCACATCGACGACCGCGGTGACCAGAACCGGCGGCAGCTGATCCACCTGTACAGGCTCTACCAGGACACCTGCGAGCAGTCCGGTCTCGTCGACTTCGCCGAACTCTTGCTGCGTGCGCACGAACTCTGGCTCCAGCAGCCCGAGCTGCTGGAGCGGTATCGACGGCGATTTCGCCACCTGCTCGTCGACGAGTTCCAGGATACAAACGCCATCCAGTACGCGTGGCTGCGGGTGCTCGCCGGCGAGACCGGCATCCCGTTCGCCGTCGGCGACGACGACCAATCGATCTACCGCTGGCGGGGCGCCCGTGTCGAACACATCATGAAGTTCCAGCGGGACTTCCCGGCCGCGAACGTCGTCAAGCTCGAACAGAACTACCGCTNNACCGGCTCATGAAGGAGCTGTGGACGGACGGCGAAGAAGGTACCCCGATCCGGCTCTACAGCGCCTATAACGAGCGCGACGAAGCCGACTTCGTCGTCGCGCGAATCCAGGACTGGGTCGCACAGGGTAATCCGCGCGCGGAAGCCTCTGTCCTGTACCGGTCGAACGCGCAGTCTCGCGTGTTCGAGGAAGCGATGCTGCGCGCGCAACTCCCTTATCGGGTCTATGGCGGCCAACGATTCTTCGAACGCGCCGAGATCAAGGATGCGCTCGCATATCTGCGCCTGATCGAGAACCGGGCCGACGACCCGTCGTTCGAGCGGGTCGTCAATGTGCCGGCCCGGGGCATCGGGGCGCGGACGGTCAGCATGATTCGCGAGTACGCGCGGGCGAACGCCTCGTCGATGTGGAAGTCCGCGTGCACGCTGGCCGGCGGTCAGCTCCCCGGTCGCGCAGCGAACGCCGTGCAGGCATTCCTGAACCTGGTGCAGGCGATGGCGAACGACACGAGTGACGTCCAGCTGCACGAGCAGGTCGATCACGTGATTCAGCGGAGCGGTCTGATCGTGCACTACCGAAAGGAGCCGAAGGAGAAGGCCGAGGCGCGGATCGAAAACCTGGAGGAACTCGTCAGCGCCGCGCGTGGCTTCGAGGACGAGGAGCCCGAGGACGACATGTCAGCGCTCGCGGCATTCCTCGCGCATGCGGTGCTCGAATCCGGCGATACACAGGGCGACGCTT
>JABAOH010044064.1_pt1 | contig 11362 bp, 9 predicted proteins | sample 7062181 | NCBI WGS metagenome assembly JABAOH01 (sample SAMN14538630, study PRJNA623070) | marine sediment metagenome | biome: marine biome [ENVO:00000428]; feature: marine pelagic biome [ENVO:01000023]; material: deep marine sediment [ENVO:00002113]; isolation source: pool of 5 deep marine... | reverse complement strand
CTTTGTAACGCCAGCTAATCATGGCCGGCGAATCCCAGATATAATTATTTCGATCTTTTTTTCTGCCAATCCAGGCGAATACAGATTCGACTTCGCCCATAAAATACCTGGCTAAGGTGTAAATATGATAGCCATGATCAAACGTTACTGCCCCGCCTCCACTCATGTCGATTTCCATACGTCTATCCCAGGTTTCGGACTTTTTATGGGCAAAATCTCCCCTGCCGCCAAATCCATTGGTTAATTTAAATCGAATTGAGAGCGGTTCCCCAACTTCTCCTGCATCGATTATTTCTTTAGCTTTACGAATGGCAGGATAAAATCGAAAATTCTCATAAACACGGGCGACTTTTGAACTCTCCGTGGAAGCTGAAATCATATCATCGACTTCAGCCATAGTAACCGCCATCGGTTTTTGAACTGAAACATGTTTTCCAGCCTTAATGGCAGCTATTGCCATCTCTTTGTGCCAATGTTGAGGTGTTAATATTTCCACAGCATCAACTTCTGAATCATTCAGAAGATCAACGTAGTCTGCATAGACCTTTTCGATAGCCCAGTTATTCGCCTTCTCCCGAACCACATTTTCATTGACATCACAAAGAGCAATGACCTTTGCATCTGGAATTTCCTTGTAAGCCTGCAAATGAAGTTGCGAAATAACTCCTGTACCAATAATTCCGACTTTAACTTGATGCATCCATTATCTCCCAATATCATTATTAAACTTAAGTTAAACAAATAAGTATTTTTTATAATTTTGTTATGGAAGCTTAATTCATTATAAACGAACAGAATAGTCCAACAACACCTTTTTCCAGACGAGAACACCATTAACTATCTCGACCATTCCAACATATCCGACTTGGGGAACTAAGAACAAATAAAATTCATCTTTGATAAGTCGAGAATCTATTTTTTCTATAATCGAACGAAATTGCTTTTGAGGCAATCCATACTTATGCCAGGACCTCTGCAAAGGATGAGGCATCCTATAGTAATAAACGTAACAATAAAAAATTCCTAAAGGTGTCTTAAATGGCTCTTCTGTATCGATACATGTTATGGTAAGGGTGTCAGAAACTTTGTAATTATCATAAATTAGCACGGACTTCCACGATTCATTCAGTTCTATTGGATACTTAATATCTAAATTTTTCAACAACAAAGTATCAGTAGAACTCAAAATACCATAAGTCCACAGCCCATTATCTTCATTTCTATTTAACCATTTCCAATCCTCTGGTATTTTCGTTTTTAGATTAATCCAGTTCCAGAAAAATACCTCTATAACTTGATTTCCAAAATTGATGTTTGTTTTTCCTGTGATTTCCAGTTTCGATGTATCCGCTTGATAATTATAGAATCCGATTGAAGAGTCTATATATGTCCAGTAATTACCAACTGCTAATGGACAGATCACTTTTTTTATCGGTTTGATTTCAGTGGGTGGGTTTAATGGCGTTTTGTGTTGTTTTTCATCCTGACAATACATAATCAACAAGATCAAAAAGAGATATTGAATAATTAGACTCGATTGTTTTTGAAAATAAATTTTCATGTTATTCCTTTGGTCCAAAAATCAATGCCCCAATCGTTGCCATATCCCACAATGACTGGTTTTGAGTGAAACCCGCCCAGATATGCATGTTTTTTCGATAGTTGGTGCCATCATTGTCATTAATGGCAACATCGAAGCCGATTTTAAAACCAGTTTCGGCCATTACATCTCCGAGATCAGACAAAGGAAATCGGCAAATAATATTATAACCTTTCTCTGTTCTGTGGAAATAAGTTTCAGCATCACGAACCAGATTGGGCTTGGGCAATAATGGACCACCTGCATACAATCTGTATCCCAGGGATAACTCATTCCGGGGAAATCCCAATGCTCAACCACTGTATCATCAACCACACCACTACCATTTCTCAAGATGGCAAATCCATTTCCTTTTATGTTCACACTTTTTTCGGTGTAAATATCCATTCTGTATTCTGGAAGTTCAGGTACCAAAGTAAACAGCGTAAAAGGTTCCTGTTGAACACCTATTCCTGAATCCTGTCCTACGACCTGTGTTCCCCGCTGAACGAGTGTCTGATTTAATAACGCCAGATATCTGGTATCTCTATAAGCAGCATATCCCACTTCATAAAAAGTCGCATATTCCAGAATATTTTCACCGCCACTGTCTTTGATGCGAGGAAATCCAAAATTCGGTTTGATCCACTCGAATGGTGCATTAAAAATTTTTTTCATGTTTCTACCTGTAAAAATCTCCCGCTGATGATAAGACAATCACAGATAAGATTTTAAAAATAAATAATGCTTTAACGAAAACTCTACTTTTTATCATTTCGATCAGCTAAATGGCAATTTAAATAAACCTTAAATATCCTTGATTTATCATCAGTAGAAATAATTTTTCTTAATATTTTAAGTACTCCTTCAAAGAAATAGGAAATTCATCTGGCATCCGCCACATAAAATCAGGATCGATGTACGGCTCATCATTTTCATGACCAGTCATGAGCTCAATCTTTTTGTTCAAAAGCTCGCCAAAGTTTTCGCCATAGATAAGCATTGTCTCTCCCATGGTAGAAATGGGCATAAAATCAGTTGAGGAATTCTCCCATAACTCCAATAGATCTCTGGTATTTTGAATCTCGTCCAAAACCATATCATGGACAACCTTCTTCTTAGCTTTTTTTGTCTTTTCATCCTTTGCTTCCAAATAGCCATGAACTCCTGCAATCCAGGCTGCTGTATTACGAAGTGTTCTAAAATGGCAACGCTGCCCAATCAGTCGGTCCCGCTGGTCAACAAAAATATGATAAACTGGGCTATCTTTCGGAAGATCATCAAGCTCTTGCTCCAACAAAAGGAGGGCTTTATCTAATGGTTTCCAGACTTTGCTGTCAAATTGTGCAACGATCTTCTCTGCATCTTTCGTAGTAATTAATAACCAGAGAGCATCCGCTGCTAAATCCACCAGTGTCGGATTATTAAAAATGGAGAGCATATATTGTTCATAGTATTCCCGTTCGGCTTTGGGAATTTTCTCTATATTTGGCACCATAGGCCGAACCCACAGCCTATAAGGTGCAAACGCCCAACTTTCCTGGTATAGCGGAACACTCGGAAAGGACCGGACTGCTTCGTCAGTGAGACGCCAGACTTCAACTAACTTTAGAGCTTTATCGGAACCCACCAGACTACTGGCATATTCATTTACTACTTGATCTATTTTAATAGGTTTTTTCATCTGAAATGCCTGAAGTACTTTTCGATTAATACTGAAAGGAACCAAAGAAAAAGGATCAACTGTTACCATTCCTCTATCCAAACCCGCGGAGATCAAGTCATGTAAACGCTCAGAGGCAAGCCACGGAAACGGTACTCCCAAAACGTAGTTTCCAACTAAACTTACTCCACTGAAACGATATGAACCTCTTTTTAAGAGAGCTTGTTCCTTGTTCCACTTAACTACATCCTGCCTATCAGCAGGAGAGACTCGCAGGTCAATCCGATCACCCATGCCTATTAAAATAGTTTCCCCCTCTGCGGGAAAAGACCCTAATCCTGTAATTACACGAAAATTGGGATTGATCTCCGTAGCAGCATCTCTTAATAACCGATAATAGCGCAGCACATTCTCACCAGCAGCCCTGGCAATCTCTTCATTTGATTTCCACTCACGAATCAAATAAGGACCACCGTTTCGACCAGGATATGTGGTCATGGTATATTCAAAACCAGAACCGCTGTCATTGGTCCAGATATAAACATACCCCAGTTCAGGGACTTGTTTCATAATCTTCCGCATTAGCTCAGCGTAGTGCCACCTGACAACAGGATGAGCCAGGGTGAGCGTATATCGAGGCCTGTAACTGCGAAAACTATGATCGACGCGAGCGCCTCGCAGGAATGGGTGCCGCTCCAACAATGACTCAGGCACAGACCTGGGCGCACAGATAATTAGTCCTGGCGTCAAGCCATATTTTAGAGCCAATGCCGCGTTCTGTTTTAACAGGTTTAAATTAGCCTGAAGGTATTCAGGTGGGTAGCTGCTCTGGTTCAATTCTGTTTCCACAAATTGATCCAGGTCAGGACTGGCATTGTAGAAGCGGTAATATATTTCACCAGGCGGACCCTGTTCCTGTGAAAAAGGAACAGCCAGGCCATTGACACTAACATGAGAACCTCCCAGACGGGCGAATTCCTGTACACTTTTTTCGGGATCATAATGCCTGACAGACAGGGATCGAAGAAAAATAAAAATCCTGTCATTAGCTTCCAGCCATCGGAAAGTCATGGTATTTAATCTACCGTTCTCAAAAGACTCAACATCCTCATCGATCCACTGCTCCTTAATCTGGCAAAACAGGGCATACAAAAGGTGAGGCTTTGAAGTCATTAACTCCCCTTCCCCCACTTTGTTCAGTCGAAAATACATCCAATCCTTCTGTTTGGGAGGATGAATACTATGTTTTTGAGGTACTGCTGAGAATTTTTCATCAACAATTGAAATGCGAAAAACATTTGTTCCTTCAACCGAAAGATTCGGCTTCAATGCCATTATTTTTGCCTGTGGGATCAATTCCTTTTGCATTTCTTCGGCGACAGTCTCATCAACAAGTCGTCCATTTTCGGGATAGACAATGATTTTTATTTTTTGCAATGCTTCTTTTACTCGAATTTGTTGAGCACACAAATTTTCATTTAAAAAAGAGAAAATTATCAACACAATAGAGAGAAAGGTAATCATTCTAATTTTCATTGTAGCTCCTTCTATATTGAATTATTTTAATCCAGTTAAATTTTTGCCTGTTCAGGATTGAATTTCCAATTTATCAGTACATCCAACTTATCTTATTACTCGTATTACTTATTACTTTTTACTTTTCACTATTCACTTTTATTTCCTTTCGATTATTTTGATTTATGCGCTGAGATTTATCCAATCTCCAATCCCAATTCACTTCGCGCAAACTTCAAACTTTGAATAAGCGTTTCTTGTTCATGAGAAATTGCTTTCCGATAATCATTACTAATTGGCTCGATAGACTGTTCATAAACCAAGTGGCGCAAATCTGTCTTTTGTTTTAGAATAGATAAGATTTCTTTAATTGGAATTATTCCCTTGCCCAATGCCGTGCCATAGAATTTCAAACCAAATGTTGTTCCTGTAACGGCGTAATCTTTTAAATGAACACCACCTGCAAAAGGAATTAATTTTTTTACGGTTTCGAGAGGCGGTTCCAAAAACATCATCGAATTGCCAATGTCGATACAAGCTCGAAAATTGGGATGATCTATCTGTTTTAAAACCGTAAGTTGTTCAGTTGTAGAATAGTCGGCATGGTTTTCCCAGCCCAGCATAATATTTTCAGCTTCAAGGGTTGGAATGATTTTTTCTATTTCTCGCTGAATAAANNGTCGGGGGCGCACAATATCAAAGACACGAAGGAAATGAACATTTAGCCACTGAGCAAATCGAATTTGTTTCAACAAATGATTTAATTCAAAACCCTGTATTCCCAATTCTAAAAATAATCCTTCTTCCTCAGCAAATACTCTTATCTGGTGTGCGAAATTTTTATCATATCGTTCGAGGTGAGTGGGATCAATCTGCACACCTGCAAATCCCCAGTTTTTTGCTTTTTTCAAACATTCAGCTAAGGTTATTTTTTCAGGATAGTGCTGACAATCAGGATGTTTGCCAAAAGCCAGATGAAGGCTATAAGTCTGCAATGCAAGTTTCAAATCAAATACCTTTCTCTATTAATTTAATTTCAGAACTTGATGAGTTCGAGCCGATTCATATCCTTTGAACACCAGGTTTAATGTTTTAAGATTGTCCTCCCCATTTGTCTGTGGAATTTTATCGTTGATAATGCAATCGACAAAATGTTGTTGAACCAGCTTAAACGAATAATTATCCAGCGTCTTCATTGTTATTCCTGGAAACATTTCGGAGAGGGTTTGAAGTTCGTGAGTTCCATCTGATTTCCAATGATGAAAGTCCTCATTCTTGATTTCGATGCTACTGTCAGTCCCTTCGAGCCGAAAACCGATTTGTTCCTCCCCTTTGGTTACCCAGCTTTCTTCAATATAACATACTATATTTTGATATTCAAGAAAGCATAATGCATGATCCTCTCCGCTGGATTGGGGATTAACCTGTTTTGTGTTCACGTAAATACGAATAGGTTCTCCAAATAAAAATCTCGCTGTATCGAGGTGATGGATCACCATGTTTAAAAGTACTAACTGTTTATTAGTTAAGTAATATGGCACATGGTTCATGGCGATCTTTGCACTTCCACGACTTGCAATCGGTAAAATCTCCGGGCTGAACAGGATGCGGTGAAAAATACGACAATAAAAAATTTGACCCAACTTATTCTTTTCAATCATGTTTTTCAAAAGCCGAGGAAATGGCTGATAACGAAAATTCTGGTGAACCATTAGCTTGACTTTTGAGCTTGAACATGCAGCTATTGTCGCTTTTGCCTCATCCATCGTTCTGGCAAATGGTTTCTGGCAGAGTACATGCATTCCTCTCCGGGCTGCTGAAATTGCGATCTCCGAATGGGTCTGTACTGGAGTTGCAATATCGACAATATTTAGATTTTCTTTTTCGAACATCTCTTGATAATTTTGATAGACAACATTAATCCCAAACTTCTCAGCCAAATTTTTTGTGCGTTCAATATGGTTATCACACATTGCAACGACTTTGATCCCTGAAATATTTTCCCAGGCTAATAAATGAGTCGGTGCGATGTAACCGCATCCAACCAATCCCACACGTAACTTTTTCATTTTCTCGTTAGCCTAATATTTTTATACTCCTATTTATTTTCTCTATCGAATTTTTACCGTGCCGAAGCTTGGTGCCAGAATTGGACACGGCGGCATTTTCCATCCTCCTGTCGCAGGACATCCTCTCTTTTCTTCGACCGAAACATCGATAACATAAGGACGATTGGATGATAAAGCACGCTTTAGAGCACCTTTTATTTCGCCAGGTTTTTCAACTCTTTCACCTTCAGCGCCGCAAGCTTTAGCCCAGGCAGCGAAATCGGGATTATATCGCTGACCCGTCTTATGGATTTTAAACTCAGTGGCAACTTCACCCGTCATACAAGCATGTTGCAATCCTTCAATTGCGCCCAATGTATAGTTATTCTGGATTACCCAGATAACTGGGATATCATACTCTACAGCGGTTGCCACGACGTGTGGCACCATCATGAAATCTCCATCACCAATAACTGCTACACAAAATTTATCTGGAGCAGCGAGTTTTGAACCCAGAACGCCTGACGATCCCCAACCCATAGAACTCATTCCACCTGGCTGATGGTGCGTTTTTGGAAGCAACGTCTTCCAGAAAAGACCCACAAATGCGGCAGCGTTTCCAGCGCCACCATGTACAATGGCATCTTCTGGCAATACTTCCCGAAGGTCGTTCATCAGTCGTTCCACTCGAATCGGAACTCCATCAAAGACGAGGTCCGAAATAATCTTTTCTTCCCATTTTTTTCGCCATGATTGAGTTTCATTGATCCATTTCGTGACATCTTTTTTATTGAAGGACGCAGATCCTTCCAATATCTGCTTGAGCACCATTTTTATATCGCCCACAATTCCCACTTCAACCGGGTAGTTTCGGCCAATTTCCTCGGGATCAATATCAACCTGAATCAGTTTTGTCGGTGGAATATTATATGTATACCCTTTTTCCCAGGAACTCGTGTGTAAATCTGAAAAACGACAGCCTAATGCTAAAATTGCTTCCGCCGAACGAGCCGCTTCATTCGCCTGATAGGTGCCGAAAGAGCCAGCAGATCCCAAAGCCAAATCATGATCCTCAGAAATTGATCCTTTCCCCATTAAAGAAGTATAAGCAGGAATTTGTAGTCGCTCTACAAACTGTTTTAATTCATCCCATGCTTCGGAAAGAATCACTCCACCCCCTGCCAGGATTAAAGGCTTATCCACACGAAATAGCAGTTCCAGTCCTTTCTTAACCGCTTCATTGTTTCCAGGAATTCTGGAATTAATTGAACGTGACCATTCTTTTGGATCAGGAACCTCAACATCAACTTTTTCGACAAAAAGATCATAAGGGACATCGATGTTCACAGGTCCCATCCGGCCCGTAATCATGGTTTTGAAGGCATTGGAAAGCAGGCGAGGAAGCCTGTCTAACCGTGTTATTGGATAGGTCCTCTTAGCAAAGTTTCGAGCGACCTGTGGAAAGTCTCCAGCTTGATGATAATATGTTTCCTGAAGCGCTCCGCTGTTAAACTGATCTGAAGAAACGTTCCCGGTAATTGTCATCAGGGGGATTGAATTTGCCATCGCCTCTGCCATACCGATCAGCACATTTATAGACCCAGGTCCGCATGATGAAAAAGTAGCTGCTGGACGATGAGATACTCGATAAAATGCATCAGCCATAAATACAGCCGTTTCCTCATGACGAACTAAAATCGGCGTAATCTTATCCTGTCGCTGCTTGATAGCATCCATCAGTCCCAGGTTACCATGCCCCGGAACTCCAAATATATGCGTAACACCTTCTTTTATGAGGTAATCAATGATGATTTCTCCACCAGATAATAGTGCCATTATCCTTTCCTCCTGTTATTTATTCAAGTTTTCATGAATATTTATACCCAGTGTTACTTTTTCTTTAAAAATGTTACAATATAAACAAAGTAGGAAAATCACATTTCTTCCATGTGTGGATAAGTGAAATTCTTTGGAGGTAAAAAATTCTCTTTTGTGGTTCTCGGTGAGACCCATCGAAGCAGATTCATCAAAGATCCTGCCTTATCATTGGTGCCAGAAGCTCGACTACCGCCAAAGGGCTGGTGACCGATCATTACACCCGAAGGTCTATCGTTGATGAAAAAGTTTCCTGCCGAATGTGTTAAGATCCTCCTCGCAGTTTCAATTTCATTTCTCTCCCGGGCAAAAATCGCCCCAGTTAATGCAAATGGAGATGTCTCATCACACAGTTGAAGCGTTTCTTCAAATTCATTATCTGGATAGACATACGCAGTAATTACTGGACCGAAAATTTCTTCCTCCATTGTTTTAAATTTTGGATTTGTGGTGACGATAATTGTCGGATTGATAAAATAGCCTGTTGAGCCATCATAAGTCCCCCCAATCACAAACTCAGCCTCTTTCGAATTCCTGGCATATTCAATATAACCAGTGATGCTATCGAAGGCGGCTTTATCGATAACCGCACTCATGAAATTACGAAAGTCTTCGGGAGTGCCAATCCTGATCTGTTCAACCATCATTATCAATTTCCTTTTTAACTCCGACCAAATGGACTGGGAAACATACATTCGGCTTGCTGCGGAACATTTCTGTCCCTGGTATTCAAAAGCGCTGCGGATAGTTGCAACTGCCAGGGTATCTAAATCTGCGGATGGATGAGCAAATATGAAATCCTTCCCCCCGGTTTCTCCAACAATTCTTGGATAATTCCGATAATTGGGGATATTCTCTCCAATTTTTTGCCACATATCACGAAACACCTCTGTAGAACCGGTAAAATGCAACCCAGAAAACCATTCATTTCTCATTACTGGATAACCAACTTCGCTTCCGGATCCCGGAATAAAATTGATAACACCATCGGGCATGCCGGCTTCTTTAAGCAGTTTCATAATGAAATAAGCCGGGTAAACTCCTGATGAAGCTGGTTTCCAGAGTACCGTATTGCCCATTAAGGCTGGTGAGGTCGGAAGATTACCCGCAATGGAAACGAAATTAAAAGGAGTTACAGCAAAGACAAATCCTTCCAATGGACGCCACTCAATTGTATTCCAGATGCCAGGGGAAGATTCTGGTTGAATTTCATAGATTTTCTGCATGAAATAAGCATTATAATGCCATAGATCAATTAAAGCTCCAACCGCATCGCCTTCAGCTTGAATAACGGTTTTTGATTGACCTAACATTGTCGCTGCGTTCATGGTGATACGCCAGGGGCCAGCCAGAAGCTGTGATGCCTTTAGAAAAATCGATGCCCGTGCTTCCCAGGGCATCATTGACCATTCTTTCCAGGCTTTTTGGGAAGCTTCTACAGCCATGTTTACTTCCTTCTCACCTGCCTTGTGGTAACGCCCCAACAGGTGCTTGTGGTCGTGTGGACAACAACAATCGCTCAATTTCCCTGTCTTTATCTCTTTTCCACCAATGATGAGGGGAATCTCAATTTCATTGGATTTCATTTCAGCGATTTTAGCTTTTAGCGCTGTTTTTTCCAGTGAGCCACGACCATAATTCAAAAGAGTCTCGTTCTTTGGAAAAGGAATCTTAAAAATACCGTTAGCCATGGTGACACTCCGCTTTTTATATCAATAAATTTATTCATACAATTAGCTTATTGTTTATCTTAAGAATGCAGTGGATAAACTTTTAATGTATACACCTATTTTACTCATTTTTTAGCGAAACTTCATCCTCCCAGGCAATCCACTTTGGAACTCCCCATCTTTGATAGCTACCGTCATCCTGACCGATCATCTGACCTTTTGCTTCGAAGATCATTTTATTATTGTAAATTAATTTACTTGCCTTAAAAAAGGAATAAAACAATCGATTTTGGTTTTTATGTAAATAACAGTATCTAGCATCTGTCACGAGGTTACCATATTCAGCCCTTCCAGACTCGAAGTTGTAACGGGGACGTATGTTCTCAACCAAATATTCTGCTTCCAGGTTTAACATTGCATTTAGTTGAATATCGCCATCTTTCCCCGGGATTTTTAAACCATAGCCGTTATCAATATGATAAATTTCTAATTCATTAAGTAATGAAATAATGGATTTTGGATCAATGTTCTTGGGATGTGGAATTAGAAATGTAGTAAAGACGAGGATATCTCCTGTTTTAAAGCTATCTGCTTTAGCATTGTATACCGCACTCTCTGTTTGATAACATCTTCGAATCTGTTCAACACCCCGTCTGAAATGAGTGCCTTCCGGAAAGTACATTAATAAATGGACATCATTTTCATTTGTATAGATAGAGTTTGTTGGGTTGAGAAGCATGGAAGGTGTTTTTTTTGCAAAGCCACCACTTTGCCAGGTTGTAGCAATAGTTGAATATTTGGTATCATACCATTTCCTATCCGATTGATCAAATTCAACCACACTTTGAGTATAAAATAGATTTGCTAATGTGTAAGGTCCATCCTTTAATATTTTTACAATATCAAGAACAACGAACCACTCTTTGTCTTTAAGATAGTTGATCAATCGATCCCATTGATAACCACAATCTTCATCAATTAAGCGAGTTCGGCTAATATCCACTTCTTTAAA
>JABAOH010013869.1_pt2 | contig 11363 bp, 5 predicted proteins | sample 7062181 | NCBI WGS metagenome assembly JABAOH01 (sample SAMN14538630, study PRJNA623070) | marine sediment metagenome | biome: marine biome [ENVO:00000428]; feature: marine pelagic biome [ENVO:01000023]; material: deep marine sediment [ENVO:00002113]; isolation source: pool of 5 deep marine... | reverse complement strand
AATATGCCTGGTGAAATAAAGCCCTGGAACTCCTGGATATAAGTAAAAATTCCCTGCAGACTGGGATGATTCAAGTTGGGAGCGATTAAACAGCCAACAACGACAAAAATAAGTGTTGTCGTACGTCCCATCGTTACCAACGCACGACCCGATGCATCTTTTTTCCAATAACGTTTGTATATATCCATCGTGAAAATGGAGGATGCTGAATTTAGCATAGAAGCAAGCGAACTGATAACCGCTCCAGAGATGGCAGCGAATATGAATCCTCTAACACCAACTGGAATCAGATTTCGAATCAACAATGGATAGGCTGAATCAGCCGTAGCGCCGGGGGCGAAGAGTTGATCTTTATAAAGTTGAAAAGCCATGATCCCCGGGAAAATAATGATGAAGGGGATAATGAGTTTAAGTCCAGCAGCGAAAATAATACCAAGCTGACCCTGTCTCAGCGTTTTCGCAGCAAGTGTCCGTTGTGTAATGTACTGATTCAAGCCCCAATAGTAAAAATTTGGAATCCAAAGACCGATGACCAGTGCTGTCCAGGGTAATACAGGATGATCACTGGGAAGGATCATGTGAAGTTTATCAGCGTTGTGTTCAAAAAAGCTGCCGACTCCGCCAACAGCAATAAACCCGAGTATCATCGTAATGAAACCACCAATGATCAGTGCTGATCCCTGGAAAAGATCAGCCCAGGCAACTGCTTTTAGTCCCCCCCAGGTCGTATAAAGGGCGGCAATCCCTCCGATAAGCCAAACGGAGTGAATCAATCTCAAATCGAAAATTGTATGTAAAGCTAAAGCTCCGGAATAAATCACCGCCGAAATGGTGACAAACACGTAAATGAGCATGGTGTAAAACGCCATCAATGCTCGAGCTTTTGAATTATATCGATATTCGAGAAATTCAGGCATGGTATAAATACCAGCCTGGAGAAATTTCGGTAAAAAGAAAATGCATACAAAAACCAGACAGATGGCTGCCATCCATTCGTAACTGGCAACCGCCATGCCTGCAATACCAGCGCCCTGTCCTGCCATGCCAACAAAATGCTCGGTGGAGATATTAGCGGCAATGAGCGAAAGTCCGATAAATGGCCATAACAATCCACGACTTGCTAAAAAGAAATCCTCACCTGTTTCTTCTTTGCGGCTTTTATACATACTGATACCAACGACGACCAGGAAGAATAACAGAAACAATGCTACATCGAACAAACTCAATTCCATAACTAACTCCTTTTACAAAAAAATTCTTAATTTACAGGATTAACACGATTTCCAAAATCAAAATAAGATGAACAGACCTTTTGGAATATGATTATAAATTTTCCTCTCATTCCCTTCAAAACAGATGTTATTCTTCAATATAGAATACATCACCTAATACTTTTAATTTTGTTTTGATTACCCCTGTTTTAGAGTCCTCGTAAAATGGAAGGATCTCACCTACAGTGATTTCGCATTTAGCAATCAGTTTATCAATTTCTGCATCTGTAACCTTTTTCACACATTCCACAAGATCACCGAGACTATATCCATTGACTGAATATCCTAGGCAAATCTGTGCCTCAACTTTGTCCCTGCTGGTAACGGCGACCTCTCGCATACTGTGCCCAAATCTTGCAATCTTTGTCCCATGTGCATCATGCCATGCATAAAAAGCCGAAATGGTGGATAATTGTTGTTCCTGACTGCAAGATATTGGATCTCTGCAGAACGAACAATTACTTATTCGATACACTCTGATTGAAAATTATACTCGTTAAGGGTTAAAATGTAACAAATGCTGTCATTCCTGTGGATGCAGGAATCTCCATATTTACATTTAGTTAGGAGATGTCTGTATTCATTGGCATGACATTAAAAACTAACCCTCAACGAGTATAACGTTTAAAAAATTTAAGCCGATGATCATTGAAAATAGGTCTAAAATGCTCCGATGCCCCAAAATAATCAGTATGGTTATATGCTAAATCCCAAGAATTCTTCTTATCCGGTGAAATACAAATACGCCGCAATGATTAGCACCAGCACAATCAGAGAAGCGACAACATCGCTCACGTTCCAACTGCTACGAGATTCCTTACGATCTTCAGCGGTCATGGTCGAGTAGGTTAAACCACTGATTTTCTCGTAAGATGGTTCCTTGGTCATGTAACTAACTACAATCATAACCACTACACAAACAATAAATATCAATAAACTATAATATTGGAAAAAAATATTATTGATAATCCAGAAAAAAGAACCTAGTTTATAATTAAAACCATCTACAAGTTTGATTGGTGTATCAACGAGCAATCGGAACAATCCCATAACAAAGCCAGTAATCAAGGCTGCCAGGCATCCCTTACTATTCAGCCGTTTCATAAAAACACCAAAGAAAAAGACCACAAAAATTGGTGGTGCCAGATATGCTTGCACACCTTGTAGATAGTCATACAGTCCTTTACCACCACGGATCACCGGAATCCACATCAGACCGATCAAAACCATAACGGTGGTAGCCACTCGACCTATCCAAACCAGTTGATGCTGGGTTGCTTTAGGTCTTAATCTCGAATAAAAATCCATAGTAAACAGGGTCGAAGATGCGTTAAACACACCCGCCAAAGAACTCATTAAGGCTGCCAGAAGGCCAGCCACGACAATGCCTCGCACTCCAATTGGCAATACATACGCCACCAGAAGCGGGAAAGCTTCTTGAGCCCTATCACGCAGCAGTTGTCCCTGTGAATCAAAAAACACTTGCTGAATCGCTGCTATCGTTCCGCTCTTAGCCAGGGCAAAACAGATCATTCCGGGAATGATAAAGATGAAAACCGGTAACAATTTCAGATAAGAGGCACAAATAGAACCACGCCGAGCTTCTCGTTCACCGGGCGCTCCCAGTGCACGCTGAACAATATATTGATCCGTACCCCAGTACCACAATCCAATAATCGGCGCACAAAACAACATGCCCAGCCAGGGGTAATTATCATTAAAATACCATGCCATGCGACCTGCCTCTCGAACTGGCTCCCATGTTCCTTGAATACCACTCGGCACTAGTGGTTTCCAGAGGTTAAACATTTCCGAACCGGCAATTTGACGCAATTCGCCCCAGCCCCCCAGAGCTTTCAGTCCAAAAATAGTCACCAACATTGATCCCAATACAAGAATGATGGTTTGCATCGCTTCTGTGTAGGCTACTGCACGCAATCCTCCAAGGATAGTATAGATACCCGTCAGGACGATCACGAGAATAGAACCGATCCAAAAGCTATCCAATCCCATAAAATTAATATCTGGTAAAAGAACGCTGAAAACAACCCCGCCAGCAAAAATACCAACGGCAATTTTGGTCAGGACATAAGCGACCAGGGAAATAATCGAAAGAACCGTACGTGCGGTTGGCGAGAAACGCCTTTCCAGAAATTCGGGCATTGTAAATACTTTGGAGCGCATGTAGAAAGGCACCATGATCCAAGCCAGAACCAACAGACACCAGGCATGTAGTTCATAATGCGCCATTGCGACGCCGTCAGTCGCACCAGAACCAGCCAAACCCACCNNAAAATTGACGCCCCAATGATAAACCAGCCCAGATGACGACCTGCCAGGAAATAATCGGTAGTTGTATCTTGCCTTTGTTTGATCACCCACCATGCTAAACCCAGAATCACCAGAAAATAACCAGCCACAATAATCCAATCAAGTGCTGCAAACGTAGCCATAAATTTTTTCCTCCATTTGTTGTATGTTGAGAAATCGGTGAAAGGTGATTATTCTTCACCTACTAATTCAGTTAGACAATTACTCTCCCAAAACCATCTAATAAACAAACAAAATTATGAACTCTATCTAATTCTGCGTTTCTAAGATTATTCCCTTAAAACAGCTCTTTATCACTCGTTCAATTATAATCGTGTACACTATTTTTTCAATGATTCAATTATATAAAATTAAAATCAAAAAAGCAAAAAAAATTTTGCATAAATTAATTTTTTTTAAAATCAACACAAGCATACTTTGCCAATTTTTAAAATTTGCTATCTTAATAAAATCATTAAACAATTTCTGTTAAAATTTAGGGGAGAAAAAATTAAATCGAAAGGAGAAAATTACTCTCCGTAGCCCAAGCTTCCTACCTATATGTTCAAAATCTGCTAATACTGCCAAGTTTAAGCAAAACAAAGTGCTAAGTTACAGCAAATACTAATTTGTGTTCCCTGAAATCCAAGACATGGCTGACTATCCGATTGAAGTCGATGATAGAATCATAATAACGGAAAGCAGTCATACCTTTGCTTTTTGAGCGCTTTAAAGAAAACTGAAAAAATACAAAAAAATACTTGACAATTTTGTTATGATTTTGTATAATAAATATAATTAGCATACCTAATATATTTTTAACTATTTCACAGCCAAATATTTCATAATGGGAATAGATATTAAAAATCCTACCCCTTTGTACCAACAAATTGTGGAAGATATAAAGGATAAGATTTCATCCGGAGAAATAAAGATTGGAGAGCAACTGTGTTCTCAGCAAGAATTAGCACGTCAATATGGTGTGAGTTTAATTACAATAAAAAAAGCTTTAGCATATCTAACTAATGAAAGAGTCATCTTTAGTCGAGTGGGAAAAGGAACTTTTGTAACTCGACCGTCTGCACCTATTGATTTCTCCAAACACAAGACAATAGGTCTCGTTCTTAGTGATTTGAAAAATCCCTTCTTTTCTTTAATTGTTCATAGTGTCGAGGCAAACGCATCCGAAAAAGGATATAATTTACTTCTCTCACACACATCCGACCGACTTGAAAAAGAAGAAAGTCAAATTCACCATTTTCTCGATATCGGAGTGGATGGATTGATTATTGCCTCACTGACTCATATATATCGTGCCACAGATACCATTCGAAACTTGAAAACTGAAAACTTTCCCTTTGTAATGATATCCTATATTGCCGATGAAGATATATATTTCATCGGGACAGATCATGAACAGGGCGCCTTTATAGCCACAGAGCACCTTATTAAATTAGGCTATGAAAAAATTGGCTACATCAATGGTGAAGAGGGCAATCTTCTTGGAGAACTTCGAAAAAAAGGCTATATTCGAGCACTTCAGCAGTATGGGAAAGAATATATCGAACATTTTGTTTTTCAACTGCCGCTGAAAAGAAATGATTACCAATCAGGTTACCAAATTGGAGAACAATTTTTTAGGCTTACTGATAGACCTGATGCAATGTTTGTGTATAAAGATCTGGCAGCGCTTGGCTTTGAACAGGCTGTGCTTGATCAAGGTAACAAAGTTCCTGGTGATGTGGCAATTGTTGGTTTCGATAACATCGAAGGTTCTCGTTATGCACCCGTTCCTTTAACAACAATACATCAACCAACTGATGAAATTGGTAAGTTAGCTGTTGAAACAGTTATAAAACGAATAGAAGGTGGAGAAGCCCAAATACAAACTATTTTAGCTCCAAAATTGGTTATCAGGAAATCTTGTGGTGCAAAAGTAAAAACTTCTACTTAAAAAATATGGTATTTTTTTAATGTCGTAGTATAACTGGTTTACTACAAATATTATAAATCGATATTTCATAATATCTGAAAATGGAGTTTTATTTTGTCTATTCTAGAGGAAAAAAACTCTCGTATTTTCAGTGCGAAATTTGTTTATAAGAGCAGAAATAGATTCCTGTTCTTTAAACACGTATCTAATTCTCATAACCGCTTTTGCTTAGCCATCAGAATTATATTTTGGTCAAACAACAAACCCCTTCCTCTGTTAATACTACCAAGATTTTATTCCTTAGATAATGCATTGAAAACGAAATTAAACGGAAAATATTTACAGTTACTTAAAGGAGTCAAGGATGAAAAAGAAATTTTGTTCTATTTATCTTGCTTTTTGCCTCATTCTTTTCGTAACAAATGTACAGGCTGGTACCACAGGAAAAATTTCTGGAACGGTGAAAGATGCTCAAAATAATGAGCCTCTTGCTGGCGTTAATGTCATCATTGAAGGGACGACAATGGGCGCAGCAACAGATCATGACGGTTTTTATTTCATTATCAATGTTCCACCAGGTAAATACAATGTCAGAGCTTCTATGATGGGTTACGATGTGCAGAGTAAGGTGGAAGTAAAAGTAATTACTGATATTACGACGAAAGTTGATTTCAAACTCAATGCCACTGTAATTGAAGGTGAAATCGTAACCGTAGTTGCCGAACGTCCACCCATCCAAAAAGACCTTACTTCCAGTCTTCAGGCGTTTGCAGGAGAAGAAATTGCTGCATCGCCCGTGGAGAATCTTCCTCAATTATTGGAAACCCAGGCAGGCGTCTCTCCAGTTGAGGATATGGAGAAAGCTAGTGTCATTCGAGATACGCCAGGTGATGGCTTACACATCCGTGGTGGTAGAGAGAATGAGACGGCTTTCTTATTGGACGGTGTCAGAGTGGACAATCCTATTTGGGGTGGAGCTGGATATACGCAGAACACTTCAGGAAGCACGGTGACCGAAATGATGACTATTTTGGGAACTTTCAATGCTGAATACGGTGGCAAAATGTCAGGTGTTATTAACCTGGTAACCAAAAAAGGAACAGATAAATATAGTGGTAAGGTTCGTGGATATACTGATAAGTTTGGTATAAAAAAATTCGATCGGAACACATTTCAGGGTGATGTGACTTTTAGTGGACCTCTACCTTTTCTAAAAAATGTAACCTTTTTTACTAATGCTCAATATCGAACTACTGATGGTCGATTTAAGGCTTACATAATTCCCAAGTGGACTGATTCAAAGGGTAATGTGCCAGTAGAGGACGAGAACGGTAATCCCCTGGGGAAAGAAGTATCCGCAGACTGGAAGGATGAATGGAATACCTTACTAAAACTGACCTGGCGAATTACTCCAAACCTAAAATTTATGAGCAGTTATGTTCGTGCACATATTCAGAAGGTCAAATATTATCATGACTACAAATACCTGCCCTACGGCATGCCCTGGAGCGACGAGAAAAGTGATGGCTTTACTTTTAACTTAACACATAATTTGAGTCCCAGTACATTCTATGAAGTGAATGGCTCGTATCAGAGAATTGACTATTGGATGGGAGTACACAAGACAAGAGAACAAAGAATCGTCATGGGATCGAGGTTAGAGGATCTAGTGTATGGATTCAAGTATTTGGGGGCAAACCAAAGATTTTGGGCAGACAGTTCCAGAACTTATCAACTCAGTTTCAACATAACCAGTCAGGTCAATCCAATCCATCTCCTTAAAGCTGGTTTAGATATCCGATATTTAGATCTTTTCCACCGTTTGGATACTTCATGGAGTACGCCTGTGGCAGAATTAACAATTGGCAGCGATGAAGAGGGGAATCCTATAACAGAGATTGTTGAAAATCATCATGCGTATGCTAATAGTCATCCGATTGAATGGGCGGTATATATTCAGGATAAGATAGAGTTGGAAAGTATTGGAATGATCTTAAATGCCGGGCTCCGTTGGGAACGCTGGAACATTGGTGAGAAATATATGGAAGATCCTGAGATTCCCATGGAAACCGTTTTATTGCCTACTAAACCAAAAGATAGAATCAGCCCCAGATTAGGAATATCTTATCCAATTTCTGATAAGGCAGCCTTTCATTTTGCCTATGGACATTTCTATCAGTTCCCCAGCTATGTCGATTTACTTTCCGGGATCAATGAAAAAAGCCGGTATCCCGATCGACCTAACCTAACTGGGGTGGGATTGGCCATATTTAATCCCAATACCAATGTCGAAAAGTCGATAACCTATGAGGCGGGTGTACAGACACAGTTAATGCCGGATGTCTCGTTAAATGTGACAGCTTTTTATCGAAAATTATCCGACCTGGTTGGTGTAACCTGGATTCAGACGGCTGGATATATTTACTTTGATAATGTAGATTTTGGTAATTCAAAGGGTTTGGAGTTTTCATTAAATAAACGATTCAGTAATTATTTTTCAGGTCGTGTCAATTATACTCTGTCACAAACTCTTATTAGTACTTCAAGTCCGATGACCGCAGCCCAAACAGTTTCCAGTGCGCCCATTCAATATAAAAGTCATTTAGCTGATTGGGATAGGACTCATGATCTGGCGGCTCTTCTAAATATTAGTAATCCCAAAAGCTGGGCTATAAGTTTGAACGGCAGAATGAAATCGGGTAGACCATATACTATTCTGGCAGAACACAAGAACACGGAACGAATGCCATGGAATATTAATGTGGACATGAGACTGAGCAAATATTTCAAATTTTTTGATCTCAAACAGGTTCTGTATCTGCAGATTTTCAACATTTTTGATCGTCAAAATATTTATTGGGTCTATGATGTAACAGGAAAATGGAATGATGATGGCGATCCAGGTACGCCGCCTGCACGTGATGCGAATCCCAGACGTATTTCTGATGGACGAAGAGCCAGAATCGGATTTAAGGTTGAATTCTAATTTTTTCTTATACTTATTATTCATTTTTTGGGGGGCAATTAATATCTGATGATCATTACAAGGATTCGAAATTAAAAAATAAGTAAATTAATTTACTCGCAGGGAGTCTCATTATGAGAAAAAAGAAAATGCTATTTCCAACATTTGTTGGTTTTATGGTAGTACTCATGATAAAACTGGCCTCGGCTCAACCGCGATTAGAGTGGGAGCGTTGGGGCAACATTGGTGTTGGGAAATTAGTCACCAAAATGTCGAATACTAATAATATTGGTTCGGGTCGTTTAAAATTTCCAGAGTTGACCAAATTTCCAGCTTTCGAGTACCCATATAATCCGGATCCAGATGCACGTCATATTTATTATGCCGTGGGTGTCTCGTTCCATGTAGGAGGATTTACAATGGATCGAGGACCTGAATGGGATCGTGATCCTAACAGTTTTGCTGAACCGTTATTAGATAGCGGAGATCAAGCCAGTTTCAGATTCTACAAAGGATTTCATTTTGACGGTTTTCCTGATTTCATTCCTCCACCTTCAATAGATGTGAAAGCTAATCTTGTATCCATTAGTGATGATAGCAGCGGGTGGCCTCAAGCTGGTTGGCCGGCAACCTATCCAACGACTGATCCTATACTGGATAGAATAGCGCCAAACTATCCCACCATATATAATCAGGGAATAGCTGATCCTATACCACTGCTATTGGATACATTGCTTGGTTTTCCTGGTGCCGGTCCCAACAAGTATTCTCCTCCTGGTCTTTACTATCCCGGCAAAGTAGTTGCCGACCAGGAAGCTTTCACCGTGAGTTTTGCCCGTAATATAGCTGAAACTGGAAATTATGACGTTCCGAATGGTCATCTCATGATTTATACGACTCTCAGGGGACTGAGTTGGGGAGGGGATCTTGCTGAAGACTTTCTGTTTTGGATTTTTAGTGTGACAAATATCGGAACTGAGCCTATTGACTCTACTTATTTCGGCATGTTTGCGGATTTTGACTTTCCTTGGGCAAGCTATGAAGAGTATCACAGTTATTCGGAAACGGAATGTTTTGCTTTTGATACCTATGATATAGATGATGAGACTGGAGAGGAACTTAAAATCGGCTACGGTTGGGATGGGGATGGTGATATAGCCGGCGCTAACGTTGGCGATTGGGAATACCATGAAGCGAAATTAACCGATGAAACTCCGGTCAAGAATGTGGCATTAGCTGGCATTATCTTTCTTCAAACACCCAAAGATACGTTGACTGGAGAAGAGTTGGGAGTTACTACCTGGGATGCCTTCGCTATAACTGAAAAAGGAACTGTTGAAGGGATTGGAAATTATACTTCAAGATTTTACTGGCTAAATGTTGCCAATACTGGTCAGTTCGGCAGAGACACAGACCCTGACGATCCTGATGGTGATCGGATTGATAATTGGACCTGGGAAAATCCATTTCCCAAAGGATCAGAACAACTGTACAGTTATGGCAGTCGATGCGGCATGACTATTAATACCGGTCCCTTTAGATTAGATCCTGGAGAAACTGACACCTTAATCTGTGCAACAATCATGGGTGAGAACCGCGCTGATCTTTTTAAGAATGCAAAAGTTGCGCGGCAAATATTCAAATCTGGCTGGATTGTGCCAAAACCACCATTCGAACCGAGATTAATTACCGAAGTAAGAAGCGGAAAAATTACTTTGAAATGGGGTACAATAAGTGAAAACGATTCATTAAACGAATTAGTTGGACGACAACCGTTTGAAGGTTACAAAATTTTCCGTAGCGAAGATGGAGGTAAAACCTGGGGTAAACTACCAATAACGGATGAGAATGGAACCGTGGTGGACTATGTTCCAGCAGCGCAATATGATTTGGCTAATGGAATTACAGGAGCTTCCCCAATTATTCCAACATTTAATCGCGGTAACGATACTGGTTTAGAAGGAATCAGAGCAGCAACAGATTCAGTTCGTGAGATATATATTAAAGATTTGGGTAAAAATGTCCGGGATACGGTTCGATATATTTACGTAGATGAATCTGTAATCAATGGATTTTCCTATCGCTATGCTGTGTTAGCGTATGGCGCCGGGGATGAAACCCCAGAAGGTTTGCAACCGTTGCAGAATTCGAGGACTTCTGGACCAAATGTTGTAACCGTTATCCCACATGCTCCCAAGGCACAGGCTAAATCTGATTTGAGATCAATTAAAGTTGTGCCGAATCCTTACAAAGTTGTCAATCCCCAGGAGACTGCTGCAAGAGAACGGATGCTTAAGTTTACCCATTTACCTGAAGAATGTACAATTCGTGTCTTCAATGTAGCTGGTGAACTCATCGTTACGTTACATCATGATGCAAATTCTCCTATCTTTTCTGAAGAACAATGGAATCTCCGTAGTGATGAAAACCGCGAAGTGGCACCAGGACTGTATTTTTATCATGTACAGTCGGATTTGGGAGATAATACAGGAAAATTGGTGATTATCAAATAATGGAATATGATACTGAATAGTAAATATATGAATGGCATTTTACTCATCAAGGTTGTTGCCGAACCTGAATGGTGGAAATAAAAGGATTTTCATTATGAAAATAATTATAATAGCAGCTCTATTATGTGTTGCTATGTTTATCAGAACAGTTTTTGGACAACCGCGATTAGAGTGGGAGCGTTGGGGCAACATTGGTGTTGGGAAATTAGTCACCAAAATGTCGAATACTAACAATATTGCTTCTGGTCGCTTAGCCTTTCCAGAGCTGACAAAATTACCTGCTTTGGAGTATCCATATAATCCGGATTTAGATGCACGTCATATTTATTATGCCGTGGGTGTCTCGTTCCATGTAGGAGGATTTACAATGG
>JABAOH010003305.1_pt6 | contig 11364 bp, 12 predicted proteins | sample 7062181 | NCBI WGS metagenome assembly JABAOH01 (sample SAMN14538630, study PRJNA623070) | marine sediment metagenome | biome: marine biome [ENVO:00000428]; feature: marine pelagic biome [ENVO:01000023]; material: deep marine sediment [ENVO:00002113]; isolation source: pool of 5 deep marine... | reverse complement strand
GAGCAGGTGGAAACGCAGCTCGAGCGCGAGCCCTATCCGCTGCCGAGCATGAGGCTCAATCCGGCGATCACCTCGATATTCGACTTCGACTACGACGACTTCGATCTCGTCGACTACCGTTATCATCCCGTTATAAAAGCGCCGATAGCCGTGTGACGTGGCAGCGCGCCGATGCAGCTAACCATCGTCGTCGCCATGGATCGAAATCGCCTGATTGGCGACGAAGATCGCCTTCCCTGGCGGCTCGCGGCGGATCTGCGCCGCTTCAAGGCGCTCACCATGGGCAAGCCGATGGTTATGGGGCGGCTCACCCACGAGTCTATCGGCAGGGCGCTGCCGGGGCGCAGGAATATCGTGCTGAGCCGCGACCCGCACTATCGGGCAGAAGGTTGCGAGGTAGCCGCAAGCCTCGACGAGGCGCTGGAGCTTTGCGCGGGCGTCGACGAGGTCATGATCATCGGCGGCGCGCAGCTCTACGCCGAGGCGCTGCCGCGCGCCGATCGCCTGCACCTCACCCTTCTCGATGGGAGCTTCAGCGGCGATACCTGGTTTCCGCCCTACGACCGCAGTCAATGGCGGGAAACGTTTCGCGAGGATCACCCGGCCGGGCCGGATGCCCCGTGCCCGTACAGCTTCGTGGTTCTCGAGCGCGCCTAGCGGTGGCTACGCGTTTCGCCGCCGGGCGGGAACACTGAACCGGCGCCCGTCATCGAGACGTAACGCCGTCAATCGCCCGCCCCAAACGCAGCCCGTGTCCAGGTGATACACGTGGTGTGCGGGCTCGAGCGGCTCGTTGATCTGCAGCGTCGCCCAGTGTCCGAAGACAATCGACTCTTCGCGGCTGCGGCGGTTGACCGCCGCGAACCAGGGCACCAGCTCGCCGGGCTGACTGCCCGGGGGGCCGCTGTGCCTCAGGTCGAGGCAACCGTCGGCGTCGACGTAGCGAATGCGCGTGAGCGCATTGGTGATGAAACGCAGTCTTTGTGAGCCGGCTAGCTCCGCGTCCCAGCAGCTCGGCTCGTCGCCGTACATTTCCCGCAGAAACTCCGTGCGCGCGTCGCCGGCGATTGTGGCCTCCACCTCGCGGGCGAGACGCTCGGCTGTGGCGATGTCCCACTGGGGCGGCAGACCCGCGTGAACCATGGTGTAGGGTATGCCGGCTTCGCGCACCAGCAGCGGCTGTCGCGACAGCCAGCCGAGCAGCTCGTTCGCGTCGGGCGCCTCGAGGATGTCGCGCACGGTATCCTGGGTGCGCAGCTTTCGCACCCCCGCGGCAATGGCGAGAAGATTGAGATCGTGATTGCCGAGCACCACCTTCGCGTCGCCGCCAAGCTCGGAGACGAAACGCACAACGTCGAGGGATCGCGGTCCGCGGTTGACGAGATCGCCGACGAACCACAGCCGGTCCTCACCGCGACGGAACTCGAGCTCGCGCAAAAGCGCCTCGAGCTCGTCGAAACAGCCCTGAACGTCGCCTATCGCGTAAACGGACACCGAAAGAACCCTCGAGCATTCATCGACGGGGACAGTGGAGCACAGAGACGGCGCCGCCCATCGGCGCGCTGCTCAATGAAGGATATTCGGAATCGACAGCCGGAATAGCGGGATCTCCGTATCGAAGGCCACGCCGTCGTCGGCCATCATCTGATAGCTGCCTTCCATGGTTCCGACCGGAGTCTCGATGAGCGCCGCGCTGGTGTACTGAAAGTGTTCGCCCGGCACGAGCCGCGGCTGCTCACCGACGACGCCCTCGCCGCGCACCTCCTGCACCTTGCCGTCCGCGTCGGTGATGACCCAGTGGCGGGTGAGCAGCTGGGCCGGGACGGTGCCCACGTTGCGGATAGTTACCGTATAAGCGAACACGTACCTGCTGGAGTCCGGCTCGGACTCGTCGGCGATGTACACGCTCTTTACCGCAACTTCGAATCGGTAGTCAGGGCTTTCCGTTACCATGCCGCGCATTTGAACTGAATCGTTGAGGGCTTTCAAGCAAGCCGTTCAACTGTACTAGAGCGTCAGCGATCCCGCCAGGATCCTGCACTGTATCGCCTCGCTGAGGTGCGGCGTCTCGATGTCCTGCGCATCGGCCAGATCGGCAATCGTGCGCGCGACGCGCAGCACGCGATGTGTGCTCCGTGCCGAGAGACGCAGACGCTCGATGGCTTTTACCAGCAGGCGCCTTTGTGCGCAGCGCAGGCGGCAATCGCGGTCGACCTGCGCCACGCTGAGCAGCTGGTTCGGGCAGCCGGCGCGTGCGAGCTGTCGCTCGCGCGCCCGCGTCACGCGGACACGAACGGTCGCGCTTTGTGCGCTCTCGCGTTTGCCGGCCGGTTGCATGTGTTCGATCGGCAACGGCGGCACTTCGATCTGCAGATCGATCCGGTCGAGCAGGGCCCCGGAGACGCGCCTGCGATAACGCAGAACCTGCTCGCGGGTGCAGCGACAGCGTTCGCTATGGTCACCCAGATGGCCGCAGGGACACGGGTTCATGGCCGCTATCAGCTGAAAGCGCGCAGGAAACACGCAATGCCGGGCGGCGCGTGCGATGCTGACGCTACCCGACTCGAGCGGCTCGCGCAGAACCTCGAGCACCCGCCGGTCGAACTCCGCGAGCTCGTCTAGAAACAGTACACCGTGATGGGCGAGCGAGATCTCGCCGGGGCGCGGCTGCGCGCCGCCGCCTACCAGAGCCACGCCGGACGTCGTGTGGTGCGGAGCGCGGAAGGGACGCCGACCCCACCGGGCGATCGGTGGAAGCTGTCCGCTCACCGAAGCGACGGTCGCGTGCTCGAGCGCCTCGTCCTCGGTCATGGCCGGCAGGATGCCGGGAAGACGCATCGCCAGCATGGTCTTGCCGGTGCCGGGAGGCCCCACCAGCAGCAGGTGGTGCGCGCCGGCAGCGGCGATCTCCAGGGCGCGTTTGGCCCGGTGCTGGCCCGAGATATCGCCGAGATCGGGGCCGGCGTCGGGCGCCGCGGGGGCGCTGTCGGCGACATGCGCCTCGAGCGCCCGGCCGAGCGCGAGATGCGCGTACACCTCGCGCAGAGTCGAGGCCGGCAGCACGCGCAGCGCTCTCGCGAGCGCCGCCTCGTCGCCGTCGGCACGCGCCACCACCAGCGCGCGCCCGGCGTCGCGACAGGCCAGCGCCGCCGGCAACACGCTGCCGGTGCGTCTCAGCGTGCCGGTGAGCGCCAGCTCGCCGACGAACTCGTGGGCGTCGAGGGCGTGGGTCGGGATCTGGCCGCTCGCAGCGAGTATGCCGAGCGCAATCGGCAGGTCGAAGCGCCCGCCCTCCTTGGGCAAGTCCGCCGGGGCCAGGTTCACGGTGATATGGCCGTCGGGAAACGCGAAGCCGCTGTTCATGAGCGCGCCGCGCACGCGATCCTTGCTCTCCCTGACGGCCGCCGCCGGCAGCCCGACGATGGACCAGCGCGGCAGTCCGCCCGTGAGGTGCACCTCCACCACCACGAGCGGCGCCTCGATGCCGAGCCTTGCGCGGCCAAAGACCACCGCGAGGCGCCCCGCGGATCCCTCGCCGTTCATGGCAGGGAAGCCTAGCGGCGCGGCGCGCGCCGGCCCAGGGGCGCCGGACGCGCCGTGTGTGCGGAATTCGCCGCCCCGAGCGGGGTCTTACGACCGCCGTTCGGCGTCGACGCGCTGCTCGAGCTCGGCGACCTTCGCCTCCAGCGCCGTCAGCTTCTCGCGAGTGCGGGCCAGCACCGCGGCCTGCACGTCGAACTCCTCGCGGCTGACGAGCTCCATGCGCGCCATTGCCGCCGACACGGCAGCGTGCAGGTTGTTGCGCAGGTCTTCGTGCACGCGACCGAAACCGGCCGGCAGGCCTTCCGCGATGCGCTTGACCAGCGCGTCCAGGGTCTTGGGGTCGATCATCTCGTCATCCGTCTCTGCGGCACATTCGGCGTGTCGGTGAGGGCCATTTAGCCCGATGCATGGCGGTGGCACAAGGCGGGCGCTGCTCGGCGATGAGCGCGCGCTGCGGGCAACACGCTCGGGTCCCGTCATGCTCAAATTGCCAAGCGCTGCGCATAATGCGCAGGGGACCGTCGTCCCGACACCGACACGGCGCCGGTGTCACCCCTATCCAAAGCCCCGGGGGATACCTAAAATAGTGCGTTGACCGGCGCATTGGCGGCCGGAGCCGGGGCAAACGCCCGCTATCGAGGTAATCAATGGCCGGCAGGCTACTCGACAAGGCAGTCCTGAAGACACTGGTTCCGCCCCAGTCGCTGAACCACGACAATTTCCAGGAGCTGGCGCAGAAGGCCGTCATCGAGGACGTGCCGGCGGGACGTGACGTCTTCAAAAAAGGCGACATGGACCGCAAGACGGTCTACCTGCTGGAGGGGGAGCTGGAGCTTCGCAACGACACCGGCATCGCCGGTGTGCTGCGCGGCGGCTCCAAGGAATCGAAGCATCCCATCGCCAATCAGCAGCCGCGCCAGGTGACCGCCAAGGCCAAGAGCAAGTGCACGGTCGTGCGCTTCGATACCGACCTGCTCGATATTCTCCTCACCTGGGACCAGCTCTCCGGCATCGAGGTCAGCGACATTTCGATGGACGACGGTCCCTCGGGTGCGAACAATGCCGAGGGCGGCTCGAGCGGCGACTGGATGACCCGTATTCTCCAGTCCAAGGCCTTTCTGCGTATCCCTCCCGCGAACATCCAGCACATGTTCATGCGTCTGCACGAGATGCCCGTCAAGGCCAATCAGGTCATCGTCAAGCAGGGTGACGATGGTGACTATTACTACATCATCAGCCACGGCAAGTGTAAGGTGACCCGGGCCTCTTCGTCCGGATCGCGCGTGACGCTCGCCGAGCTCGGCGATGGCGACGCCTTCGGCGAGGAAGCGCTGCTCTCCGACGGGAAGCGCAACGCGACTGTGGTCATGCAGACCGACGGTCTGCTGATGCGCCTGTCGAAGGACGATTTCAATCAGCTGCTCAAGGCGCCGATGCTCAAGGAAGTGGATCTCGAGCAGGCCAAGGCGATGGTCAAGCAGGGCGCGGTGCTCATCGATGTGCGCATGGAGAGCGAGCACAAGGCGGGAAGCATCAAGGGCAGCATCAATGTGCCGCTGTTCATGCTCAGGCTGAAGTCGGAGGGCTTCGATCCGAGCAAGAAATACATCTGCTATTGCGAGACGGGCAGGCGCAGTCAGGCCGCCGCCTACATCATGAGCGAGGCCGGTTTCGACAGTCACGTGCTCAAGGGTGGCCTTCAGTCCATCGCCCAGTCTCAAGGCGGTTAGACGACATCGAACAGGCAGCCCCCGCGGCCGTGGACCGCTACGCGGTCATGGGCTATCCCATCGCGCACAGCAAGTCACCGTACATTCACGGCGCCTTTGCGGCGCAGACCGGGCAGAGGCTTCGCTACGAGGCCATCTGTGTCGCGCCCGGCGGCTTTACCGAGGCGGTGGCCGCCTTTCGCGAAGCGGGGGGGCGCGGCCTCAACGTGACCCTGCCCTTCAAGGAGGAGGCATTCGCCATCGCCGACAGCGCCAGCGAGCGCGCCACCCTGGCGGGCCGACAATACCGACGGCGTCGGCCTCATCCGTGATCTCACGGACAACCACGGCATCGTGCTCGCGGGCCTGCGCGTGCTGCTTCTCGGCGCGGGCGGCGCGGCACGCGGGGTGATCGCACCGCTGCTGGCGGCGAACCCCCGGTGCCTGGTGATCGCCAACCGCACCCACGGGCGCGCCGTGGAGCTCGCCCGGCGTTTTGCCGGGGCCGGCGAGATCTCGGCGCGGGAATTCGCGGCGCTCGAGGAAGACGCGTTCGACGTGGTGATCAACGCCACCTCGGCGAGCCTGCAGGACCAGGTCCCGGACGTTGCGTTATCCGTAGTGGCGCAGGGCGGCTGCTGCTACGACATGATGTATGCCGGGCAAGACACGCCGTTTGTTCGCTGGGCGCGTCGCTCGGCCGCGGCCGTGTGCGTGGACGGTGTCGGCATGCTCGTCGAGCAGGCTGCCGAATCGTTTTTCCTCTGGCGCGGCGTGCGACCGCGCACCGCGGAGGTGATCGCAGCGTTGCGCGAGCAGCTCGCGGTGGCCCGGTGAGCGCCGCTCGGGGCCTGAAAGTTTCCGCTGGCCAGGCAGATAGGCGTGTCGTATTAATCTAGGTTGTAAGCTTATGCACATAAGTGCGACGCCCGCTGCGCGGGCGCGCCGATGGCGCGCCGCGACCCCGCCGTCAGCTTGCCGTGCCTCTTTAAGCCATTGTTTTACTGACAGATAGTGCAAATCGGCTAATTTGTCGCCAATCTGTCACAAGGCCTCACGGGAACAGCCGCGGGGGCCGTTTGTCGCAAATTCTCCACAAACTTATCCACAGAAATTGTGAACAAGTCGCGACCCGGCTCAGGCGCCGCGGGGGCCTGCGTGCAGGGCGTTGGCAAGCGCCGCGAGGCGCGCGAGATCGAGCGTCTCCGGGCGCGCTTGCGGATCGATGCCGAGCGCTTCGAACTCGGCCTCGCCCAGTTGGCCGCGCAGGCTGTTGCGCAGGGTCTTGCGACGCCGGGAGAACAGGTGCGCCACGAGCCGTTCGAACGCGCGTGGATCGACCAGCCTCACGAGCGGCTCGGACCGCACGCGCAGACGCACCAGCGCCGATGTGACCCGCGGCGGCGGGCGAAAGGCCCCGGCACCGACCTCGAAGAGCTTCTCACACTCGCAGATCAGTCGCACCATGATGGTAAGCCGGCCGTAAGAGCGCCCGCCGGGCTCGGCGGTCAGCCGATCGACCACCTCCCGCTGCAACATGAAGTGCATGTCGGTGATGATCGCCGCCTGCTCGAGAAGGCGGAAAAGCAGCGGCGTCGACACGTTGTAGGGCAGGTTCCCGACCACCCGCAGGCGCTCGCCGGGAGCCGTCAGCCGGGCGAAGTCGAAATCGAGCGCATCACCGCTATGCACACTCAGGCGCGGGTCGCCCGAGTGAGCGTGCTCGAGCTTTGCCGCCAGATCCCGGTCGAGCTCGATGACGTCGAGGTGGTCGCAGCGTTCGAGCAGGGCATCGGTCAGCGCGCCCAGGCCGGGGCCGATCTCGACGATGCGTTCGCCGGGCTTGGCATTGACGGCGCGCACGATGCGCGCGATCACCGACGGGTCGTGGAGGAAATGCTGGCCGAAGCGCTTGCGCGGTCGGTGGCCGGTCACCTCGGGCGGCTCCTGAACCCGACGCTCACTCTTCGAGGCGGTATTCGACGTAGGCCTCGTCGCGAATCTGGCGGAGCCAGGCCTGCAGCTCCTCCTCGACCTTGCGCCTGCGCAGCTCATTGGCGGCCTTGGCGCGTTGGACGTCCTGGGTGCTGTCGCGGTCGCGGCGAGCGAGCACCTGAACGATGTGCCAGCCGAACTCGGTCTCGAACGGCTCGCTGACCTCGCCGTCCGCGAGCCGATCCATGCTCTTCTCGAAAGACTGGATGGTGTCACCGGGATTGAGCCAGCCCAGATCGCCACCCTTGGCGGCCGAGCCGGGATCGTCGGAATTGGCCCGCGCGAGCTCGCCGAAGTCGGCACCGTTGACGATACGCGCACGCAGCACGCGCAAGCGGGCACGGGCGTCGTTGCTGCTGATGACCTCGTTGGTTTTGATGAGTATGTGCCGGGCATGGGTCTGATTGATGACGTGGCGCTCGGCGCCGCGCACGTCGAGCAGCTTGATGAGGTGAAATCCGCTCGGGCTTCGAATGATGTCCGAGACCTCGCCCTTCTCGAGCTCCGGGACGATGCTCTCGAAAATCGTCGGCAGCTCGGCGGCCTTGCGCCAGCCGAGATCGCCGCCTTCGAGTGCCTGGCGGCCGTCGGACTCGGCGGCCGCGGTACGGCCGAAGTTGGCACCGCCTTTGAGGCGGGCCAGGATGTCTTCGGCCTTATTCTTGGCGGCTGCCAACTCCTCCGGCGAGGCGCCGTCGGGAACGGCGCTGAGGATGTGACCCACGCGGTACTCGGTAATCTCGCTGCCCTGCTTGGCCCGGGTGGCAAGATAGTTGTCGATGTCGCGCTCGGTAACCTGAACCCGATCCTGAACCTGCTGCTGCTGAACCCGGTTCTTGATCAGCTCGTTGCGAATCTCCTCTCGGAAAGCGGCGAAGCTGTACCCGTCGCGCTCGAGAATGTCACGGAATTGTCGCAGACTGAGCTTGTTGTCGCGGGCGATATCGGCGATCTGGCGGTTCAGCGTCTCGTCATCGATGCGAATTCCGATGACCGCGGCCATCTGCATCTGAAGGCGGTCGAGTATCAGCTGCTCGAGAACCTGTTTCTCCAGAACGTCTTTGGCCGGGGCAGGCACACCGGAATTCTGCAGTTGCTCGACGACCGTTCGCATGCGTGCCTGCAGCTCGCTTTGCACGATGACGTCGTCGTTGACCACCGCGATGATGCGATCGATCTCGATGATCTCGGGCGCGCTCGCGAGCTGTGCACGCGCCGGTCCCGCCAGGGCCAGGCCACCGATCAGAAGGAGCGCCGTTAACGTGCTGGAAGGCCTCAAAAGTCGTTCTCGTATCCGGGAATGCTGCGCTCGAGAAAGTCGACCGTGCTGCGGCCGATTCCGGTCAAGCCCTTGAACTCGATCTGGAGGAAAAATGCATCGGTCAGCTCGGTGCCGCTCAGATAACGTCGTATCACCGTGCGGAAAGCCCAGCAGCAGCTCTCGTACTCCAGGCCGCCAAAGGCCTCCACGGTCCTGTCCTGTGAAAGAGAATATGCCCAGCGGCCCACGAAACGCCAGTCCCCGGAGATGGGCCACGCCATGGATGCGTCCGTCTGTTCGAAATCGCCGCGCTCGTAGCTGTATGAGAGGTTGACGACACGCAGGGGATCGGGCTGATAGCGAAGCCCCAGGCTGTTTCGCTCTAACTGGTCCTCGCCGATATCCCATTGNNGGCGAGGCATTCGAAGTCTGCACCGCCTCGCCCGGCAGGGTTACCTCGCGATCGCGGAAATAACGAATCTGACCGATGTCGAGCCGCAGGCGTTCCTCGCCGGTGCTGCTCTCGAGCAGGCGCGACGTGAGGGCAATGCTGAGCTGATTGGCATCGCCAATGCGGTCGGCGCCGGTGAAGCGGTTCTCGCTGAAGAGCTGCGAGAAGCCGAAGTCATAGACTCCGGTGTCGAAAATCGGCAGGTCATCCTGATTCTTGAACGGCACATAGAGATAGAACAGGCGCGGCTCCAGGGTCTGCCGGAACCTGCGACCGCCGATCGACCAGTCCCTGTCGAAGAACATTCCGGCGTCGAGACTCAGGCTCGGGACCGTGCGCGTCAAGCTGCTCGATTGGCCGGGTGCAGTCTCGTCCAGCTCGTAGTGCGTCAGGCGCAGGCTCGCTTTCGGCACCACGAACCAGGCGGCGTCGCGCCACTGGTAGCTCAAGGTCGGCATCATATCCAGGCGTTGACCGATGACGCCGTTGTCGCGATCGAAATTCACGAATTCGCCGTGGCCTCCGGGAACGAACCGCCGGTTCACGCGCCGCTCGTGCGCCGCGATGCGCAGCTGAGGCAGTCGCTTGTACGGCCGGTCGGCGGGCACGATGGTGGTGTCGAGGGTCTGGAATGCCTGGGTACGCGCAAGCGCGCTCCAGCCCCTTCCGGCATATGTGATGTCCCCGGTTTGCTCGAGATAGCTCTGGCTGGCGATGGCGAGGTTGGTGCCGAGATCGGTGAAGTAGTCGGGATCGGAGACCCAGTTGAAATTGACATGCGCGTTCCAGCGGCGTGCGAACGCGCCGTCGTGCTGATAGCGAAACGCGCCCCGGTAGTCGCCGAATTCGCTGTCCTCTGGAAGATACTCTCCGGCCAGGAGCCCGCCGCCGCGCGTGGTGAGATAACGGTACTCTCCCTGAAGCTGCAGACCCCGTTTCGTCATGAGACGGCCGGCAAGCGTCGCGTCCTGGTTGGGCGCGATATTGAAATAGTAGGGTACGGTCAGGTCGAAGCCGGTGGAGTTTGCGATACGCACCGTCGGCACGAGCAGGCCCGATTTGCGCTTGTTGCTGAGAGGGAAGCTCGCGTAGGGTGTGTACAAGACCGGAACCCCGCCGATCTCGAACCAGACATTGCGCGCGGTGCCGACCTCCTCGGAGAAATCGAGCTCGAGCTCCTCGGCTTCGAGCTTCCACACCTCGGAGCCCGGATTGCAGGTCGTGTAGTCGGCGTTGTTGATGGTGACGATCTTTTCGCCCGTGATCACCGCTTCTCCGGCACCGCCACGGCTGTGATTTTCGATGAATATGAAGCTCGCATCGTTCAGCTCGGTCGTTTCGTTGCGCAGATCGAGATGTGCGCGTTCGCTCGACGCGTAGGTGCCGACATCCCAGAACTCGACGTTGCCCTCGACATCGATGAGCTCTCTGGGCTCGTCGTAGGTGAGGCGATCGGCTTTGAGCAGCCGGGTGCCGCGCTTCATCTGCACGTTTCCGCTCAACGTCGAGATGCCGCCCTCCTGCACATCCGCCGCATCACCCGCCACCTCGATGGCTTCGGGATCCTCGGCACGGCTGACGAACAGCGGTTGCGGCGGAAGCTGCAGCACCGCGCCGCATTGGGCCCAATCGGCTTCGGCGGCCGCCGGCGCATGCTGCCAGAGGAGGGCCATCAAAGCGCAGATAGCGACTGCGAGGCGGGGAGAGTGAAAGCGTCTCGACCGTCTATTCACGCAGTTCGTTCTCGTCGAGAGCGGGGCCGGCGAACGATGGCACAGATAACGGCTCGTTTCAAAGTCCGCGGCGCCAGCGGTGGTCTTTCAGTCGCCTCGTGCGGGATCCATCTGTTGCCAATCCAGCGTGTGCGTGCGCACGATTTCGGCCAGGGTCGCGATGTGATTCGGATCATCGTTGAGCGCCGGGATGTAGTGCAGGGACTCGCCGCCGCAGGCGCGGAACAGCTCCTCGCCGGCCATGGCGATCTCCTCGAGGGTTTCCAGGCAGTCGGCCGAGAACCCGGGGCACAGAACGTGGACCCGACGCACCCCGGAAGCGGCCCACTCGCGCAGCAGGCTCTCGGTGTATGGTTGAAGCCACTCCTCGCGCCCTACCCGCGACTGGAACGCGACGGCCCAGTCGCCGTCGGCCTCGCCGAGCTGCGCCGCCAGCAGCCGCGCGGTGCGCATGCATTGCGCCTGGTACGGGTCGCCGGCGTCGCAGTAGCGCTTCGGCAGGCCGTGAAACGACATCAGCAGGCGCGCGTCGTCCGGGTGCTCGCGGCGCGCGGCGCGCACGCTCTGCGCGAGCGCCTCGATATAGCCGGGATGGTCGTGGTAGTCGGACACCAGGCGCAGGTCGGGCACGTGGCGCGTCCGGCTGAGGGCCGCGAACACGGCATCGTAGGT
>JABAOH010040827.1_pt1 | contig 11365 bp, 10 predicted proteins | sample 7062181 | NCBI WGS metagenome assembly JABAOH01 (sample SAMN14538630, study PRJNA623070) | marine sediment metagenome | biome: marine biome [ENVO:00000428]; feature: marine pelagic biome [ENVO:01000023]; material: deep marine sediment [ENVO:00002113]; isolation source: pool of 5 deep marine... | reverse complement strand
TGCTGAAATGACCTTAGACTTACGAATGCGAAATTACATATTGATTGTTAAGTATACTTTTAGCTGTCTAAGATTTGGAGTACAGACATTGTCTCTAAACAAGTTCGAAGTCGGCGAAGATTTCGCGCAAAAGCTTGATTCAAGAGACCATCTTGCCAATTTCCGCCGCCTCTTCTATGTTCCTGAAGGAGCAATCTATGTAGATGGCAATTCCCTGGGCCTATTATCTGAGACTGCTGAGGTTTCAGTTCTTCGAGTGTTGGATGAATGGAAGACTCTTGGGATAAGAGGCTGGCTTGATGCTGAACAGCCTTGGTTCTACTTCGCTGAGGAGCTTGGAGCTAAATGTGCAAAGCTTGTCGGAGCTGAGGCTGAAGAAGTTGTAGCCACTGGAACAACCACTGTCAATATTCACTCTCTGGTAAATACATTTTATCGGCCAGATTCTAGGAGAATGAAGATACTTGCGGACGAACTCACTTTTCCAACCGACATCTATGCGTTGCGAAGTATCGTTAAGCTCAGGGGGTTTAGCTCGGAAGATGGTTTAGTTCTTGCAAAGAGTAGTGATGGGCGCTTCCTTGATGAGGATGACATCATTTCTCTGATGGATGAGACTATCTGTCTGGCTTTTCTTCCATCAGTACTGTATCGATCTGGTCAACTTCTTGACATGAAGTATCTTACTGAGGAGGCACACAAAAGAGGCATAGCGATAGGCTTCGATTGCTCCCATTCTGTTGGTGTTATGCCGCATCATTTCGATAAGTGGGATGTGGATTTCGCCGTTTGGTGCAGCTATAAATACCTGAACGGCGGACCCGGTAGCACTGCTTTCTTGTACCTGAATAAAAAGCATTTCGACCTTGATCCTGCTCTGGCAGGTTGGTTTGGCTATATGAAGGATAGACAGTTTGATTTGAACTTGGAGTTTGAACATTCGAGGAGCGCAGGCGGATGGCAGATATCATCTCCTGCAATCCTGAGTTCAGGGCCATTAGAAGGCTCCTTAAATATGATTCTTGAAGCTGGAATAGAAAGCATCAGACACAAATCGTTGCAGCTGACTTCATATCTTATGTTCTTGGTTGATGAACTACTCTCTGAGCAGCCCTACAATTTCGGCATTGGCACTCCGAGAGAAGCCTCAAGAAGAGGAGGGCACGTAGCAGTTGAACACGAAGAAGGCATGAGAATAAGCCAAGTGCTTCGCACTAAAGGAGTGGTCTCGGACTTTCGCCCACCCAACGTCATACGGATTGCACCCGTACCACTGTACAACCGGTATCACGAAGTGTGGCGTATAGTTCAATGCTTTAAGGAAGCAATCGACAGCAAAGAATATGAAGAGTTTTCTAAAGAGAGAAAGATGATATCGTGAAAGCTGCTCAAATCTGCTCTAACACTCAATTTTCTCGACCACTTGAGCCCTTATCATGAGAAAAGATTCAGATCTTGAGTTTTGGACAATTTGGAATCTGATCTGCGCCTGTACTCGCTTTTGAAAAATCTCTGTCGATGTAGAGAAAGAAGCCGTTCGCAGGCAGCGAATAAGCTCAATAATACTAACTATCTCTTACAATGTGCCCATTTCAATAGAGTCCGCATGGGCGCACAGTAAGTGGGTCGAGAGAATCCAAAAGTGAGCAAGACATTTGAATTCCACCTTCGGCGGAGACATCACTCGTGACTCCGTATCTTTTCATTAAATTTTCGAAACTACTCTGTCCAGTAGACCCATCCAGTAAGTTCTTTGGCAGTCTTCAACTTGCCTTTTCTAACCCTTCGGGTTAAGGTTGTTGCGATCACATTAGTGTATCCTTTTGTCGAGATTCCCTTGGCTTCGAAAGCTTTTACCACGTCCTCTCTTGTTCTTTTATGCGGCAGTTGAAAAAACGCATCTTCAATTAAGCTATCAATTGTGGGTGCCCAAATGCTAGGTGCACCGCCACGCTCCTTCCATCTCTTTCTCAGCGTTTTGGCCGCCAATTTTGATTCTTCTCGTACACTTTCGAGTGGTGTTCCTAAAATCTCAATGTCTTCTATGTCTCCTACTCCTAGACCCCGCTTCACGAATTCTTGGGTTACGGGCATTCTCTCAGTTTTCAAACCGGCTAAGATTGCTCCCACAGTTTCCACCGCTACTGCATCCCTTCCCACGAGAAGAGTGTTCATAGGCACTCTAAGGTCACCTGCACCACGCCAAAGATAGGTGCCATCCATTACAGATAGGTCTACTCCACCTATTGCTTCGTAGATGTCTGCCAAGAGCGAACAGAAGATTTCGTTTTTGTGAAACTTTGCCTTCTTTCGGATAGGAATACAACCGAACAAGTTCTTGAGGATGCTTCCCCGCTCAAAGGTTCTCATTATGTGTGTGTTAACCAATACGTTAGGCTTAAAAAGAAGCGTGGAAAGTTTCATCTTTTGACCGGCAAGGGTCACATCTTGAGCATCCTTTAGGTCTGAGAGGTTGACAGGTATGACTCGTTCTGAGAAAAGCTCCTTCCAGATTTGTAGCCTTTCTAAACCTGTTCCTTGGTAGTTATCTGATTCGGCAATGAAGACCTTGGGAGCTTTGTTGAAACTACTAATTATAGCGTCGACAAAGCTAGTAGATGTGTGATTATCTGCTTTGTGACTGAAAACTCCCACTTTCACAACTACTGCTCTCTCTGAAGTGTTCAAATCCTCTATTCCGCCGATTAAGCGCAGAGCTTCCCCTAATGATTTCGCTTCTGCATTTCTATCAAACTTGACAATGGCAACCTTTGAAGTCAAATCGATCCCTTCGTAGAAGGGGCTTTCTTATCCTAAACTATCGCTTAAATGTTACCTTCTAAGAGGGTGAGTCTACAAGCGCAATAGATGAAGGACTGTTCAAGATAAGGAGCTTTGATCAATCGAAGCTAGTCTTAGGAGAAACATTAGCCTTGTGCGGTGGCGACTGATGTATTTGAACGAACACTCACTTATTGTATTGTTTTTCAAGGATGCTGGTCCATCTCAGGGACGTGTCCATAGGCTTGCACATTCCTGAAACCAAGAGGATGTCTTATTTGCTCTGCTCTCCTGTCTTCTGAGTTTTCTTGGAAAGCCAAAAGAGACTCAGCTCTTGATTCAGTTCTATCTAAAAGCTTTTAGTCTGATAGACAACAAAGAGAAAGCGTAAGCGGGTGAGTGGGTCCTCCCACCCGTTCCGCTCATAAAACCCCGGTGTAGGGAGGTGAAAATCTGAAGTCCACTGATCTGAGTTTGACAGTGATCTTTACAGGTCTGTACGCGGCAATTCTCATCGCGTTCGCTCCGATATCGTTTGGACCTGTGCAACTTCGAATAGCTGACTGCCTAATACCTCTCGCTGCTTTGTTCGGTTGGCCGCTGATTGCTGGTGTAACTACCGGTTGCCTCATAGGAAACGCATACTTTTGGCTAGGCCCACAAGATGTTGTGCTTGGACCTATAGCCAATTTAATCGCCGCAACCCTTGTGTTCTTGCTTAGAAGACGATCTTCACTAGCTTGTATTGTAGGAGCTTTACCTATCGGCGTCATCGTAGGTGGCTACCTATGGGTGTTCTTTCCACCACCAGAGGTCTTTGGTCTAAATTTACCGGTGTGGGGTGCCATGATGATCAGCATTACTATTAGCAGCCTGGTGGCTATGGCGATTATTGGTTATGCCCTACTTAGAATAATCAGCAGACCTAGTCTCATCAAACTCTTGAAGGCAAGAGGACTTAGTATATACCTCGAAGACTAGTTTTGCCCTAATCAGAATCAAAAATACCCCTTTCTTTCAATTGGCTCGCACGAGCAGATCTAATCTCTCATCGAGAAAAGTTTGCAGACCGTTTGCAGAGCATCTTGATTCAAGAGATTGCTACACTTCTGACGATACTGAGCATGCGGAGGGGGCGAATAGTAACGTGAAGCTTTTCAGCTTAATGCTTAAAACCGTCTGATACAAGTACTGGATATCACATATGCGTCTTGAGGTCAATCGAAATTGAGTGCCGATTCCGAACCAATTCTGATCTATCAAATTGACGCCTTCACAAACGAAATATTCAAAGGAAATCCTGCAGCTGTTTGCATCTTGCACAGAAAACTGAAAGATGAAATCTTAAGATGCATAGCAGCTGAGATGAACCTGTCAGAAACCGCTTTCGTGCATCCTCTTGAGAATAAGCCTCTTCAAGAAACCCAAGTGTTCTCCCTTCGTTGGTTCACGCCGAAGGTTGAAGTTCCTCTCTGCGGTCACGCAACATTAGCCACTGCCGTAGTGCTTTTCCAAGAAATCGAAATAGACTCAGCAAAAATAGAGTTCAAGACTGCAAGCGGCGTTCTAACTGCAATGGAAAATGAGGAAGGAATCTGCATTAACCTTCCTTCAGACAATCCCACAAGAATTGACCCGCCGGAACTGCTTCTAGAAGCCATTGGTGTTAAGAATTTTATAGATGTCCGATACAGCACGAAACGGAAGTCCCTGTTGATTCACCTTCCATCTCAGACAGACATCTACAGTCTATCGCCGGACTACAGATTGATGTCATCTTTACGCCTTTCTCCTGAAATAAAGGGAGTAATTGTGACATCGAAAGGATCGCCTCCATACGATTTCGTTTCACGTTTCTTTGCTCCATGGGTAGGAATAAACGAAGATCCAGTAACCGGATCGGCTCACACAGTGCTAGCTCCATATTGGTCAGAACTAACGAATAGAAACGAGATGATGGCCTATCAAGCATCAGAAAGAGGCGGAGAACTCTCTGTGACGTTAAAACCCAATAACACCGTTGATCTGATAGGAAACGGTGTAATCGTTCTTAAGGGCAAGTTGCTTCTCAAGCAGACCACTGTTTAACCGTTTTGACGGGAGCCGAATCATAGTTACCACTTGAGAGAATGCCTGTCTTCTGAACTTACTATTCAGCCAGATTATCGGTTGTTTCGCGCTCTTCCAGTTGAAACCGCTAAATCGCATCAGTCAATCAGGATCTATCTCAAGTCAAATCTTCTGCTTATGCATTTTTCAGGTCGCGATTTCAGTTGCAGTGAAGGTTCTGTCAAGTATGACTGGAGAGCCGACTTCTCTTAGGAACTGCACATTAATTGTGTGTGACCCAGCATCTAGCGAATCTGTCAGAAATTCCATGTGCCCCGGAATAATATAGATTCCGCTTGCCGGTGGTCCAGTTGAGCACGTATATTTGCTGCTGTTGTGCGTCCCATCAACAACAATTCGCATCCAAATCGACGCAGGAGGCTCCAACCTATGTGAGCTTGAAAACTGCACAAGAATCTTGGAATCCTGTTGAACACCAATGACGATTTCCATTGAGGAGTCGAAGTCGGAAATATTGTACCACTGCATCAACGGATAGCCGTCAACGCCTGCTTCAGTGTCATTCCTCTTTTGAACTATTTGCAGAACTGTATCGGTCCCATTTACCCCAGGTAAGCCCTGAGGTCCCTGTTCTCCCTGTTCGCCTTGCGGCCCTTCAGGTCCTACTAGTCCCTGCTCTCCTTGGAGTCCTGTAGGCCCCTCAGGTCCAGGGGGACCTGGCTTGATGAAGATCTGAGCGCCCAATGCTGCTCCTATGGCCCCAGCTAATAGCCCGATCACCAGTGCCAAAGCCATAAGCTTCCAAGGGTATCTGTCTCTCTCTCTTCCTGAAATCTGTCTTCCGCTTTTCAACTGTGCTGCCTCGACATCTTTGTGAAAGCCAAGAACTTAAAAGCACTATGAATTTAGAATTCGCATTTCTGCTCTAGGTTCTGATAATATTCGTACGTGTATCTGCGGATCGTATGGCAAAGCGTGGAATAATGTCTCATGAAATGTCTTTAATTGGAATGCNNACCCCCCCCTAGGGGGGGGGTAGGCGCTTTTTCACTGTGAGAGAAAAGCCTGAAAGGCGGTTTCCTATATTGTTTCCTTTTCGAATGGATTTTGTGGTTTTTGAAGCATTGCAATATTTTCAGGGCGTTCAATAGACACGCTATTATGGGGCTGTCTGCACAAGAATAAATATCGCGAGCATTTTTGATGATGTGTCTAACTGATCGATTGTTGTGTGTTTGATAAGAAATGGTAGATGGGGCTGCTGTTCCAGAAAATTATGGGGAAGTCTATGAGGTTGTGGACAGAGCGTTCAAAAAAGCTAGACTGGAGAAATCTATGATACGGATCATTGTCAATGAGGATCCGAAATTCCAAAAGGGCGATCTGCGCGTAGCCAAGGCGGATGGAAAGATTGTGAGTATGATGATGATAGTGAGGCGGCCCTTAAGGATCGGCACTGCGATAGTCAATGGTGCAATTGTCGCCCCCGTGGCAACTCATCCTGATTATCAGAAGAAAGGCNNAGGGACGCTGTGCGATACATGGAAGCCCAGGGATTTGACTTGACGATCTTGTGGGGAATACCTTGGCTCTATCCACACTATGGGTATTCGCCTGCTATGGTGAAGACAGAGATTGTCATAACAGCCAAACAAGCAGACCTGTTGAAAAAGCAACCGTACGAGTTCAAATCTCTTACAGAAGCTGACCTGGAACAGATTACACGGATCTATCACAAGAACACCGCAACAAGAACTTGCGCCGAACTGAGGTCGCCCACAATGTGGGAATGGAAACCAGAAGGCTCAGAAGCAAAACTTGAAGTCATTGCTGATGAAAAAGGCAGGGTGATAGGGTACGTCGCTCTTGGAACCGATTGGGGCCGTCCATGCGCCCATGAGATCGGCGTTTCTAACGAGGAGGCTTCTGGGGCTGTCTTTAATCATCTGCTTGAAATAATAAAGAGCAAAGGTTTGAAAGAGTTTTACTGCATTATCCATCCGGATCATCCGTTTGCCCGCTTTGCTTTCTGGCGAAACAGTGAGATGCGAATACAGAGTGGCGGTGGAGCTGGCATGGCAAGAGTATTAAACCCAGTTTCGCTCTTGACCAAGATGGAGCAGGAATTTGAGCGAAGACTCAACCATTCTGAACTTCAAAGTCTCGGATGCACTCTGAAAATCTCAAGTGAGGAGGGGGTTGCCACTCTAGACATCGATCATGGACGCGTATCAGCGACTGCAGACAATTCCAAGACGGACTATGGACTTGACATCTCACTCTCATCTCTAAATCCCCTCATAACAGGATACAAAAACATTGAGGAATTACTCAAGAATGCCGGTGTAATGGTCAAAGGTGGAAAACCAGCGGTACGCCTGATTCAAGTCCTATTCCCAAGCAGATTCCCTTACGGGGGACTCCTCCCACTCGTATGGGAATAATGAACTAATTGTTGCCAAAATACATATTCTGACTTCATAAGACTTTTCACTCCGTGAATTGCATCATTGGTTACATTAAACCTTAGAGTGAGGATCATAAGAGAATGGCAAAGCAAAAGGTAGTAGAGCAGATGGAATCAGAAGTATTTCTCGATGCGAAAGGTAAGAGAGTTGTGATTAGAGGGTTGGAGATACAGGACCCAGAGTTGTATGAGGCTTTGCAAGACCAGAGAGTGGGCTCTCGCGTCGATTTCGTGAAGAGAGCTCTGAAAGTGGGTGCTATAGCACTAAGAGACATTGCTGTCATGGAAAAGATAGATTATGTGAAGAGAGAATTCGAAAAACTCTGCAACGAACTGGACACCATCTTACTGCGCGAATTGGGAGAAGAGGGTGTCCAAGGTGAACTCGATAGCATTTTCGGAAAAAATGGAAGACTGCAACAATGTTTAGATAACGTTTTTGGAAGCAACGGAAAGCTGGCCCGCGACATTTTAGATATAGACAATAAGAAAAGCCCGATAGGGCAACTGAGAGAAACGATAGAATCATATTTTGTAGGCAAAGACAGTCAAATGTACGGCATGTTGGATCCTCATACAAAGGATTCTCCGATGTGCCGGCTGAGAGAAGACATTATGAGTGAACTTCAGCAATTGAGGACCAAGATAGAAGAAGAAGTAACAAGGAGAAAAGTAATCGAAAAATCACCAGAAAAAGGCTTCATATTTGAAGACCAGCTTGAGAACTTTCTGGCAAGCATCTCCAGACCGTTTGGCGATACAGTTGAGAGAGTTAGCACAGAGAAAGGGAAACTCGGAAATCTGAAAGGAGACTTCGTGGTAATACTCAACGATCCAACCATAGAGGGAGAGCCACCCAAGATCGTAGTCGAAGCAAAGGCAGGAGAGAAATATAGCTTAACACAGAAAGGGCTGAGAGGCGAGTTGGATGAGGCAATTCAAAATAGAGAAGCAAGGTTTGCCATTGCAGTGACGAAGTCGATAATCTCTGAAGCCGTAGGCTGTTACAGAGAAATTGAAAGGAACAAGTTGATCTGCACATTCGGAGAAAACGGGTTGCCTTTGGAAGTAGCCTACAAGATCGCCAGAACATGCATCTTACTGGAAATGCGTAAAGAAATCGTCAAAGAAGTTGACATAGAAAAAATAAGTTCAATAATTGCTAAAATTAGCAATGATCTAGGCACAATCCGGGGCATCAAAGCAAAATTGACCAGCATCGACAAGACAACTAAAAAAATAGTTGACGATATAGAAACCCTAGAAAAAACCGTTCGAGAAAGTCTATCAAAAATGCAAGAAGCTCTCCTCAATGCCAGCCAATCGCACTCGCAAAGCTGATTAACGATCATCACCACCTGAAGGTTGAAACGAAAGCTCCATAGCATCACACAGCCGTTTCACTGAGCTATCATTCTGTCAGGGTTTTCCTCCAAGTCCGGTTCCTGCTTCAATCACCGCCTCAAGCAAAGTTCTCGTCTCCGATTCTCTCGCGAACCACAAACAAGACAGCAAGAAACCGTTGTTTTCCTAAGAAACTCAGGATGTCGGGAGATATCTCCACCGATAAAGGGCATGGACAGATATTTGGCTGTTTCGAGAGGATGGCCCTGATTTGACTTGCGCCTTTGGACGTATTCGGAGCGAATTTCGTCAGAGTTCTTTGTCTTCTTTGACTTTTCTGTTTCCAAGTATCTCTTTCTGTTGTTCTAGTTTGTTCAGGAACTCGTTACTNNGTTCTAGTTTGTTCAGGAACTCGTTACTTGTCATTACGTGGCCGTACATTAGCGGCCATTGATGAGTCAGCAGGTGTTCTTTGTGTGCCTGCTGTTGCTTGTCATCCATCGTCTCCACCAAATCGGATAAGATTATCATGAACAGCCCTTGGGTGAAGCCGTCGACAATAGTTGCATTGACGCAGGCTTCGGCAAATACGCCTGAGATCAGAACCGTGTCTGCCCCTTGTTCCCCGATATACTCCCGAAAGTGAGGATCCGCAAACGCGGAGTAAGTGTTCTTTGTGAATATCTTGTCTGATTGATGCACCTTGACTCCACTGTAGAATTGAACGGATTCCTTGACATTCTTGCGAGTGTAGAAGGTTGCCTGCGGGTTCTCACGGTACAAGCGATTGATGTTTTTGGGCAAGAATTCCTCTGTCCAAGGAGTTGCTCGAATCCAGACTATCTGGCCACCTAGTCTGCGATATTCATCTGTAAACTCCATGAGTCGAGGAATCATCTGCCTTATCTTACTGTACGTGATATCTATTTCTGGACGCTCGAAAATCTCGCTGCAACAGACATTTATCGGATCGACCACAATCAAAGGATATAGCCCAACAGTTGCTGTGATGACAGAATCTTCAACCTCTAATCTAGACATTCAGCTTACATACTCCATCTTGAACAGAGTAAATCAACACAGAAGACTGCTTCTACATATAAGAGTAGGCGGAAGCATCTGTCGCGAAGACAAACTAGAGCTCTTCTGCGGGTACGGCTACCAAAGTTTCCATCGTGTACTGGGTTGCGAACCCTGTCTGCATCACAAATTCCATGGCCGCTCTTTCAGTTGGAGCCTCAAAGACTATTATGCTGTCGTATTTGCCGAAAGTGAAGTAGATGCCCTTGATCTTAATTCCCTTGGGGGCCTTCAGCTCCTTCAAGTACTTAACTGCGTTAGCTCCCTTACTTTTAGGCATCACTAAAGTGATGAATAACAAACTTTTCACCACAATTCGATTATTCAGCGACACTTAAAAGAATTCTCGTATTTCATCCGGCAGATGGAAGCAAGGGGATTTCATACGCGCTGATAGACAGTTCTGTCCCCTTATGTAGTCCCTAATTGGAAGAAGAAAGGTGATTCTTCGGAAAGTCATGTTTCAGTATGTGAGGATAGCTATAGCTGGGTCATGATCAAGTATGACACAACTAGCAGGAAGAAGACAGCAATAGGATCACCATCTGGAATATAGTCTTGGACGAACCTGCTCAAGAGGGAATCTAGAGCAAAATTCAGAAAACTGCTGATAAGAATGAACAGGAGGCCCCATCCAAGACTCTTCAAAGGTTCCTTCTTTACGTTCTTCCACTTAATTCCAAGGTTTGCCTTATGAAGTGCAAGATCTATGATGAGTATCACAATTCCCATGTTTATCCATGGAAGAAAAGTAGTTATTAGGTTTAAATCCAAAGCCAAATCCCAATCTGTTCTCATAACTTCTTATTTAAAGAATATTCGAATCCATCAGCTGAGCTGTCACTACGTGGCAGGGATGTCTCCCACAGAGCTTCAAACTGCAAAGTACATTACACATTGAAAGAGAGAGATGCCCCAAATCAGATTGAGAACTTCAAGAAGGTTCAGCGCACGCGGTGTAAATGTGTAAATACTTGCTGTCTGGATAGTTGTACACACGTCAGTTAACGACAAGANNTGTACACATGTCAATTAACGACAAGACTTTGACTTTATGAGGTTATTTGGATGAAGGAAATGTGGAAGCATGAATTCATCAGTGTTGATGGATTGCGGATGCATTATGTGACTCAAGGATCAGGAAAGCTTGTGCTTCTTCTCCATGGTTTTCCTGATTTTTGGAGAGTGTGGAGATTTCAGATTCCTGAGTTGGCAAAGCATTTTCGAGTTGTAGCACCGGATTTGCGAGGTTACAACAAGACGGACAAGCCAAGTGGCGTTGAAAATTACAGGTTGAATCTTCTTGCAGGGGATATTCTTGGACTTATTGATGCTTTAGGTGAAACGAGGGCAATGATAGTTGGGCATGATTGGGGTGGAGTCGTAGCTTGGTCTTTCGCAGCGTTTAATCCAGAGCATACAGAGAAATTGGTGATTCTAAATGCTCCTCATCCAAACGCTTACATAAACAAAGCCAAATTTTCGTTTAGACAATTGCAGAAGAGCTGGTATATCTTCTTCTTTCAAACACCTGACGTTCCAGAAGAAGTTCTGAGTCGAAACGACTACTCTTTCCTGAAAAACATGGTGAAACTTTCTTTTGTGAAGAAAGAAGCTCTCACA
>JABAOH010006666.1_pt3 | contig 11366 bp, 9 predicted proteins | sample 7062181 | NCBI WGS metagenome assembly JABAOH01 (sample SAMN14538630, study PRJNA623070) | marine sediment metagenome | biome: marine biome [ENVO:00000428]; feature: marine pelagic biome [ENVO:01000023]; material: deep marine sediment [ENVO:00002113]; isolation source: pool of 5 deep marine... | reverse complement strand
CTATGATAAACAAGAGAACGGAGTTTTCGTAAGCCTTGATGAAAGCAAGGAGCATTTCTATTCCGAGATGAAGCAGTTTGGATGGGACTTTGAAAAGGCGGAGAGTGAAGGAAAATTCGCTTTTATAGATGCTACACGAATGTCACAGGTCGCAATGCTCAAAGAAAAGCTTTACAAAGAGGAGACTAAAAGCCTGCGCGGTAAGAAATTATCTATTGACAAGCTAATTGAAGATCTCAGGGCGAAAATCTCGCGAGTTAAAGCAAAAAGAGTCGTGGTTGACACATTAGCTCTGCTTACGTATAGGTTTCCCGACCTTGTTGAGCGGAGAACTGCTATTGTGGAATTGATTCAGTCTTTGGCAGACATGCAAGTCACCTGCCTTGTTACTACTGAACTCAAGCATCTTGGCCTTGAAAGAGAAGCATTAGATGAGGAATTCCTAGTGCATGGCGTAATAATGCTTCAGACACTGTTCTCTGGTTCCACAACGACAAGAGCTATCCAAGTTGAGAAGATGAGAGAGGCAAAAGTTAATCCTAGCTTGGTGCCCTATTCGATAAATAAGAATGGAGTAGAGATTTTCCCTAATATGCCTTTGTTTGGGGATTGACACCGCTACTTCGTAATCGGAGCAAACTGGAGAGCGTAGATCGATACAGAGTTCACAACCTAAGTTTCTCTTTTGCTAGTTGCATCTCATTTTCGAGGTACCGCTGATTGAGCATTCTTCTTATTCTGAGGCACTTTTGGGTGGCCCCATTGGTTTTTCTCTGGTAAATGTCGATTTCTCCCTCGAAAGGGTCTAGGACAGCTTGGACTTCCTCTGCTGAGTGCATTTGAGGATTGAGCAGCACCAGAGAGGTGAATCCTTCTGATTTCAGGGTTGTTAAGATCCCGGTTAGCCATTTTCTCGTCCTTGCTGGCCCGTGCTGTAGAAGAATGTCTGAAAGTATTTCGATGTATGCCCTTTTCTGGGTTTCCGGCGGTCTATTTGTTTTTCGAAGAGCAGAGGTCAATGTGATGTTGATGTCCGTCAGATTATCGATGTTTTTGAGTCTTGAAACATTGGGTAAGTCTCTAGCTAAGGAATCTGCTTGGGGGTTGAATAAGAATACGTGGAAATTTGGCTTAATTCCCCCGGTGTAAGGTTTGAGTATATTTGCGTCGATGGTTATGTAGAAAGTAATCTCTTCTTTTTGGATTCCTTCCCTTAGAAATCTTGAGGTCAAGAGATCTCTTTCATCGCATGATGGTGATGTAAGTATGACCGAGTACTTTTCAGGTATTCCACCAAGAAGTAATTTGTCGAGATCCTTAAAGCCTGTTCCAATCCGACGAGTAGCATCACCTACAACATTTACAGCTAATTGTTCGGCTTCAAGGATGAACTCGCGATCAGTCTGATCAGAAAATACAATTCTCGGTTTGATCGATAATGATCCTTCACGACGAGGGCGCAGGACAAGCATGACTTTGACAGTTTTCTTTGGGTCAATATTCATTCTGTTTGTGTCCAAATAGTCTTCTTTAAGAAAAATGCTTTTTGATTTGTCAACAGTCGCAAAGTCTTCGGGGGAAACTCCCTCGATTCTCTTAAGTGTGATAGGCGATTCTCCTTTGTTAATCAACTTCATCTCAAGTGAAAAATCTTCATTCGCTTTTACATCCCTTTTGCTCGTTGATAATTCTGCTTCTAATGGTGATATCAATTCTGCTGGCTCAGGGCTTTGTGCTTGCCGAGATAAGCTCTTTTGATCGAGTGCTGCGAAAAGCTTGCGCATGTGTCTGAAGGTCTCAAGATATTCTCGACCTCGGCTTGTTATTCTGTAAATCACAGAATCGCCGAGATTATCTTCTCTCAGAAGACCTCTGGAGGCTAGGAAACTTAGTGCTTCTTTGGCTCTGTCTACCGGCAAATTGGCGCCGTAAGAGGCTCTAGTAACTCGAGAAAAACCTTTCCTTGAAACAAGGTCTAGCAATTCGGCATAGATCTCATAACGAGTTCTTCGCTTTGGCAATCCTGCATCCCAAGGGTCTCTAACTATCAAACAGCTGATCCTATTAATAGCTGCCTATCTAGGAATAGGCGCTATGCGCGCTAAGTGTGGAGAGCTTTTGCTTTAACTATACTTTCTGTGGTTCTCTTTCGAATTTCACATCTCGATCTGCTTCTAGGGATTTTGTATACTTGACTTCTCCAGAGATCCGACACCTTGCACCCAGTCTTATGCTGTCTCCACGAAGATTCCTAGCCTCTGCCTCTCTTTCCAATGTGATTCTCCTAGCAAAGATGTCTTCGACATGAGCTCCCTTTCCTATAAATACTTCATCGGCGTTTATAGGTCCCTTTACTTTGCCTCTTCTTCCAACTTCAACGTAGGAAGCGTGAACCCCATCACTAGTTTCAATAGAACCCCCTACAGTAACTCTTGATTCCACCTTTGCTTCCCTAGCTGACAAAGAGCCTCCGACTTCTACCCTTTGCGCTTTCAGTGTTCCTTCTATCTTTGCTTTTCCACCAACCTCAAATCTTCCTGATAGGTTTATAGACCCATCAACGCGAACCTTTCCACCTACCTCTAAATTTGTACCTTCAGCTGAGCCAGAGATAACAGCAACGCCACCTACATCTATATTGTCAAATCTTAGATCTCCTTCAACCTTACACACGCCGCCCACATCTATGCTTCCTCCACTACTTCCACCTGCGAGTTTGACACTGCCTCCTACATCAATTTTCTCAAATCTAAGAGATTCTTTTGAGACCAAGCTCCCGCCAACATCAACTCTATTTACCCTCCCACCCCGAACAACCACTGCTCCTCCAGCATCAATACTGTCTTCCACATCGACCTCTGCCTCAACTCGAACCAAACCCCCAACGTCAATGCTCCTCGTCTTAACCACGCCATTAGCCTGAAATTTCCCACCTACATCTATGCTCAATGCTTCTGTTTTGCCACCTACTTCCAGGCTACCCCCTACATCCACTTCATCTACTTTGAGATCTTTTTCCACTTTCAAGCTCCTACCTACGTTGACTCTTTTCGCTGCGAGACTCCCGGAGACAAAGAGACGACCATCATCAACATCAACTCTATTCTTAATATCAAGGTCTCCTCTGATGGTAACCTCTCCCTCTCCCTCTAGATTCTCTCCTGAGAGGCTGCAATCAAAAACACAGTCATCACTAACATAGATAGTTCCAGAAACCTTCACTTCAGGGGGAGATCCTTCACCTTTAACAACCGCATGTCTAGAGACCTCTAAATCACCTTCCACGAATTTGAAAGTGGCTGTACTGCCACGGGGAACGACTTTTCCTGACATCTTTATCTCCATTTAGATGAATGTCTGCCGACATTAAAAAAGGCGACTCACGTATTGCAGTCACAAATTGTGACTACAAGATAGGCTTTTGGCACACAAGATGTTACTTTCGTTTTCTGTAGAGATGGCTGTCCCCAATAGTGTCATAGTGTTCAAATCCAGCTTCCCCGAGTTTCTTGGCTTCTTCTACAGTTTCTGCTATTTGGACTTCGTATTCTTCTGATCTGAAGTCGATTAGGTGAGTGTAGATCATAGTGTTGTTGATGTTTCTATGTCCTAAGGCTCTTTGAACTTTGAGTATGTTGAGGGTTTTGGCGTAGAGCATTGTGGCAAAGAAGTGTCGAAGGGTGTGGAAGGTTATTCGTTTCAATCTTTGGTTCTGCAACTTATGATTGCAGGATTAAATATGCTTATGCAGTCAACGTTTCATCTTTTTTTGCTTATGCTTCCATTAACTATTATTATATTGTCTCTATTGGCGATCAAGTCTACAACTAGATATTATGATGCATTCCTAAGAAGAGTTGTGCTAGTTGCGAAAATAGAAAACATGCTTGGAATAGATAGTCACGTAAAAGGAAAGGAAAAGCCAAAATGTTTGGTTTGGTAAAAAGACAAAAGATTCATGATTCAATCTTATTGGGAGTCCCGAAAAGCCTTCAGAGACTCAGAAGAATTCATTAAGAATAACAGATGGAAAGGAGATAATCGATGGGCTGTGCTCACATTTGTAAGCTTTTTCGCAATTGGAGTGCTTCTTATCGTTTTACATATAGGATTATGGATCTAGAGCGATACAAGAGACATAGGCTAACGTCTAGAGATGTGATTATTGCAAGTTTTCCGAAAAAGGGAACGAGACACTCAAAGAAGCCGTTCTGGCGTTTGCAGTTGTTTAATCAATAGATATATTAAATTCAGATAGCAATACTCGCCCGCTTTTCTCGACGCATTCCAGCACTCAAGTGAAAGTGGGGGGGTTGCAGGAGACATCTCCACTGTGGTAGGGGTTCAATTCCCATCCGTCCATTATATTACCTTAATGCTTTTTTGATTATTTCAACTGAGAAGGGCTGTCCATGTCCAGGATAAGCTGTTTCAACATCCAACTCCAAAAGATGCTTCCAGCTTTCTTTCACTTTCTCGAGGTCGTCAACCAGGATAGGTAATCCAGGCGTGCGTCTTAATGGAAACTTGTTCATAGCGAGGTCTCCTACAAATGCTTCACCTGAATCCAGCAGCACACTCACTGATCCTATAGTGTGGCCTGGAGTGTAGACCACTCGACCAGAAATGCCATAGTCAACTAGGGATAGTCCTTCATCTTCGACTACTAGGTCAACCTCTGTTGCTGGAGCTTCTGGGTATAACCACATTATAAGAGGTACACCGATCTTTCCAAGCATTCGCCCCCAACGCCCCACACCTTTGGGCTTGTGAGAGTCTACCCATTCTCCTCTTTCAACACATTCTTTGTCCAGCCGATGAACAGCAACCTTAGCCCCAGTTAACTCCTTTATGTCTTCAAGTGAGCCGATATGATCTATGTGTCCATGAGTAACAACTATTAGTTCTATGTCAGAAGGCTTTATGCCTATTTTCATTATTGATGCTTTGAATCCGCCTATCTTACCTGGCGCTCCTCCATCAACCATTATGACCCCTTCATCTTGTATAAGATAGCAATCATTGAACCCCAAAGGCATTGGAAAGATCTTATTGGACATCGTCTTCACTGTGTACAGTAGAATTCGAGTGGGAAGAGATAAACATTAAGACGGATGAATCGCACGAAAAAGGGGGGTTTGCGGGAAGAAATCGGGTGACATCTCCATACTCACAATTTGTGACTACAAAGCGTTCTTCAATATCATTCCAGTTTAGATTCTCCACGTGTGCAATGGTATTCTCTGGCCATACCAGTCTCAGGAAACCTGCAAACCTTGAGCGTAGCATAAGTCATAGAAGCTGTTCGTGCAAGGCGGATTAGATATTGACTGTGCAATCAACGAAGCTCCTTTACAGAGGAAAAACACCTGCGTACACTGACTTTCTCATAATTCATATGCTTACGCTTGACAAGCGTTAATAGTTTGAGAAACACTTTTCGAAATACCTAATTACTTCACAAATTCATCATTTTCACGTTTATGTTTGCGTACATGCAGGAGAAAGACTGACTAGTCAGGTTTAAGATGGGCGGGCTGAGCGTAACGGAAATGGATATCAAACTATGCAAAAAGATCATTGGGAAGAGCTTCCCTCAAATCCATGTTGAAAGAGTAATACAAGTGCTTGAGGGGTGGAGCTCGGACGTTTTCGAGATCAACGGCAGACTTATTTTCAAGTTCCCTAAGTGGCCTGAAAGAGAACGCACGACGCAGATGGAAATCAATTTGCTTCCAGAGCTTGCTGAAGCCATGTCGGTGCAGATTCCCCACTTCGAATTCATCGGTAAACACAAGAATGAGACGTTTATTGGCTACAGGAAGATCCCTGGAGTGCCGCTTGCCTCCTGCAACTACAATCGTGGGAATCTTGCAACCCAGCTGGCAAAGATCATAACAGAGATACACCGCTTTCCAGTACACCTAGCAACGAAGCTCAAAATCCCAAAGCCTAACTGGCGCATGGAACATGAGGAGTTCTATAGAAGGATACGAGACAAAGTCTTTCCTTTGATGAATGAAGCATTGCAGGAGAGAGCAGTTTCGGTGTGGGAGGAGTTCCTTGAAAACGAGGACAACTTCAGGTTTGAACCGGTATTCGTCCATCGTGACCTGAGTGGAGACCAACACATCCTCTGCAATCCTGAAAGACCCGAAATCACGGGAATTATCGACTGGGAGGATTCATCCATAGGCGACCCAGCGATCGACTTCACTGGGTTATACTGGGACTGCAAAGAGAAATTCACAAAACGTGTTTTGGCAGACTACGGCGGAAAGGTTGACAAAGCCTTCTGGAAAAGAGCAATATTCTACTATAAAATTGGAGGCTTTCATGAAATCTCATATGGACAGCTCATAGGCGATGACGCCTATATAGAGAATGGTATAGAGCACCTATCAACAGTGCTTTGATGTGCGAACCAACTGCTCAAAGTGTGACCGACGGTCTCTTTCGAATGCACAGCACACAAAAAAAGGAGAGTTTTACGCGTGATGTCTCAACTCAGGTGAGGTTTCTATACTGCTATTCTGCAGTCACCTTGGTCTTCTCTGTGGAGATAGGTACTCGAATCAAGAAGTATTAGAGCGCGCTCAGAAACGTCGTATGTGGGACTTCAAATACTCTCCCTATTTTTGGGCCGGTTCAACGGCAACCGATTCAGGTCTTTTGCTGAATGAAGCGGCGGTACGGATCTTTGTAGCTCTTTTCATCATGCAGTTGCAATGAGGAAAAACTGCTGTCATCATAAAGTTCAAATAAGCAGTATCTGTGATAGTCTTCTGGAGAAAGCAAATGACGGCGCCTTCATTTGTGAGAAACGTTGTAAGGACGTGTCTGCGAATTGGCCCAGGAGACAGCGTGTCTATATTTACTTGGCGGCATACGCTTGATTTGGCAGAAGCCTTTGCATTAGAGTGCCAGAAAGCGGGGGCGAAAACCCATCTGGAAATCGAAACCGATGAACTATATTATCAGGCTGTTCTAGATCTGCCGATAAAATATCTGAAAGGGCCTAATCCATTCAGCCTTGCATTACTAGATGTAGCTACTGCGAACATTTTCTTAGCTGGCCCGGAGAATCCTGAAAGATTGAAGAGGATTTCACCTGAGCGAATGAGTGCTATGGTGGAAGCTGACAAGCCCTACAACAACAAGTTACTGGAAAGGAAAATTCGATCCGCTCATATAGTTTCAGGGTATGTCACTCCTCAAAGAGCCAAGACATACGGCTTCGACTATGACAAATGGAAACGTAATATTCTGGCTGCTATAGATGTAGATTACAATCATATGCGGGAACTGGGTAAGAAGGTTGGAGAAAGACTTGAAGAAGCTTCTGAGATTCGAATCACAGCAGATAACGGTACAGATTTGACTTTAGCCTTGGAAGGTCGAGACTCGCACGTTAACGATGGGGTTATTGATGATGAAGATATCAAAAAAGGAGCTATCTTTACGGCTTTACCTGCAGGCAATGTTGCGGTTGCACCGAAGGAAAGAAGTGCAAGAGGGATATTCCTTTCAGACATTCCTGAGCCTGACGCTGGACTGCTGATACGCGATCTTGCATTGCGTTTCGAAGGTGGAAAACTTGTTTCCCTCGAGGGCAGCCAGAACGCTGAAGCTATGAAAGCAAGATGGGTGAAAGCAAGAGGAGATAAAGATCAAGCGTCTTGGCTGATCGTTGGTCTGAATCCCGCGGCACAAGAAGGATATGTGTACAATAAGATAATTCTCGGAAGTGTTACATTGGGCATCGGTGATAACAGAGAGATTGGGGGAAAGATGGAAAGCGACTTTGGGGCTCACTGTACAGTTGGAAAGCCATCTGTTGACTTGGATGGAAAGCGCTTTGTCGATCGTGGGAAATTTGTTTTCTAACGACTGCCAGCAAGCGAGCGATTAATGAGTAAAACTGGGCGTGTGACTTGAAAACCCCAAAAGAAAAATCGGCGCGGGCGTACAATCTGGGCAGAGAGTTCACTATCGCAGTGGAAAAGCTTGTTATGGAAAAGCTTGGGAACTTGGAAGACGCATTTCTGCTGGGTAACAAACTCTACAAGAAGCCGACCAAGGAACCAATCAAGACACGCCTGCAGAGTATAATCCTGCCTAACATAGAGACAAAAATCGCACTTGAAAAAAGCGACCTGGAACTCGGCGAGACCGTTCGCCTTGGAGTTGAACTACAGAACAATAGTCAGGCGGCAGTATGGGCAACGAGAATCGAGGATCTGGTTCCCGCGGGCTTCGAATTGGCTGCCCGTTCAGGCGGTTATCGATATGTCAACACCTATCTTGATATGCACGGCATGAAGATTGATTCTTACATCACCGAAAACATCGAGGTCACCCTAAGATCTACAAGAAAAGGCACTTTTCTCATTGCGCCCAAGGTCTTCTACAAGACCGAAGCGGGTGTTCAGATGTCAAGCAAGCTCAAACCAGTGTCGATTACTGTCTCGAAAACAATTCTTCCAGACAGAGTTCAAACAGGATTCGAGGATCTCGACAATTTGCTTCTTGGTGGCATTCCGAAGAACTACGCAGTGATTCTGACCTCAACCTCTTGTGACGAAAGAGATCTTCTAATCAAGAGATACATGGAATCTGGGGCCGCAGAAGGGGACGTTACACTCTGCCTTACTGCAGATTCCAGCAGCATCCGAAATCTTGCAGAAGAATTTCCGAGAAATTTCTACGTTTTGGTCTGTAATCCTCAAGTGGACGAAGCTTTTGCAAGCCTCCCTAATGTTTTCAAAGTGGCCGGTGTCGAGAATCTAACTGAAATAAACATCGCCTTGGAATCACTTTTGCGGAGTCTTGATAAGTCAAAAGCCCTCCAAGGACGAGCCTGCGTGGAAATCGTTTCTGATGTTTTGCTGCAGCATCATGCAGTTCAAACTAGGAAGTGGCTAAGTGGATTAATCCCCCTGCTCAGGTCCAGAGGTTTTACCATGTTGGCAGTGATGAATCCGCATATGCACAGCTCGGAGGAATTGCATGCTGTGCTGGATCTGTTCGAAGGTGAGATTAACGTCTACGAAAAGAAGGTAGAAGCAGATCTGACCAAATTCATGAGAATCAGGAAGATGTATAATGAAAGGTATCTGGAGAGCGAACTTCCATTGAAGAAGACCAGATTGATGACCACACCACTTACGTTGTCTTGTTGCGCACGCACTCCCAATTTGTAGCGAAGCATTGATGAAGCCAAGGGGTAGATGATTGCGCGATTTCATAAAAAAGGCTGACTAACCAGTTAGCATGTCTGATCACATCGATATCAAAACTAGGCCATTCTATAAGAATCTCCGCACCTATGCACACTTTGCTTTCTGCCTGAGGCCACAAATATGCTGACTCTTGCGCTTTCTTGTCCACAGGTTGATTGTGCACAGCAATTTTCATCTGCGGATTCTACTTTTGTCTTTCTGAAGCCTGCTTCCACGAACCATCGCTTCATATCTTTTCTCTTGAACCCCAGCCATCGGTCATATTGCTCCCTCATTAGAAATCTGAATTTGTGCTCATCGAGATCTGTAATGACGAGTGTGCCGCCCTTTTTCAGAATCCTAGCCATCTCTTTGATTGCAGCTTGCGGATGTTCCACATGATGCAACAACATATTGGCGAAAACATAGTCAACACTTTCATCCTTCACAGGAAGTCTCTCGGCTTCTCCTATTCGAAACTCAACCAAGCCACTATCTCCAAGCCTCATTCGCATATGGCTAAGCATTGCTTCTGACTGGTCTACAGCAATTACGCGTAATCCTTTCTGAATAAGCCCTTCAGTAATAAATCCTGTGCCAGCTCCAACATCTACAGCAAGTTTCCCCTTCTGGACATCTCCGGCAAGAATAGCCTTCTCTCTCAAAGCTTCAGAGAAGAAACTTTGCCTTAGTTGATCCCATTTTCGTGCAACTTGCTCAAAATATTCCTTGTCACTCATTTCGTTGATTCCACTACTAAGAGCTTCCACGACGCCTCTGGCATTTTAAGTATTTCGGGTTCAAACATGTATGATTGAGAGAAGAAAGAGTATTCCACCGCCATATTCCTTATCAATAAACGCATAAGCCCATATTGTAACTAAGAGACCGAAGTTATCGCATGTATTCCCGTTATCAGAAGATTTGGAATGATTGTTAGAGCAGTTTCACTTGCATATTCCCAAACCCCTCTTCGCTGGTCCAATTGCTTCTATCATGATGCCGTGTGGTGTAGCATTTCCTTGAAGCATTTCAAGTAAGCCATGTTCTATACCTGCAATCCCACAAGAACACCGAATGTTGAGGCTACCGTTTTGGTAGCGCCATTATTTCTCAAAGCTCTAAGTCTCCCCAATAATCAATGTATTCATTTCAAGTTGCATTAAAGACTTAGGGAGAAGTCTTCTATCATCCAAGTCGAAGAGCAAACCATCCAATTTTCCCTCAGGTATGACAACCATGTTGGATCAGGTCTTTGTTCCAAGAATGAGGACTCCAGTTTACGGTCTCTGCATGGGTCCAAAAAGGTTACTAGGAAAGTGAGTGGATATATTTACGCAGTTTTCAGAGTTGGCTTGGAGAGTTCTCTGCGGACGAGCACATAGAATATTGCGTTGTAAATCGCCATAACCAGGGTCACAATGATTCCTAGCACCATCAGCACTTTGGCAATGTCGTTGGAAATCCACTGCAAAAGGAATCTGAGGAAACTTGGCAATACGTCCGCCAAATGAGCAAAGTCAAACGGAAAAACCACGAAGAGCCAACTAATTGCGACAGCGACAAAGATAGCCTCAAAAATGTCAAGGAGACGAGCAAGGTTCTTGCGGCCAAATAACCCTCTAAAGGCAGTTGGGATCCACCCAGATACAAGAGAATCAGAAAGCTGCCCTTCACACCAACAGAGAACGAGGTTGATCAGCTCATTGCTGGCTGCGGATACAAAACAGCGACTCTCCTTCAACTTCTAAAAGAAACAGGCATGAGAGTCGGAGAAGCCTGGAAGCTCCATTGGACAGAAATCGACTTCGTGAGTAACACCATAAGAGTTACGCCTGAAAAAGNNCTGAAAAAGGAAGCAATCCAAGAATCTTCAAAATATCAGACAAGCTCATGGGCATGCTGAAGGCACTACAAGAAAAATCGAAATCCAACAGAGTATTCCAGAAATCGTTGAAAAGCCAAGCTAGGCTCTTTCACAAGCAACGTAGAAAGACAGCGAGAAAATTACAGAACCCTAGAATAAGGAGGATAAGCTTCCATACACTCCGACACTTCAAAGCCACGATGGAATATCACAAAACTAAAGATATTCTCCATGTCATGAAAGTCTTAGGTCACAAAAACATCAACAACACGCTTATC
>JABAOH010035338.1_pt2 | contig 11372 bp, 9 predicted proteins | sample 7062181 | NCBI WGS metagenome assembly JABAOH01 (sample SAMN14538630, study PRJNA623070) | marine sediment metagenome | biome: marine biome [ENVO:00000428]; feature: marine pelagic biome [ENVO:01000023]; material: deep marine sediment [ENVO:00002113]; isolation source: pool of 5 deep marine... | reverse complement strand
TACGTGGTACTCTACCAATCCCTCCACAACTTGGTCAGGCTGCTCGCGCCGCTCATGCCCCATGTGAGTGAAGTGATGTACCGCGACCTAGTCAAGGCTGCAGACACTTGGGCACCGGAGAGCGTGCACATGCTTTCTTGGCCATCTGTCAATGAGCGAGCGATTGATGCTGAGCTCGAAAGAGGGATGAATATCGTGCGTACATTTGTTGAAGGGGGCGCGGCAGCTAGACAGCAGGCGCGACTGAAATTGCGGTGGCCTGTTAGCAAAGCTGTAATCCGGGCTTCCTCGCGAGAAGTTAAGTCTCTCCTCCAAGGACTTCGGGGCGTACTCCAGAGTCAGTTGAACTGCAAGGAGTTAGTCCTACTCGGGCCTGATGAGCAGAACGCCGAGTTCCGCCTCATGTGTAAACTTGATGTGCAACGCCTGCAGGAAAGACTGGGAAAACTCTCGCGGCTAGTCATCGATGAGCTTCGGAGGAGGGATGCCTTTCGTCTGCGCGCCGAGCAGCAACGTTATGGATTTGTGGGGCTGCAAGTCGAAGGACAAAAAGTCAGCGTTTCATCCGAAGAGCTGGGTTTTGAAGAGAGACTACCGGAAGATTTCGCCGTAATCCCCACGGAGTTCGGCAAGATAGCGATTGACACTCGAATGACTCCTGAGCTGCAGGCCGAGTGCTTGGCGCGGGAGCTCGTCCGACGGCTGCAGACGATGCGCAAGGAGTTAGATCTCGCGATGGAGGAGCAGGTCGACGTAGCGGTGGGCACGGAGGAGGATAAGTATATCACGCTTCTCGCTACTCAGCAAAGTTACATCTCGCGGGAGGTGCGGGCGCGAAACCTTCGCATCTGTCGCGCAAGTGAGGTCAAAGAACCAGGCTACATCAAAGAATGGAACGTAGATGGAGACCGTTTCAAACTACTCGTGAAGCGCCCATCTACCTAGCAGCGTTTCTTTTTCTTCGACTTTTTGCGCTTTGGCATTTCTTTCACCTTTTCTAATTATCTTATCCATAGATTTATTTCTATCTTTGTCGAACATCGAAGGACGGTTTTCTCGTACTCTACCGATGGCTGAAACATACCGAAAAGTTTGATATCCATTATTAGGATTGCTGAGAAAGGTCGGGATCGTATCCGGTGATTTTAATTGTGGTTTTTTGCATCACCCTTAGAATTTATAACCGCATCGCCAACTTTAAAGGGGCAGCAAATGCACAAGGCTTCCAAACTTTCTGGCTTTTACAAGCTGAGCCCAGAGAAGAGGCTGAAGATCGTGCGGGAGTTAGCCGGACTGAGCAAAGAGGAGGCTGAACTCCTTCGCAAGACCGGCGCGTTAGAGCTCAAGCAGGCAAATCGCATGATCGAAAACGTGATCGGCACTACTGAGTTGCCTCTAGGTGTAGCGACTAACTTCCTCATCAACAACAGGGATTACCTCATCCCCATGGCGATTGAGGAACCCTCAGTTGTAGCCGCTGCCTCGAATGCTGCGAAGATGGCCCGCTCGGGTGGTGGTTTCTTCACCGAGAGCACGCCGCCGATCATGGTGGGGCAGATCCAGCTCACAGATGTCAAGAACCCCAAAAAGGCGAGGGAGAAAATTCTCAAGGCTAAAAAGCGAATTCTGGCGAAGGCGAATGAACAGGATCCAATCCTCGTAAAGCTGGGCGGCGGCGCGAAGGACATAGAGGTACGGGTGCTCACCACTCACCTCGGTCCGATGACAATCATTCATTTGCTCATCGATGTGCGTGATGCGATGGGAGCGAACGTCATTAATACCATGTGCGAGGCGGTCGCGCCCCTGATTGAGGAGCTGACGGGGGGCAGAGTTTTTCTCCGAATAGTCTCGAACCTCGCCACTTACAGGTTGGCGCGCGTGAAGGCGGTCTTCACAAAGGAGGCGTTGGGTGGCGAGGAGGTTGTCGATGGAATACTTCAAGCCTATGCTTTCGCTGCCGCCGATCCCTACCGCTGCGCCACCCATAATAAGGGGGTGATGAACGGAATCATCGCGGTCGCCCTCGCGACGGCAAACGATACTCGTGCCCTTGAGGCTGGGGCCCATACCTATGCGGCGATGGGCGGCGCTTACAAACCGTTGACTCACTGGGAGCGAACGGTTGAAGGAAACCTATCCGGTAGGATTGAGCTGCCTGTGGCGGTGGGGACAATCGGGGGTGCCACGGCTGTGCACCCCGTTGCAAAAATTTGTAGAAAGATATTGGGCGTGCAATCGGCGCGCGAGTTAGGAGAGGTCATGGCGACGGTCGGGCTCGCTCAGAACTTGGCGGCGATGAGGGCACTAGCTACGGTTGGCATCCAAGCCGGCCACATGAAGTTGCACGCGCGAAACATAGCCGCAACGGCTGGAGCAAAGGGTGAGTTAATAGATAAAGTAGCGGCACGGTTGGTCGAGGAGCGCAAAATTAGGCTCGATCGTGCTAAGGAAATTTTAGTAGAGCTGACTAGGAAGAAATAAGACTGATGTAACAAATTCACCCATCTAAAAATTTTTTCTAGTACTCGTTTTTTGTCATCCGAAGGTGAATACTTTCAGTTACCTCTCTCTGAAAATCCCTATAAACGAGAAGCGGATAATTGTTTTGAGGCTGAGTCATGGAGCTAAATTTTGAACAAATGGTCCAAGAGATTTTAGATAATACAAAAATCGACCATGACGAGCTAATGAAGCGCATCCGGCAGAAGCAGAACGAACTCAGCGGTTTCGTGACCCTCGAAGGCGCGGCCACCATCGTCGGCCGGGAATTGGGGGTTGTTTTTAAGAGAAAAGAACCTGAGATTCGGACCCTACACATTGAGGATCTCATCCCGGGAATGTCCAAAGTAGACATCGTCGGCCGGGTCACCCGCATCTACGAACCGCGGGAGTTTCAGCGCTCTAGCGGTAAAGTTGGGCGCGTAGGAGGGCTGCTGGTTCAAGATAAAACCGGACAGATTAGAATTGCGCTATGGAATGACAAGACCTCGTTGATTGAGGGGGATAAGGTCCGGAAGGGAGATGCGGTTCAAGTCAAAGATGCTTACGTGCGCCAGGGATTGAACAAGCAGCCTGAGCTCAGTCTTGGGATGCGGGGCTCTTTACTCGTGAACCCCGACGACCCGCGCGTGTCGGACCTCCCGCCGCTTGTTGAAACTAAGGTTAGAATTACAGATCTCAAACCAGAGCTCATTGAGGTGGACATTACCGGCAGGGTGGTGACGACGAGCGACATCAGGGAATTTGAGCGTCCCGATGGAACCACTGGCAAGGTCGCGAGCCTCATACTCATGGACTCGACAGGCCAGGTACGGGTTTCCCTTTGGGATGAGCGGACGGAGCTCGTGAAGGAACTCAAGATGGGGGCCGCGGTGAAGCTCGAAAATGCGTCAGTGCGGCCCGGGTTGAGAAATAAGCCCGAACTCAGCTTAGGTTCGCGAGGGCGTCTGCTCCTGAATCCGCCAGAGCAGGAAGTGGCGGAACTGCCCGAGCTGCCCGAGCGCTTACTCAAGTTAGAGGAGCTCGAGGCCAGCATGCCGACGGTTGACCTTGCGGCTAGGGTCAGAAGAAAGCTCCCGTTGCAGGAGTTCAAGCGGGACGATGGGACATCAGGGAAAGTTATCAGCGTGATCCTCGCGGATGAGACAGGTACCGCTCGCGCCTCTTTTTGGGGTGATTTGACGGAGTTCGCGCAGAAGCTGAAGCTGAACGATATCATACTCCTGCGCAATGCCTACACACGCGTCGGCTTGACCGGTAAACCAGAGGTGCATGTTGGTAAAATCGCGCGAGTTGAGGTAAACCCACCAAACGTGACTGTCGGGGCACTCGAGCCGAGCCTTATAAAAATTGGCGAGGTCGATCCGAATATGGACGCGCTTGAAGTGATCGGGAGAGTAATCGAGGTCATGGCATCGCGTGAGTTTGCTCGAGCCGATGGTAGCAAGGGGAAGGTCGCGTCCATTACTATTGGTGACCAAACAGGTACAACGAGGGCATCGCTTTGGCACGAGCACGCGGATGAAGCAGCCGGCATCAAGGTTGGTGATGTCGTCAAATTCACAAACTGCTACAGCACGCTGGGTCTCTTCGGCCAACCAGAGCTTCACCTCGGCAAGCAAGGACAAATCGAGCTAAATCCAGCAATCTCCGAAGAATTGCCGCCTGCGGATGCGATCAAGCTCGCCGCACCGGCACCCGAACGAATCAGTATTTCAGATGTCCAGAAAGAGGGGATGAGGGTTCAAGTCAGAGGAACCGTGGTACGTGTCTTTCACCGGCGCCCGGTATTCGACATTTGCCCCGACTGCGGGCGGAGCTTGGGGAGTGTGGACACCAGTTTGATGTGCGAGGAGTGCGGGAAGGTCGTGACACCCGAACATCGTGTCGTGCTAAGCTTCTTGCTCGACGACGGCACCGGCAACCTTCGGGTAGCTCTTTTCGGCAAGGTCGCGGAGAGCCTGCTCGGTCTAGAGGCGCAACAGGTTTTCGAACTCTTCAAGGGTACACCTGATTTGGCCGAGCTTTACGATAAGTTCAAACTGATTGGAAAGGAGCTTATCCTCCTAGGGACAACCCGGCACGACAAGTACTTCGACCAGCTCGAACTCCGAGTGAGCGACATGCAGTTTCCAGAGCCGAAAAAGGAGGCGCAGGCGCTGCTCAAAGAGATAAAAGCGGGAACGTGAAAGATGAAATGGAGGGTTAATTTTTGGCTGAGGAAGTGAAACGCACAATCGAAAGTTTACCGGGAGTAGGAGAAGCGACTGCTGAGAAGCTTCGGGAGGCAGGTTATCGAACGATTGAATCGATCGCTGTGGCCTCGATAGCGGAGCTGCATGAAGCTGCAGAGATCGGCGAGGGGCAAGCAAAAAAAATAATCGCTGCGGCTAGGGAGATAGCAGAGTTAGGCGAATTCATCACCGCTGACAAGGTTCTCGAGCGCCGGGAGAAGGTTGGATTGATAACTACGAGTAGTGAGCAGCTCGACACGCTACTCGGCGGGGGGATTGAAACTCAAGCAGTGACCGAGGTGTTTGGTGAATTCGGTTCAGGAAAAACCCAGTTGGCCCACCAGCTCTGCGTGAACGTCCAGCTTCCACTCGAGCAGAAGGGATTAGGGGGAAAGGCGATTTACATCGACACCGAGAATACTTTTAGGCCCGAAAGAATCCGGGACATGGCGATTGGTCTAAATCTCGATCCGATGAAGACCCTCCAGAACGTCCTCTACATAAGGTCTTACAACACCGACCAGCAGATTCTGATAGCTGAAAAAGCCGAAGAGAAAATCGAGGAGGAAAATGTGCGTCTTATGGTAATAGATTCTCTTACCTCACACTTTCGGGCCGAGTACGTTGGTCGGGGATCTTTAGCCGAACGCCAGCAGAAATTGAGCCGCCACCTTCTGACGCTTCATCGAATAGCCGACCTCCACGGCTTAGCCATCCTCGTAACGAATCAGGTGATGGCGAGGCCTGACGTTTTCTTCGGGGACCCCACCCGACCAATCGGGGGGCATGTGCTTGCCCACTCCGCCACGACCCGCGTCTACCTTCGAAAATCCAAGGGTGGAAAACGAATCGCGCGGATATTTGACAGCCCCAACTTGCCCGAGGCTGAAGCGGTTTTCATGATTAGCGGGCAAGGGATAAAGGACTGAATTGGGTGGAAGGTTGATTAGGTTTGTTGCTGTCGATATCGACGGCACACTGACGTTTAGAAATAGAAGACTTGATATCGCTGGCGTGAGTGCCGTTCAAAAGGCCGAGGATTCGGGTCTGCCGGTGGTGCTCGCGACGGGAAACGTGCTCGCGTTCGCGGATACTGCCGCAATCATGCTTGGGACTTCGGGACCGCTAATAGCCGAGGATGGAGGAATTGTGTTTGACCCAGCCAGCGGGTGGGAATGTGTACTCGGCGACCGTGTCGATGCCGAGCGTGGGCTGGCTGTTCTTGAACGGGAATTTGGCCCTCTGCAGCAGACTAGGAGCTCGAGGTCACGACTCACGGGCTTAGCCCTGAAGCGCACAATCGAAGCTAGGGCCGCCGAGGAGCTCTTCAGGCGTGAGGGGCTTAATCTAGTCGCCGTCGACTTAGGCTTAGCGATTCACCTTCGAAGCCCAAACGTGAACAAAGGAAACGCGCTCCGGAAAGTCGCTTCGTTCTTGAGGGTGCCACTCACCGAAGTTGCGGCCATAGGGAATGATTCGAATGATGTCGAAATGTTGAAATTCGCGGGGCTGAGTTTCGCTGTAGCAAACGCGGACGAAGCGGTGAAGCGTGTATCTACCTACGTGACAGTCGAACCTCACGGAAAGGGCGTCGCGGAAGCCATCGAGAAAATTCTCAGCCTGCGGGACTAGCTTTCACGAGTGTCACTGCCAGAAACTAAAATAATCCCGCTCACCATCTTAAAATTTGTGCGGGTGTAGGGTTTAAACAAATCTCGCTCCTTTGTTGTCTTGGTGGTATCAGTGAAGATCGGCGTAATAGCTGACCCCCACTCAAACCTCGCGGCGCTTAAGGCCGTGCTCAAAGACATGCCTCGCGTTGATGAACTCGTCTGCGTGGGCGACCTCGTAGGCTACGCCGCTGAGCCCAACGAAGTGGTAAAGTTGGCTAGGGCGAAGCGGATGCAGATGGTAATGGGCAACCATGATTATGCGGCAGTGACGCGCGATGTGTGGGGCTTCAACCCGTTCGCGGCCAAAGCGGCGCTCTGGACCGCCGATAACTTGAGCAAGGAAAATCTCGAATTTTTGTCAAACCTCCCAACCCACCTCACGCTGACATACGGAAAGCAAAAAATCTATGTGGTACATGGGAGTCCCCGCGACCCGCTCAACGAATACATCTTTCCAGATACCTCTAACCGAGTGCTCGCAGAGCTCGTTCGCGACCTAGATGCGGATATCCTCGTGCTCGGTCACACTCACATGCCGATTGAGCGCGTTGTCTTTGGCAAGTTGATTATTAACCCAGGTGGCGTGGGGCAGCCGCGTGATCGCGACCCTCGAGCTAGCTACGTGGTTCTAAACTTGGGCAAGGATGTAAAGGTAAGCTTCCATAGAGTCGGCTATGATGTAAAAACCACGGCTGAAAAAATAGAAGCTGCAGGGTTACCCAGTGAACTCGCAACTAGATTGTTTTTCGGGTGGTAGTTAGGGTAATGTTTATGGAACGCCGGGCGTCGGTCGCGCCTTGAGCTGCTGGACCGCTAAAACGCGCTCGTTAATGACGATGAAATCGCGTATCGACATAACGGCGCTGAAAGGGATCAAAGCGTTCCCGCTCGAGTCGCGAGGGATATTCCCGAGCGTTTCTTTTGAGATGGGCCTTACAACTATCGATTGGATCTTTCCGTCTTTTTCGTTAAAGAGGATATCGTGTAGCTTTCCTACCTGCATGCCTCTGTCCGAGATGACCCCTATCGCCCGGAGCTTACTTACCATAACCTGTGTCAAATTATATCCTCCGCCCTAATTTATTGTTGAACCTTATTAAACCTTAGTAGTGCATTCCCGTCGCTTCTTCCGCCACGCGCTTGCTTTTTCTCTCCGTGAAAGTTTCATAAGCTTTGGTCATCTCTGGTGTCAGGGAAGGTTTAATGCCTTCCATTGCCTCGCGGAAATGCTGCATCCGAACTTCCTTGCCCTTTATGTCCTTTCGTAGCACCCTCATCGCAGCCTCGCGGCATAGGGCGGCGATGTCCGATCCCGAGTAGCCAACGATTTCTTTTGCTAACAATTTGAGATTAACATCCTTCCCAAGAGGCATGCCCTTTGTGTGGATTTTGAGTATCTCTAAACGGGCTTCCTCGTCGGGGGCTGGAGCCAACACAAGCCTGTCGAAGCGACCGGGGCGGAGTAGCGCCGGATCTACTAGGTCGGGACGATTAGTTGCACCGATTACGACGACATTTTCAAGTTTCTCCAGACCGTCGAGCTCGGTAAGCAGCTGGCTTATCACTCGCTCGGTCACGTGGGCGTCCCCGAACCCAGAGCCACGCCTAGGCACGAGAGCGTCAATCTCATCGAAGAAGATTATCGCGGGGGCAGCCATCTTGGCCTTCCGGAAGGTCTCGCGCACCCCCTTCTCGGATTCCCCAACCCATTTGCTCAGGAGCTGAGGTCCCTTGATCGAGATGAAGTTCGCCTCACTCTCGGTCGCCACCGCCCGTGCAAGCAGGGTTTTGCCCGTGCCTGGTGGGCCGTAGAGAAGAATGCCGTGCGGGGGCTCGATTCCAATGCGCTTGAATGCATCCGGATACTTGAGCGGCCACTCGACTGCTTCTATTAATTCCTGTTTTGCGTTTTCTAGTCCGCCCACATCTTCCCAGTGCACATTCGGGATCTCAATCAAGACCTCGCGCATCGCCGAGGGTTCAGCCATCCTTAGCGCGTTGTCGAAGTCTTCCTTTGTTACTTGGAGCTTCTCGAGCACCTCTGGCGGGATGATTTTTTCTTCGAGCTTTATCTCTGGCAGTATCCTTCGCAAGGCGCTCATCGCCGCCTCCTTGGCCAATGCCTCGAGATCAGCACCGACGAAACCGTGAGTGATATCCGCATAGCGGTCGAGATCAACATCCTTCGCTAGCGGCATCCCCCGGGTGTGAATCTGCAAGATCTCTTTGCGCCCGTCGCGGTCCGGCACGCCGATTTCTATTTCACGGTCAAACCTACCTGGGCGGCGAATCGCTGGATCTAGGGCATTAACGCGGTTAGTGGCGCCGATGACGATGACCTTCCCACGAGTTTTCAATCCATCGAGCGCCGTACAGAGCGTCGCCACCACTCTCCGCTCAACCTCACCTGTTACCTCTTCACGCTTCGGGGATATCGCGTCAAGCTCATCGATGAAGACGATTGAGGGGGCATTTTTCTCGGCCTGCTCGAAAATCTGTCTCAATCTGGCCTCGCTCTCCCCGTACCATTTACTCATAACCTCGGGTCCGGCAATCGAGGTAAAATTCGCTCCCGACTCGTTCGCCACAGCTTTCGCTATTAGCGTCTTTCCGGTGCCCGGTGGGCCATGCAATAAGACTCCTTTCGGGGGCTCTATCCCGAGGCGATCGAAAACTTCTGGGTGCTTTAGCGGGAGTTCAATCATCTCTCGGACTCGCTGGAGTTCTTCTTTCAGCCCGCCAATGTCTTCGTAAGTTACGGTAGGCACTTTTAGCTCCTTCACCTCCACCGCCTGCTTAAGCACTTCAATGTTAGTCATGTCGGTCACGAGCACGGTGCCAGCAGGGGAAGTGTTGGTAACGGCAAATTTTACCTCACCGAACCCGAACGGCAAAGCCATTCCACCGAAGATGCCGCCGAAGAACTCCTCAAAAAGGTCTCCCCCCATACGTACTGGTTCTTGAGGAGGTGTCGGAGTAATCAAGTCCCCTTTTGTAAGAGGCCTCCCGAGCAAGTTGCGTTTGATTACCTCTCCGGATGCCATGAACCTGACGCGGGGGTCGGTCGGTGCAATGGTGATATTTTTGGCTTCCTTCACCGAGGCCTTCCGCACGATGACTTTTTCCCCTATCGACGTGCCAGCGTTGTGGCGAATGAGTCCGTCAATTCGGATAATCTCTAGCCCTTTGTCTTCTGGAAAGCCCTTCATCGCAATCGCGCCGGTCGAGCGAGGGCCGGTTATTTCAACTATATCGCCCTGTTTTATGCCGTTCTTTTTCATCACTCCTTCATCGATCAGGGCAAAACCTCGGTTAACGTAGGCCTGATGACGATTTTCCGAGACTACTAGCTTCAGCTCCTTTTCGGCCATCCCATCACCTCAAATTTCGACCTCAAACTTGTGCCAGATTAAATGTTTGCTGAACTCTTTGAAAATCTTTTCGACCATCTTGGCGTACTCCTCCTCTATCAACAGAGTGCTCCGATTTATAAACTCCCAGACGTCATCTGGCATCTCGTCGAGGATCCCCGCAGAATGGCTCCTGCCAGCCTTCGTTGGATAATCGTACCCCCGAAGTGCCCGGTAGAAAAGCGTGGCTGGCGAGCCTCGGGTTTTGACATCCCAAATTATCAGAATTTTTCGCATATTTTTTCACTTGTTGTATTTATAACAAATATCTCATATATAAAGTTTTTGTTATATTTATAACAACTGCCCTTTTTAAATCTATTGAAGTAGGGTTATTACCTTTGATGGGTGATACTACATCTGTAATTGAAAAAAATAACATCGGGCTATACTACGTTTGTACCCCCCAACACACAACGATACGGACGAAGCGCGCACGCTACGGATCTTGGCGCGCGCCCGCGCGATGAAGGAAATGAGTTATTTTTTATTCGTTGGATTAATTCGACAAACTCTAAGCGCAGAAGTTATAAAGCGGCAGAAACTAGAAACATTAAGAAAGCATAACAAAGTCCATGCCTCAGAAAGTTCGTAATTAAATAGTAGGAGGTACGGAAATGGGTAGACTTGACGGTAAGGTGGCGCTTGTAACTGGAGGAGGGTATGGAATAGGACGGGCAACATCTGTTCTCTTTGCCAAGGAGGGGGCTAAGGTAGTCATCGCAGATTCTAATGTTGCTACTGGTGAGGAGACGGTCAAGATGATTAAGACAAATGGTGGCCAGGCCACCTTTGTTCAGACCGATGTTTCGAAGGCAGCCGATGTAGAGAGGATGGTTAAGGTGGCCGTGGACACCTTCGGCAAATTAGATATACTCTTTAACAATGCCGGTATTCTAGGGAAGATTGCCCCCACGGCGGAGTACGACGAACAGGAGTTTGATAGAATCATCGCCGTCAATGTCAAAGGAGTCTGGCTGGGAATGAAGTATGCTATCCCCGAGATGATCAAGACAGGGGGAGGGTCAATCATTAACGCTGCTTCTCATGTTGCCTACCAGCCCCAGATTGGCACGCCTATATATTGTGCTTCCAAGGCGGCAGTCCTCCACCTAAGCAGGGTAACAGCCTTGGAGTATATCCACAGGAATATTCGCGTTAACTGGATCAATCCTGGTTATGTGTATACCTCGATGTTAGAGGAAGGGGCAAAAGCAGACCCGGGGGGCTTCAAACGATTAATAGCACAATTGCCCCTGAATAGGACTGGCAAAGCAGAGGAGGTTGCGAATGCAGTTCTCCTTTTGGCTTCCGATGAATCTTCCTACATGACTGGCAGTGGAGTGACTGTGGATGGAGGTATATCGCTCGTCGGCTGTCCTCGTTTTGTAGAACGATGGTGGTGAGACCATCTATTTAAGATACCTGCCCACGTGAGACACTATCTTCTGAAGCTGGGGCTGCTTATAGCAAAAGGTTAAAATTTAACCCCCCCGCCGACAACGCCCGAAACGGACGAAAAACAAACTAACTTTACCAAAAATATTTTTCAA
>JABAOH010014956.1_pt3 | contig 11372 bp, 9 predicted proteins | sample 7062181 | NCBI WGS metagenome assembly JABAOH01 (sample SAMN14538630, study PRJNA623070) | marine sediment metagenome | biome: marine biome [ENVO:00000428]; feature: marine pelagic biome [ENVO:01000023]; material: deep marine sediment [ENVO:00002113]; isolation source: pool of 5 deep marine... | reverse complement strand
ACACCAAACCAGCCTTCATCCCATTCAATGCTGATTTTCCTTGACATCATTCGAACCTTCCACGCCAATAGAGATGTGAGGAAATCCTGTCCCGCTAATCAAACTTAAAACTATTGTGAATGTACGCACTTGTATATGATTGACTACCATGGACTGCCCCTTAGAGGGCAATAAATATCGCGTCACGCATGTTGCATAATAGGAAATCAACATGAGAGATGCTGATTCCCGGCTGNNGCTGTTCCGGGTAGAGGTCGTCGGTTCAAATCCGGCCGGCCCCACCACACGCCCGACCGACCCCATCCGGGGCGAAGATTTGCAACACGTTTTGGGCACTCAAGAAAGATGGCTACTCTGAAGCCACACTCACATGTATGCCTTCGTCTTCAAGCCCCATTCCCAAGAGAAGCAAACCTGCAGCAGATAGGGCAACATAGAGGATTGGCGGGAAAATCTGCCACCATGCCAAATGATGAAAAGCGCCCATGGTGTATGCATAGTGAAGCATTCTGCCCCAAGCTGGATAGGTGGGATCACCCAAACCAATGAAATCAATCGTCCAAAGCAACAACATCAAGCTTATCGCTGCGAAGAACAAATTCGCGAGAACGTTTCTGAAAATGTCGAGCACCTTCTCGCCTGGAGTCTTCCCTCCTAGCTTACGATTTGAAGAGCGAACCAGGAGGGAGTTTCTGAAAGCCAACGCTGCAAGCGCAACGAGAAAGGGAAGCGAGACCATGCCGACAAGCCAGTATGACTTTGAGAACAAGACGATGGGAATCATAACCATCAATAAGACAGGCAGATGAAGGAAGGCATCAAAGATGGGAGTGATGAAATTGTCTGCCCAGCCTTGAAAGTAGCCCGCAAGAAAACCGAATGGGAAACCTAATGCAACCGCTGCAGCGATTATGGGAAAAACAAACATAATGGCGGTTCTAGCTCCGTAAACAAGCTGCGCGTATGCGTCCATTCTGCTTCCAACTGGATCATAAGGCATTATCCAAGGCGCAAAACCACCCAAAAATACGAAAACTAAGGTAATAGCTGAGCCAATCACCAACTTCTTTCTTCTCAGTAGAGCCTTCACATACCACCAACCACCCCCATTAATTGGTGCTTCACGGGTTCCAGGCAAAATCGGGCTTTTCTTCTCCAAATCCTCGCGTAACCCAGTCCATCGTTGGAAAAAGTCGAGCAAGACAGAAATGTACCCAAGGCACACCGCAAGCACCAAGAACAGCAAAAACGATCCGAAAACAACATTCCAATCCCCTTGCCATAAAGAGCTAATGAACCACTGCCCAGCTCCTGGCCAAGAAAATATGTATTCCACAATTATGCTGGCTGAGATCATAACTGTGAAGTCAATTGTGGTACAAGGCAATAAGATCCTTTTCAACATTGGCTTGTCTAGAGAGGCAAAACCGCTGCTACGAATCACGGACACGTTTCGTATCATGGTAATCAAGATTAGTGTGGCCGTTGGCAGGAAAAGATGCCACAGAACATCCAGTGAATATGCAATGGGTTCCATTGGCGGAGGAATTCTATACATGCCGCCATGTGGAAATATTGGAAAACCAAGCGTTGCATATGCGCAATAGCTGAATAGGAAGAGGGCAGGGAGCACTATCGCAGGTATCAATCCAAAGAGGAAACCCCTGAGGGAATGCGTGTAGGTGGAAGGCCTTCGTCTGCCTGGTTTGATGAGGAGGGACAGGCCTATTCCAATAAGCAAAGAGAAGATTATGGAGATGCCAATCAGAAGAAATGTGTTGACGGATCTCCAGAGTAGCTCGGGCCAAACTGGCCGCATAGTCCTGAAGGAGATTCCAAGGTTTCCACCGAGCAGGTTGGCTATGAAAGATCCAAGACTACCTGCCCTGGCAGTCTCCTGCTGTCTCAGCTCTTCTGTGAGTCGTGGATCCGCTATTATGTACCATTCAGGCGAGAAGGATGCAAACATAGAGTAAACCCAAGTGATCATGACGAAGAGCAACATCGTCAGCACAATAGGCTTGAGAATCACGGGAAAATAGCGCTTTAGAACGCCTTTAGCCATTAAGACTCACCCATCTTTGGAGTATATGTGACTTTTAAAATATAAGATTGCAGGCAGGGGTTTTTGCTTCAGTTCTTATGTATGCATGCGTATGAAGGGTTTTCCGTAGGTAAACATGTCTGCCATTCATCATGATGATCATATTTTAGAGCGTACACCAAAAACGACACCGCCTCAGCCTTTCCCTTAGTAGGCAATAAATAGCCATCCCCGCATGATTCATATGGGAAGCTGAGCAAATTCATGGAAAAGGCAACAATTAGGAGATTAAGTCGGGCCCAAGAGGCGCGGGTCGTCGGTTCAACTCCGGCCGGCCCCACCACCCGCCTGCCCATGCATGCATTTCAGGGTTGGCCCGCTGCACAGCAACTCATTCGCAGAGTAACGGTTTGCTAGTTAGCATCCAAGTTGAACGTGAAGCTTTGAGAAGCTCACTGTTCCTTTTTATACTTTCATCCTCTATGCCAAGCAGATGCTTAGCCACTACTAACTGGGTATGCTAGCCAGCATGCTAGCAAAGAAAGTGAAGAGGTACACTAAAAAACAGAGAGGTCTAAATATACCGCTTCAAATCACCCAAAGGGTGGATAGAAGCGGGCTATGTTCAATAAGATCTTAATCGCCAACCGAGGAGAAATCGCGATAAGGATTATCAGGGCCTGCAGAGAACTGGGAATAAAGGTAGTGGCGGTTCACTCCGAAGCAGACCGACAATCCTTGCATGTACGATATGCAGATGAATGCCATTGCATAGGATCCTCAAAGCCAGCTGCAAGCTACTTAGATATCAATAAGATAATTGATGTTGCCAAAAAGTCCGGATCAGAAGCTATTCACCCAGGATACGGTTTTCTGGCGCAGATTCCAGACTTTGCTGAGAAATGCAAATCCAATGATATCGAATTTGTGGGTCCGCCAAGCGAGGTTCTGAGGAAAATGGGTAACAAGGCAACAGCTCGCAGAACAATGGCCAACGCGGGGGTTCCCGTGATTCCTGGAAGCATGAGAGCTGTTAAGGATGAGAGTGAGGTGGCAGCGGTGGCGGAGAAAATTGGTTACCCAGTTCTAATCAAGGCCGTTTACGGAGGAGGAGGCAAAGGAATGCGCTTTGTCAATAGCAAAGGCGAAATAGAAAAGGGGGTGGAACTAGCCCGGTTAGAGTCAGAGACTTCATTTGGAAGTTCGGAAGTCTATGTTGAAAAGCTGTTGGCGAAGCCGAGACATATCGAGTTTCAGGTGTTGGCTGACAAAAAAGGCAATGTCGTCCATTTAGGCGAGAGGGAATGCTCCATCCAACGGAGATACCAAAAACTCATCGAAGAGACGCCCTCGCCGATGATGACTGAAGAATTGCGAAAAATCATGGGCAAGGCAACGATAGAAGGTATGAAAGCTATCAAATACAACAATGCGGGCACCCTGGAGTTCCTAGTCGACAGAGAAGACAACTTCTATTTCTTGGAGATGAATACACGGCTGCAAGTCGAGCACATAATCACTGAGATGGTTACTGGAGTTGACATGGTCAAGCAGCAACTTAAGATCGCAGCCGGAGAAAAATTGGAGTATGAACAAGACAGTGTAGCCATGAAGGGCCATGCCGTAAACTGTAGAATCAACTCAGAGGACCCCTATAGCGACTTTGTGCCCTGTCCGGGCACCGTAACGAGGTATCTTGCTCCAGGTGGACCCGGCGTCAGGGTGGACAGTGCTTTGTACACTGGATACGATATCCCAATTTTCTATGATTCACTGGTCGCTAAGCTTGCAGTTTGGGGTAAAGATCGTGATGAAGCTATCATACGCATGAAAAATGCCTTAGATGAATACGTGATAGAAGGGGTCGAAACGACCATACCCTTTCATAAGAAAATCTTGGACGATGAGTGTTTCCGAAGAGGAGAAATACACACCGAATTCATCGGAGAAAGGATAGGCAGTCTTACAGTGGAGGCGGAGTTTGAGGGTGAGGAGGTGGCTGCCTTATCCGCTGTTCTGGCTGACTATCTGAACAATAGACGGGAAGGATTGGCTGTTATCCCACAACGGAGAGCTGAAACCGCGTCTGCATGGAAGATGGCGGGAAGAAGAGCCCTGATGGAATCTTGAGGGATCTGAGGTATGCATAGGTGAGGAAGCATAACATTCTCGTCAACAGGAAACGACACAGAGTTGAATTGCTTAGGGTCGATAGGGGATTGCCCTTTCTGGTCGAAGTTGATGACAAAGTGTACAAAGTGGAACTCATGAATGATATCAACTATGGCACACCGATTTCTATGAGGATTGGCGGCAGGCCCTACAAGATTGAGTTGGAGGAGGTGAATAAAAGCCAGCCATTCTCTGTTAAAGTTAATGACAGGTTGTTTGGAATTGAGTATGAAGTTGTGAGCAAAAACCAGCCGAAAATCATAGAGAAAACCTTGCCAGCAATCCTGAGAAGACCCACTGCAAAATTAATTGCAGACAGAAGTGTGGTCACCGCGTCGATGCCCGGCAGAGTTGTTTCATTGAAAGTTGAGGTTGGGGATTTCGTCAAAGAAGGCGACACACTCTGTGTTCTGGAAGCCATGAAAATGGAGAACGAGATTGCAGCCCCGATGCCTGGAGTCGTCAAGGAGGTTAGGGTTTCGGAGGGCGCTGGTGTAAACCGAGGAGATGCACTGGTTTTGATCAAATAGTATGATGTAGATTAGTTTGCCTATTGGCCCAGAAAAAGTACATTAAAATATCAGCTTAGAATTCTCTTTGTTATCCGCATAATATCTGGTTGGTTCGTTTCATTGATAAAACCCGTTAAGATCACAGACACCACCTTCCGAGACGCGCACCAATCTCTGATGGCAACAAGGATGAGAACAGACTCCATGCTTCCGATAGCCGAAAAAATCGACCAGGTCGGATTCTTCTCCCTTGAGGTCTGGGGCGGAGCAACATTCGACGTGTCCGTACGATACTTGACCGAGGACCCATGGGATCGGGTGCGTGCCTTGAAGAAGCATGTACAAAAAACGCCATTGCAGATGTTGCTCAGAGGCCAGAACATAGTTGGCTACAAAAATTATCCAGACGATGTCCTCATAAGGTTCATCGAAAACGCGGCGGAAGTCGGGATAGAAATATTCCGAATCTTCGACGCGGTCAACGATACCAGAAACTTGGAGACATCCATTAGGACTGTCAAGAAGGTTGGCGCTCATGCCCAAGGGTCGGTGTGCTACACGATTAGTCCCGTGCATACGACTGGACATTACGTGAAGATAGCTGATCGCCTGGCAGAGTTGGGCTGCGACTCAATCTGCATCAAGGATATGGCTGGAATGCTCGCGCCCAAAGATGCCTATGAAATTATTTCCGCGCTTAAGAAAGAGATAGGCTTACCTGTGCATCTACATTGTCATTCCACAAGCGGCATGGCTCTAATGACTTATCTGAGGGCTTGTGACGCTGGTGTTGATATTATAGACACGGCTTTTTCTCCTCTAGCTTGGGGCACTTCTCAGCCACCTGTTGAGACGGTTGTTGCGGCCTTCAAGGACACCCCATGCGATCCTAGGTTTGACATGGAGTTGCTCATGGAGATATCTGAGTATTTCAGGAGCTTGCGTCAGAAGTACTATGATCCTATCCATCTCATTGATCCAATGTCAGAGAGGGTTGACACATCCATTCTGATTCATCAAATTCCAGGCGGGATGTTTTCAAATCTCATCTCTCAGCTTAAGGAGCAGAAGGCTATGGACCGGCTTGAGAAGGTCTTGGAGGAGGTGCCAAGGGTTAGAAAAGACTTAGGCTATCCTCCTCTGGTCACTCCGACGAGCCAACTGGTCGGTACGCAGGCTGTCTTCAATGTGCTCTCAGGCGAGAGGTACAAGATAGTTCCTAAGGAGGTAAAGGATTATGCCAAGGGATTTTACGGCAGGTCTCCTGCACCGATAGATGAAGAGATCAAGAAGAAGATAATTGGGGACGAAAACGTCATAACCTGTCGCCCAGCTGACCTGCTTGAGCCTCAGCTAAAAAGGGTTCCCGCAGAGGCGAGGGCGCTCTTCCGGAAGGAAGAAGACATCATAACGTATGCTTTATTCCCCAAGACAGCCATGGAGTTCTTCAGGAAGAGAGCGCAGAGACTGGAGGAAAAGGCTATCGAGATAGGCGCGTTGGAGAGAATGGAGTTAGAGGAGGTCGCAGCCCTATCAACCGCCATAGTCACATACCTAGATAGCATAAGCAAAGCTGGTGCTGTGATCCCCACGAAGAGAGCTGAAGGGCGTTCTGCTTGGAGCCTCGCTGGGAGACAGGAACTGACGAGATACAGAGGTTTCAGATGGGGTGCATAGGCTGAGAGAGTATAACATCGATGTCGATGGCAAGCTGTACAAGGTCAAATTAATCACACATGTGAGGGGTGCTCCCTTCTCTGCCAAGATCAACGAAAAGCCCTATGAGGCAGAACTTTTGGGGAAGTTTGACTCTGCGGAGCCTTTTTCGGTCAAGGTTGATGGAAAGGTGTATGACGTCGAGTTGAAGACAATTGATAGGGAGAAACCCTTTCCGGTCAAGGTTAATGACGTTTCCCTTAAGGTTAAGCTACAACCTGCGGCGAGGAAAGCTGTCTCGAAAACTCCAGAATCAACCGCGTTGATATCCGTTGCAAAGCCTTCTAGAAAAATGGCTGTGGAGGGCGCAGTCACGGCTCCTATGGCTGGTAAGATCGTTTCTGTGGTAGTTAAGCATGGTGCCTCCGTGAACGTTGGCGATGTGCTTTGCGTCTTGGAGGCTATGAAGATGGAGAATGAGATAACTGCGACGAAAGCTGGGATTGTTGAGGAGATCAAGGTCTCGGAGGGCATGCCAGTAAACGAAGGAGAAGCCCTAGTCATAATAAAATAGATGTTACAACGTTTTAGCTTTAGTTCCTTTCTTATGCACGCTACTTTATCATGACTAAGTCGGCTTTTGCTCTTTATATAGGAGACTTTTCTACTCTTTTGTGATTTCCAAGATGATTGAAGGTAGTAGAGTTCGCTTACGCAGCCTTGAGCTTTCAGATCTCGATGAAATTATGAAGCATTGGAACAATTTGGAACTGAGAAATCTGGTAGGTAGTACGGACGAAGGTCCAATGTCTCGTAACGATGAAGAGGAATGGATCAGGAGCACGTGGAAACAGCGCCAAGAAAGGAAGGCATTCCATTTCGCGATCGAAACCGTCACAGAGAACAAGCTCATGGGTGGAACAGGTCTTTATAACATCGATTGGACCAGCAGATCCGCCATGACAGGAATAAGCATATACAATCCAGAATGTTGGGGCAAGGGCTATGGAAAAGAATCCCTGAACCTACTCCTTAGCTTCGCCTTTCGAAACCTTAACCTCAACAGAGTTGAGCTTGACACTTTCGACTTTAACAAAAGAGCTCAAAAATGCTACCTGAAAGTAGGCTTCAAAGAGGTTGGGCGAAGAAGGAAAGCCCGTTTTATAGATGGACAATATCGTGATGACATAATCATGGACATTTTGAAAGATGAGTGGCTAGCCAAATCTAGCAAATAGAACGAATGGGGAAGAAGGTTTAGATCAGCCCGAGCTTTTTACCGCCTTCCTCAAACGCAGCGACTGCTCTATCCAACTGTTCTCTAGTATGCTTAGTGCACAGCTGAGTTCTTATCCTCGCTTTTTCACGAGCCACCATGGGATATACTATCGGAAGCGCAAAGACTCCCTTCTCCCAAATGAAATTTGCGATATCTTTTGCTTTCTTGCTCTCCCCACACATAACAGGCACGATCGGAGTCTCACTGTTCCCCGTATCAAACCCAAGGTCTTTCATGGCTTTGATGAAATACTCACGGTTCTCCCAAACTTTCTTCACATGTTTCGGCTCAGACTCAAGAACACTTATGGCTGCGGTGCACGCAGCAGCCACGCCTGGGGGCATTCCGCCGCTCAGAAGCCACGTCCTAGACTTGTTGTAGGCGAAGTTGCGCAGATCCTCGCCGCCAGTGATGTGTCCACCTATGACTCCGAAGGCCTTTGAGAAGGTTCCCATCTCGATTTGCACTTCATCCCGGCTTAGATTGAAGTGACTGACTATGCCACGCCCGCCTTCTCCGAGAACGCCTTCTCCATGTGCGTCATCTACATAGACTCCCGCTCCGTGCTCTTCGGCAATTCTTGCTATTTCAGATAGTGGTGCGAGGTCGCCGTCCATGCTGAAGACCCCGTCTGTGAGAATCCATATGTGCTCGTAGGGTGGCTTATGCTTCTCAGCCTCATTCATCACACGCGCTAGATCTTCCACGTCTTTGTGTTTGAATATAGCCCTATCTGCGTGAGTCAGCCGCACACCATCAATAATAGAGCCATGATTCAGCTCATCTGAGACAAAGAGGTCTCCTCTGCCGCAGAGTTGAGGAATGAGACCCTCATTAGCCATGAAACCAGTCTGGTAAGTCAGCGATGCGGGTGCATTCTTAAACCTCGCGAGGCGCCTGTCTAGCTCTTCGTGAACTGTCATGTTTCCAGAGATGGATCGGTCGCTTCCAGCGCCAGCCCCGTATTTTCTGGTTGCCTCGATCATGGCTTCAACGACTTTCGGATGTGTAGCGAGGTTGAGGTAGTTGTTGGCGCAGAGCATGATTACCTGCCTACCATCCACTGTGCACGCGGGCTCGCTCGGCGATTGAAGCTCCTTGAGTTCCCAGTTCAGGCTTTCGCGGACGAGGCGCTCGTATTCGTCGCCTAAATATTTTGTTGGATGTCGCTTTGCAGTCATGTAAACCACTTTCTGTTTAATCTAACAGCATTAGGTTATGGTTAGACTTAATTAAAATTTTGTCAACCACAGAATAATCGACCTTGCGCGCGCACGCGTGGAACGGTGGGATTCACGCACGGATTCTACCATTTGTAAATATTGGGACATTACTGTAACGATTGATTCTCAGGCAAAATTCGACGTCTTTGGTTGAACCAATGTTTTTCAAGTATTTCCCATGTTCGCTTGAACGAACCAACTCTATAATATTTTCACCTGCTCCCTCAGATGCGACTAACGCTGTTAGGGCGCTGTCAGAAAGGGTCAACTCGTCAAGTGGCATCATCTCCAAGATTTTACCAGCGCACATAAAATCCTCTATAGATAACTTTCCCCTTTTTCCACAGGCAGTCAATGATATTCCACAGTTGTTCTTATAAGCAATTTTCCATGACTTCTTTCCAACAGCTTCAGCATTCAGAAAGCCTCCAACTAGAACAGGTCTTGCGCTTTTTTTCGCAATTTCGAAGGCTTTTGTGCCGTCGGTTGTTGTCAGAATGATGCTCCTTCCATGGATCTTCCTACGAGTGAACTCACTTGGAGAATTTCCGAGCTCAAAACCTTTGGGTTTTAAGCCTTTCCTCTCACCTGCAAGTATATACTCGGGATTTCGCTGTTTCATTTGTTTCGCTTTCCTAACTGTCGGCGTCGTGATGATCTTGGATGCTCCGTTCGCTAGAGCGGTTATTATTGTTGAGGAACAGCGGAGAACATCTATTATCACTATGACGTCACCTCTTCTCACCGCATTTGTAGTGTCCCTTGTACGAAGCTCCACGTGGACTTCTATGGCCATACTATCCCGTCATTTAGGACTATGGCAAGTTCTCATAATTAGCTTTCTCGGAACACACGCGCAAAGTTTATTATCATGTTGACTTTCACTCGCAATCATGTCAATCAAAGGATATGCAAATTATGAGAAGAGAGAATTCTGCAACAACGTAAAATGCCCGGTACAGTTGGAGCTAAACTCGAAGAACCAGGGTTCCGAGGAATATGAGAAGGTAAGGCAGATTTGCAGGAGAGGCTGCAGATTTACGACATGGCAATTCCATCACTGGCTAATCGACAAAGGATACCTAATCATTAGACCTGAGAATGAATCTTGAAAGTCATTTCTTGAAATCAGGAAATTGGCATTTGCTATTCCCATTTTGGCTCAAGCAGAACTTTGCCGGCTTGCTTGGAATTGATCAACTCCATACCCTCAGCCACATCTTTCATCGGCAGTCTATGCGTTATAATGGAGGCTATCTTACTTCTGAAGTCATGCTTTGACAGCAGCCCCTTCACCTGATACCATGTCTCAAACATCCTCCGTCCATGTATGCCATATACCGTCGCCGCCCTAAAGATCACAGCAGCGTTCAAGTCAAACTCTAAGGGCCTCTCCAAAATTCCCAGCAGAGAAACCCTACCCCCAGGAGTAAGTATCTCGAAGGCCTGCCTCACAGCAGAGGCAGCACCAGACATCTCAAGCGCTACATCAACGCCGTTGCCATCCGTTGCGTCGCGAATCGTTTTAACCAAGTCTTCGCCTTCTTCTCTGCAGTCAAGAACCATGTCAGCGCCCATTCTTTCCGCCAGTTCCATGCGCACCTTATTCCTTCCGCCAGCGGTTGCGAGAACCTTCGCTGCTCCTGCTGTGTTGAGAACTGCTATGGTCATCAAGCCTATCGGACCGCAGCCCAAGACCGCAACATTCTTTCCTGCAATGTCTTCTATGTGATCCTTAGGGAAGACGGATTGAACAGCGTTTCCTAACGGCTCTTGAAGGGAGGCCACCGCTGGATCTAGCTTTGGGTCGTTCTTCCAAGCATTTCTCTGGGGCAACGCAACATACTCAGCGAAAACCCCATCTCTGTCGACGCCGAGAATTTCCATGTTCTGGCAGACGTGCATGCGATCAGTTCTGCACTGGTAGCACGTTCCATCTACAATGTGAGTTTCCGCCGAGACTACGTCTCCTTCTTGAAGAGCTGTTACATCCTTCCCTACCTCAACAACTTTCCCAGCAAGCTCATGTCCTATTATCAGGGGGATTTTCTTCAGGCGGCTCTGAGCCCACTCATTCCAATTCCAGATCTCGACATCTGTTCCGCAAATGGAAGCTGCCTTGACCTTGACAATAATCTCATCCCTCTTGAGCTCTGGAACATCTACTGTAGCTATCTCCGCTCCTGCATCCCGCCGCTTCTTAACAACTGCAAACATATCCACTAACTTCCGAAGTCTTAGAGTATAGAACAACAAGGACACTCCTCATAGGCTTTTCTGTAAATGCTAACTTAACGAATAAATTCCACCAAACAGTTTAGATTGAACGCAACGAACCATAACACGCGTTATGGAGACTGTCTTGGTGGCAAAGGCGTGAAGATCGGCTTCATCGTAAACCCGATAGCAGGAATGGGCGGCAGAGTGGGACTGAAGGGTACCGATGGTGTACTAAAGAAGGCCATAGCCTTAGGGGCGAAACCCGT
>JABAOH010136615.1_pt1 | contig 11373 bp, 11 predicted proteins | sample 7062181 | NCBI WGS metagenome assembly JABAOH01 (sample SAMN14538630, study PRJNA623070) | marine sediment metagenome | biome: marine biome [ENVO:00000428]; feature: marine pelagic biome [ENVO:01000023]; material: deep marine sediment [ENVO:00002113]; isolation source: pool of 5 deep marine... | reverse complement strand
CCGAGGTTGCGCAGCAACCGAGGGGAGGGGGGCATCTCTCCCCCCGTAGGGGGGAGTACCGAGGTTGCGCAGCAACCGAGGGGAGGGGGGCATCTCTCCCCCCACAGGGGGGAGTACCGAGGTTGCGCAGCAACCGAGGGGAGGGGGGCATCTCTCCCCCTAAAGGGGGGAGTACCTCACGAACGAAGCGAGTGAGGGGAGGGGGGTGGCCAAACCCCCCTCCCCCGGAGGCTACGCCGCCGCCACCTCCCCCTGAGGGGGAGGCACAAAGCAGGGAGGCGAGCTCGATGGCAGCGAGCCAACACGGCCACCCGGTACCGTGCGGGGCAAAGGAGGGCGATGACATGAGCTCGTGGAAGCCATCGTGGCTCCGCCGCAAGTCCGCAGAGCCCGAGGTCGAGCCCGAGGCCGACGCCGCCGACGCCGCGCCGCAGCCTGCCCGACCCGAGCCCCCTGCGTCCGAACCGGTCGCGGCGACAGCTGCTGCGAAGCCCGACTGTTCCGCTCTACGCGCCGAGTGGGAACGCCTCGAGGAAGCGGTTACGGAGGCCGAGTTCGACGCCGAGCAGGCGAGGGCATCCGCCGACAACTCCGCCGATGCGTGCCGGCGCGCCCGAGAGCGTGTCGCCGATCTCGAAGCAGAACTGGCCGGCCTCGCCGATCCGGATTCGGACGAAGGCGCCGCAGCGTTGCATCAGGCATTGCGCGAGGCACAGTCCGAAGTGGAGATCGTCTGCGAACTGGTCGAGCCGGCCCGGACCGAAGCCCAGGCCGCTGCCGACCGTGCCGGACAGGCAAGGGCCGACGCCGCCGCGGCACGCAAGGCGTTCGAGGACTGCGAGGCGGGAAAGGGCTGACCTCGGCGTACCTTCGTCGACCGACGATCGACGAAAAAGGCGTGTGACTCTTGCCGCCTCGGTCCACGCCTGCACACTGCTAACCGACGACCGAAACACAGAAGCGGCACCGTTTGTGAGCTCTCCTCGGTCGGGGCTGGGGTCGGCGGTGAATTGCTTGGGCGACTAGACCGGTTGGGTACCGTTGCCCGGTGCAGTTCACCGCCGCCCAGCATTCATTCCTCGACCAACCGTGGGTGTGCGTGCTCGCCACCGTCGGACCCGGCGGAACCCCGCATGCGGCACCTATGTGGTACGTCCGCGATGGCGACACGCTGCTCATGCTCACCGGCGTCGACTCGCAGAAGCAGCGCAACATGGAACGGGACCGGCGCGTGTCGGTCGTCGTCGACACCAAGCAGCGCCCCTACTACGCCCTGATGATCGGCGGAGTCGTGGAGTTCGACGACACACCGGTGACCGAGATACGCGGTCGCTTTGCCGAGCGCTACCTCACTTCGACTGACGCCGCCGCGTTTCTGGAGAGCCGCCGCGGCGTGCCCGCCACCGTATTCCGGGTCCTTCCCGAGAATCTCGTCGAGTACGGGTCGCCCCCCGCCTAGCCCGAAACAGCCCTTCGACCCTCGCGCCCTGCCCAAGGTTCGGCTTTCATAGGCCGGGTGCTTCGCCTCGATCGGCTCAACAAGCGGTACAACGGCGTCGTCGCCCTCGACGACTGCTCCCTCGAGGTTTCCCGCGGGCAGATGCTCGGCTTCCTCGGGCCCAACGGCGCCGGCAAGACGACGGCGATGCGGTCCGTCTTCGGGCTCATCACGCTCGAGGGGGGCACGGTCTCCTGGGACGAAGGCCCAATCGGCCACTCCGAGCGCCTCGGCTTCGGCTACATGCCCGAGGAGCGCGGCCTCTATCCCCGCATGAAGGTCCTCGACCAGGTGGTCTACTTCGGGCGGCTCCATGGCATGGAACGCGGCGATGCGCAGCGCCGCGCCGCGGCCTTGCTCGACGAGTTGGGGCTGACGGACCGCCTCGACGCCAAGGTGCAGACTCTTTCCCACGGCAACCAGCAGCGTGTGCAGCTCGCCGTGGCGCTGGTTCACGACCCTGGGCTGCTGGTGCTGGACGAGCCTTTCTCCGGGCTCGACCCCATCGCCGCCGAGACGATGGCCGGAGTGCTGCGCCGCCGTGCCGCGGACGGAGCAGCGGTGCTCTTCAGCAGCCATCAACTGGACGTCGTGGAGCACCTGTGCCGCGACGTTGTCATCATCGACGAGGGTTCGGTCGTGCTGTCCGGCCGCGTCGACGACCTGAGAGCCGCGTCCCCCCACCGCCACGTCGAGATCGTGGTGCGCAACGGAGGCGCGGACTGGGCCGACGCATTTGCCGAGGAGAACGTCTCGTTCCGTGACGGCGATCGAGTCCGCCTCGAGGTCGATCGCGGCGCCGACCCCGAGCGATTCTTTGCCCTGGCCGCAGCCGCCGGCGAGGTGATCGAGTTCTCCTTCGCCCCTCCCCCGTTGTCCCAGGTGTTCCGCGAGGCGGTAGTCGAATGAGCGTGTGGGAGACGATTCGTCTGGTTGCAGTCCGGGAGTTCGTGGCGCGTCGCCGCGGCTACGCCATCGTCACCGGGGTCCTCGCCACGGTCGCCATCGGGGGAATGGTGATCGCCGCCGCCGTCTCGGACTCGGAGCCGGCAAGGGTCGTGCGTGGCAGCGAGGCCGACGAGGTGATCGGCTTCCTCACCGTCGTCATCCTCTTCGTGGCAATCATCTTCACCGGCCAGGTGATCATGGAAGGGGTCGCCGAGGAGAAGCGCAGTCGCGTCGTGGAAGTGGTCCTGGGGACGATGATGCCGCGCCACCTGCTCGCCGGGAAGGTGGCCGCCATCGGAGTGATGGGCTTCACTGAGATCGTGGTGGTGGTGTTCGCGGTGGCCGGCGCCGGCCAGGCGCTCGACGTGTTCGAACTCCCCCGGGCCACCACGATGGGGCTGATCGCGGTCGTGTTCTGGTTCGTCCTCGGCTACGGGCTCTACTCGGCGCTGTACGCGGCTGCCGGGGCGATGGTGGCTCCACACGAGAACGTCGCCAACGCCGCCGTGCCCATCAACCTCGGGCTGGCCATCCCATACGTGTTGGCGGTGTCGACCCTCGAAGGAGGCGACAGCGCCGTCCTCCGTGCTCTGTCGGTATTCCCGCTGACGGCCCCGATCACGATGCCGCTGCGCGCCATGCGCGGCTTTGCCGCACCCTGGGAGATCGCCGTCTCGGTGGCCCTCACCGTGGCCACCGCCTGGCTGCTGGTCTTGCTCGCCGGACGCTTGTACCGAGGGGCCATCCTGCGCGGCGGCAAAGTGCGGTGGCGCGAAGCGTGGCGCACCAGCGGCGTCTAGACGGGGAACCGCGTGATGACCCGCGGCGTCTCAAAGACATGATGAACATTCAGCGCGCTCTGGTTCTTGCCGTCGCCGTTGCGCTGGTAGCCACCGCCTGCGGGGACGATCAACCGACCACTTCCATCGGACCACCCGTAGACGGGCTGGCGTTCGACGGCGCCTGGGTGCTGACCGACGGGACCCTCGACGGGGAGGCGCTGGCCCTCGATGATGACTACAGAGTGACGATGACCATCGAGGGCCGTTCCGTGGGTGGCCGCGCCGCCTGCAATCACTACGGGGGCACCGTCTCCATCGCCGACGGCGCCTTCTCGGTCGGCGAGCTCTCCCAGACGGAGATGGCCTGCGAACGACGGGTGATGGAGATCGAGTCACTGTTCCTGCAGGGCCTGGGCCGGGCCAGCCACATCGAACGGACCGAGGGGACCGTCTTCCTCAGCGGCACCGGTGTCGACTTCACCTTCGAGTTGCTGCCCCCCGTACCGACGGCGGCGCTCCTCGGCACCACCTGGGTGCTGGACACGATCATCCAGGGCGAGACCGCCACCTCGACGGCCGCCGACGCCGATCCGGCCACCCTGCGGCTCACGGCCGACGGCACCTTCGTCGGCGGGACCGGGTGCCGCGGACTGTCCGGCGAGTACATCATCACCGGCGACACCGTGCAGTTCACCTCGTTCGGCGCCGATGGGGAGTGCCCGACCGACCTGCAATGGCAGGACAGTCAGGTGATCTCCGTCCTCGAAGGCGGCTTCACGGCTGACATCGAAGGCGGTCGGCTCACAGTGAGCTCATCCGGCGGCGAAGGACTTTCCTACCGAGCCGGCGAGTAAAGGGCCCGCCCCCTCCGCCTCGCTGCGCTCGGCACCTCCCCCTCCGGGGGAGGAAACGACGCCCCACGACTCCAGAACCCATTTCTCCCCCCGTAGGGGGAGTACCTCGGGAGCAAAGCGACCCAGGGGAGGGGGGATATTTCTCCCCCCGTAGGGGAGACCTCGGGAGCAAAGCGACCGAGGAGAAGGGGGGATATTTCTCCCCCCGTAGGGGGGAGTACCTCGGGAGCAAAGCGACCGAGGGGAGGGGGGTTCCCCCCGACGGGCGCTAGATCCCCTGCAGCAGGGTGTAGTGAACCGGCCCCAGCGCCGCCATTCCCTCCCGAGTGGCCTCACTCACCTCACCTAGGACCTGAACCGAAGTGACGTGCAGCTTCTCCATGAACTCGCCGAGCAGGCCCGTCTCTCGCATGTTCGCCATGTGAACACCGAAGGCCGCCTCGTCGGCATAGCCGTCCTCGTTGATGACGGTGCCGTTCTCTCCCAGCCACCAGTTGTACACCACCGTGCCCGGCTCCTTGTCGGCGACCATCGCGCTGGCCCGGGCGCCGAAGTCGGCCAGGTCGTCTTCCGATACGCCTTCCTTGAGGTTGGATGTGAAGATCACGCGCAGTGCAGCGGTCAATGTGCCCTCCGGCTCGTGGAGCCGACCACGATAGGAAGCGGGCCGGCTCGCTGCTCAGGCGACGAGCAGGTCGATCACCTGGTAAAGAGTGATCACGGCGAAGAGCACCACGAAGGCGATCCCGGTGCGGCGCACGAAGAGGTGGCGCCGGCCCCACCACAGCCCTGCGGCGACACCGAGGGTCACCGACACTTTGAACAGGGTCGCCCACTCCCAGCCGGCATCCAGCAGAGCCGCCATGACCGGGTTCATCTCCACCGCACCGCGGCCCACGAGGTGCAGCGTCAGCCCCAGGTCGAGGACGTTGAGGGCGATGAACCACATCACCAGGACCGACCAGTCTCTGTCCGTCAGGCGGCCGCCCGCCACCGTCGCCATCACTTCACCGCTTGTCGCCAGCTAGCGAACCCTACGCGGGAAGCGGGCTACCGGGTCGGGCCGCTGTCGACCTGTTCGGCGGGTATGCCGCCGACCTCGGGCTCGTGAAGCCCGCGCCGATCGAGCAGCGCCGGGATCACGACGAGAGCGGCGATAGCGGCGGTGATCATCGAGACCCACATGATCATCGAGATCTGGGGATGCACCTTGAAAGGCGAGATCCACAGGGCTGTCAGAGCCACCGCGATTCCCAGGGCATTGGCGACGATGGGCCGGCCGGCCTTGTCGATGGCGCGCAGCACGAAACCGTCTCCCCGGGGCCGCGCATTGTCGATGGCGGCGACGAAGTGGATGGAGTAGTCGATGCCGACACCGATGACGATCGAAGACGCCACGGCGGTTACCAGGTGGAGGTGAATGCCCGACGCGGCGATGAAGGCCAGCAACGTCACTACGGTGAGGGCGATCGGGACCAGAGACGCCAGCGTCTCGCGGAGGCGCCGGTACGCCGCCAGCAGCAGGATCGTCACCAAGGCGAAGGCCGCCGCCAAGGAGAACACTTGGGCGCGCAATACCAATCGTGCGATCTCGTCCCACAGCACCGGCATCCCGGACAGGACCCTGATCTCGGGTGTTGCGTCGGCGAAGTCGATCCAGGCCCGCAGGTCGTCGGTGGTGAACTCGCCGGGCAGCACCATGAAGCGCATGCCGTCCGCGGAGACCATCTCCCCCAGAGGCAGTGATGCCTCGCCGGTGAGCAGCCCATCGATTTGATCCGATGTAAAGACCGGCGCGAGATCGGCCACGCTGAAGACCGTCCGGATACCCGGCAGGCCCTCCAGGTCGCGCGAGACCTGCTCGATGCGAGCAAGCTGGCCGGGCGCTGCATCGTCGATGTCGAAGACGAACTCACCGATCAGGGGGGTGGCGCCACCGAACACCTCCTCGGTCGTAGCGAATGCTTCGCGTACGGGATCGCCCTCTTTGAAGAAGAAGAGCTGATCGGTGTTGGTCTCCAGACGGGGCAGGAAGACTGCGCCGAAGATCACGATGGCGGCGACCACCAGCGGCGCTGAAATGCGTCGGCGCACGATCGACTTGAGGCCCGCTGCCACTCGGGGTCCGAGAAGGGCGGTGTGGTGCCGCGGCTTGATGTCGAGGTGGCTCAGGATCGCCGGGAGCGAGAAGAAGGAGACGACCCCGGCGAAGGTGATGCCGACAGCAGCGAACAATCCCAGTTGGCGAATGGGACGCACGTCTGTGGCCAACAACGAGAGGAAGCCGGCCGCAGTGCTGATCGTGGTCAGGATCATCGGGATCCCGACCTCCTTGAGGGTCGAGCGGACTCGCTCCACCTTGTCGGCGGTGGCCTCGACCGCCTCCTGGAAGTGGGTGACGAAGTGCAGCCCGTCCGCGGAGCCCATGACGATCACGAAAATGGGGACGATCACGGTGACGATGTCGATGCGGGTTCCGACCGCGGCGAGGAGGCCGAAGGTCCAGATCGAGCCCAGGAATGCCGGCACCAACGCCAGGATCGACAGCCGTAGATCCCCGATGTTGGCGTAGAAGACTCCGACCAGCAGACCGACCACCAGAGGAGGAATGGCCAGGAGGAACCAGCCGAGGCTGTCGAGCACGGATCCGAAGATCACCGGGTTCCCCGACAGCGTCAGTTCCATCCCCGTCGGAGCCTCCACGTCGCCGAGACGGCGCGCCAGGTCGATACCGTCGTCGACCGGCGTCACCAGGACGAGTGTGTGACGCCCGTCTTCGCTGACGAGCAGATCGGCGAGCGGGTTGGCCGCCACCAGTGCCGCCACCTGCTCATCGGGGATCGCCGCGATCAGGTCCGCGGTCAACGGAGCGCCCGTCATCGGGTTCACCTCGGGCAGCGCCGTACCGACGGCGGCGACGTCGGGGAAGACCGTGAGCCGGTCGCGCAGATCGAGCAGCGCCAGCGCTCCAGCCTTGCTACGGAACGATTGTGACTCCGGCATCCCGGCGAGGACGTTGATCGGATCGGCGGTGTCGTACTTCTCTTGGAGCGCCACCCAGGTCTGACCCGCCTCGTTTCCCTCGGTGATGAACCCGGCGACATCTGCGTTGAAACGCAGCCGGAACAGCAAGCCCAGGGCGAGGAGCGTGACGACTGCGGTGAGGGCCAAGACCACCCTGCCGCGGCGAACGATCAGCGTGGCGACCCGATCCATGGGCTGATTATGTCGCGATGCGAGCGCGGACCTTGCCAACAGCGCTCGTCAGTCCTCTATGTCGATGACAAGCCGAGACGGCGACGGCAGGGCGTCGATGGTGAAAGCCTTAGTCCCGTCGACCTCGATCACGAACGACCACTCCCCGCTGCCGCCGCCTTGACCACCGGAGTCGACTCCGATGACGCTGCCGAGCCCCACTGCGAGGTACCCGGCGGGGTCGAAGACTCCGGGTGCCCACGGATCGGTCAGTACCGGCACGGCAAACACCGTCACCCGCAGCTCGTCGGGGGCGTCGATATACCCGACCTCGCAGCCGGGGGGTTCGCCGTCGAAGATGAAGACGATCCGGGTGAAGTTGGCCTGGCTGCTGAACTGGATGTCGCCTACCAGCTCTGCGTCCGGAAAGGTCGCAGGACAACTCTTCTTGCCCAACGAGCCCACGAAGGGCGCTGCGGTAGTCGTGGTCCCCAAAGTCGTCGTGGTGGTGGCGCCCGACGTGGTCGTCGAGCTCGAGGTCGCCGTCGTAGTTGCCGGGACGGTGGTGGTGGCCGGGATGCTCGAACTCGCCGGCAGCTCCTCCGTGGTCGTCACTTCCAGAGTCGTAGCCGATGTCGCCGCCACAGTTTCTGTCGCTGTGACATCCGCGGCGGCGTCGCTCCCATCGTCCTCAGCAACGAGCACCACGATGAGCACGATCAGCAGGATGACGATCGCCGCACCCAGCCATACGATCACCCATAGCAGGCCGTTGTGCGCCGGACCCGGTGGCGGAGGCGGCCCCGATGGCATGGGAGTGTCAGGACCGGTGATGGGGCAGGCTTCCTTTCCCCCCTCCCCGATCGGTCTCCCCTGAACCATATACGACCGAGTTCGCAGTCGGCATTTGGGACCACGGGCCCTGGAGCACGCGCCCGCCTCACTGGATAATCGGAGGCCGCCCGAGATAGATCCCTTGCCCGCTGCGGCAGAAGGGAGAAGCAATGAGACGCCTCGCCCTTGCTCTCGTCCTGGCCATCACGGTGTCCGCCTGCGGAGACGACACCACCACCTCCAGCACAGTCCGATCCACCGAGCCGCCCGCGACCTTTGCGGTCACCACACAGGCCGTCGATTCTCCAGACACCGTCGACACCACCGAGGCTGCTCCGTGGCCTACCGCGGGATGGGCGACCAGCACCGCCGAGCAGCAAGGGATGGACTCCGAAGTCCTCGCCGACCTCATCGAGCACATCGACTCCTCCGGAGCCGACATCGACAGCGTCACCATCGTGCGCAACGGCTATCTCATCGTCGACGCCGTGTTTCGGCCGTTTGCCGCAGGAACGCCTCACATCATCCACTCCGTCACCAAGAGCGTGGTGAGCACGTTGATAGGGATCGCCATCGACGAAGGTCTGCTCGCCGGAGTCGAGACGTCGCTCGTGGAGGTGCTCTCCAACGACGCCCCCGCCGAGATCGACGAACGCAAGGCGGCGATAACCGTGGAGGACGTGCTCACGATGTCCTCCGGCCTGGATTGCCGCGACTCCTACCTCTACCGGTGGCGGGGGCTCAATGAGATGCGGCGCAGCGCCGATTGGACCGCGCACGTGTTGGCACTGCCCATGGCCCATGACCCGGGCACCTACTTCGAGTACTGCAACGGGGGCTCCTTCATGCTCTCGGCGATCCTCTCCGAGGTGACCGGAGGGCCCGCCCTGGCCTTTGCCGAGGAGGCCCTGTTCGGCCCGCTCGGCATCACCGAAGTCCTCTGGCCCACCGGATCGGACGAAATCAACATCGGCTGGGGGGAGATCCGGATGATCCCCGCCGACCTGGCCAAGTTCGGCTACCTGTACTTGCGGGAGGGCGTCTGGGACGGCGAGCAGATCGTCCCCGCCGACTGGGTCGCCGCGGCCACTTCAGCCCACATCGAGGCCGGGACGCTGGCCGCGCAATACGGGTACCAGTGGTGGGTGCCCAACGAGGACTACTACATGGCTCTCGGCTACGCCGGCCAGTACGTGACCGTCGTCCCCGACGAAGACCTGGTCGTGGTGTTCACCGGCGGGCTGCCCGACGAGCAGTTCTTTCTCCCGCAGAACCTGCTGCACAGCCATGTCCTCGAAGCCATCGTCGGAGACGAACCTCTGGCGGCCAACTCCGGCGGCGAGAAGCGTCTGGCCGCCGCCGTTGCCGCGGCGGCGGGCGCACCCGCGCCCGCCGGCGCATAGCTGCCCGGGCCGTGGTCGCCGGGATCGATGGAGTCTTCGAGTCGGGCGAAACGCCGGTGGCTTCGAATGGTTTCGCCTCGACGTCCACGCCGTTGCCGATCGTTAGGAGCTGACTCTCAGGCTTCGAGCGCTTCGGCGACCAGGTCTCGGCCCCGCCTCGCCGGAGACAGCAGCCAGGCCGCCGCCACGACGAAGGGAAGCACGAGGGCATGTCCGCTGGATGCCATTGCCTCGACCAGTGCCTCGACGACCACCACGGGCGATGTCAGAGCATCGGCGAGCAGCGGCGGAACGACCGGGGGCAGTATCCGGAGGAGCCCGCCGGAGAGCCCCCCGGGTGACGCCTCCACCGCCATCGCTGAAGAGGGAGGCTCGGTCGCGGCGTCGTTGAACATGACGATGGCGGCACCGAGATGGGTGGGCAACAAGCGGGCGTCGACCGAGCCCAGGCCACCCGCGGTGGGAACGACACCCGAGGGGGTCACGGCGGGTCGGCCGCCGCCGAGGCCGCCGGCGACACCTGCCGGCTCTGCTTTCCCGGGCGGATCCGCCTGCCCCCGTCCCGGACGGCCGGCCTCGCCGGGACTCGCGGCACTGCCGGCCGGACCCGACTCGGATCCACCGCTGTTGCCCGGCGCCGGCTCTCCGCTCCGACCCGACGCATCGCCACTCTCGCCGGGTGCCGGCGCGGTGCTTTCGGTCTGGTCGTTGCCCTGGGGCGGCCGATCAGGAGGCTCGGCGCTCGCGGAAGCGGGCAGCAACACAAGCGTTGCCACCAGCAACAGGGCGAAGGTCTGCCCCGACCGCCGTTTCATCCTCCAACCACTACCGCAATCATCCGGGGAAATCCCAGAAACTCAAGCGTCATCCGCGCCCCGCTGATGGGCTAGTCAGTGGCGCGCCCCTTCGCCTAGATTCGGTCGGCAATGCAAGCGAAGCATCGCGATGGTGATTGATGTCTGACTTCTGGGACGAGGTTGTCGACTTCTTCGACCGGTACCCCTACGCAGAGGCGCTGGCGATCATCGTCATCGCCGCCGTCTTGGCGAGGGTCGTCGACCGAGTTCTCACCGGCTCGCTGCAGCGCCTCGTGCGACGTTCCGAGACCGACTTCGACGACAAGCTGGTGGCGCTGCTGCACCGTCCCATCTTCTCCACGGTGGCTCTGAGCGGACTGATCCTGGCTACCTACCGGCTCGAGCTCAGCGCCACGGCGGAGCGCAACACGGTCCTGGTGGTGCAGACGATCCTCGTCATCGTCTGGCTCGCCTTCGGCCTGCGCTTCCTGCGGCTGCTTTTGGCCACGATGCGCAAGAACGAGGACCGCTTCGGCATGGTGCAACAGTCCACCGAGCCGCTGCTCTCCAACGCCGGCGCGGTGGTGGTCTTCATCGCCGGCTTCTACTCGATCCTGCTCATCTGGGACATCAACGTGACCGGCCTGGTGGCGTCGGCCGGGATCGTCGGTCTCGCCCTCTGCTTCGCCGCCCAGGACACGCTGTCCAACCTGTTCGCCGGAGTGGCCATCCTGTCCGACCGGCCCTACGAGATCGGCGACTTCATCATCCTCGACAGCGGGGAACGCGGCGAGGTCACCAAGATCGGCCTGCGCTCCACCCGGCTGCTCACCCGCGACGACGTCGAGATCTCGATCCCCAACGGCGTGATGGGAGCCACCAAGATCGTCAACGAGGCGGGCGGACCGCCCCACCGCTACCGCATCCGGACTCGCGTTGCCGTCGCCTACGGCTCCGACGTCGACGAGGTGGTGGCGATACTCACCGAGACGGCCGAGGCTCACCCCAAGGTCCTCAGCCACCCCGAGCCCCGGGCACGCTTCCGCACCTTCGGCGACTCCG
>JABAOH010161486.1_pt1 | contig 11375 bp, 8 predicted proteins | sample 7062181 | NCBI WGS metagenome assembly JABAOH01 (sample SAMN14538630, study PRJNA623070) | marine sediment metagenome | biome: marine biome [ENVO:00000428]; feature: marine pelagic biome [ENVO:01000023]; material: deep marine sediment [ENVO:00002113]; isolation source: pool of 5 deep marine... | reverse complement strand
TTTTTGAATCGTAATCGTCACTAACAGGATTGTTATGAAGCACGGAACGTGGACAAGGATTGGACGAGCTGGACGTATTCCGGCCCGCATGCTGACGTGCGTGTTGCTGGCCGTATTGCTTTTCGGCAACGCATCCGCAGGCCCGCGTGAACAGGCGAAGAGAATCCATGACCGCCTGGCGGGCGTGCCGCCGAGCGACACCGTTTTGTCGTCGATGGAAAATCAAGTCGCGGGAATTTCCGGTACGCCGCTCGATGCCGCATACCAGGCTATGGATAACCCGAATTTCTACAACGTTACCCTGAAAAACTTTATCGCTCCCTGGACAAACCGTGAGCAGAACGCGTTCGTTCCCCTGAACGATTACACGGCAACCGTCATCGGCATGATCAGGGACGGCGATGCATTCAACACGATTTTCTCAGCGGACGTGCTTTATGTCGGGCCGGGCTCGCTGCCGTCGTACTCGAACGTCAACAACGACCACTATGAGCAGATGGAAAGGCAGGGCATCGACATGATGACCGGGCTGCAGCGAAGAACACAGTCGGCAATGAACGGACTACCCCAGAGCGCCGTCGCCGGCGTCTGGACGACCCGCGCCGCGGCCGAAGCATTTTTCATCGCCGGCACCAACCGCGCGCAGTTCCGCTTCACGATGCTGAATCACTTGTGCAACGACCTGGAGCAGGTACACGATGTCAAGCTCTCGCCGGACCGCATTCGCCAGGATGTCAGCCGGAGTCCGGGCGGTGACAGCCGCCTGTTCCTGAATAACTGCATCGGCTGTCACAGCGGTATGGACCCGCTTGCCGGGGCCTTCGCCTATTACAACTTCAATGAAGCGACCAGCAGCATCGAGTACACGTCGGGCATTGTGCAGCCCAAGTACTTCAATAATGACAGCAACTTTGAATTCGGCTACAGAACGACGGATGACTCGTGGCTGAATTACTGGCGCGAAGGTCAGAACCAGTTTCTCGGCTGGGACCCGCTGTTGTCCGGGAGCGGCTTCGGCGCCGCCTCCATGGGGCAGGAACTCGCCAATTCCGACGAGTTTGCCAGGTGCCAGGTCAAGAAGGTTTTCAAGGCAGTTTGCCTGAGAGAGCCCGAGGATGCCGCGGATCGGGCACAAATCGACAATGTAATGGTTCCGTCATTCAAGGCCGGCTATCAGATGAAGCAGACGTTCGCGGAAGCGGCCGTCTATTGCATGGGTCCGTAGGGAGGCTGTGAAGATGTTATACGCAATAACACAAACACAGCGCCGGGTGATTACCGCACGTGTATCGCGGGCGTTGCGCCGCGGAATCATTGGCGGTTTGAGCGCCATGCTCCTTGCCGCATGTGGTGGCGGCGCGCAAACGACGGAGAACCCGATAACCAGCATTACACCACCGTCAGGTTACAGCGGCCCACCGCCTCAAACGGCCGATATTCAGAATTTCAAGCTGAATGTCTGGGACAACATCGAGGCAGACAACCGCTGCGGCAGTTGCCATGCGCAGGGTGGCCAGGGTACCGGCTACTTCGCACGCAACGACGACATCAACCTTGCGTATGAGGCGGCCAACCTCGTTGCAGACCTGGCCGTACCGTCGAACTCATTGCTCGTCACCAAGCTGAGTTCCGGCCACAACTGCTGGCTTACCGACAACCAGGCGTGTGCCGACATCATGACAACCTGGATCGAAGGCTGGGCCGGCGCGGTGTCCGGGGGTGGACGCGAGATCACCTTGAATGCACCGACTCCTGTAGACCCCGGAGACAGTCGCAGCTATGCCAATGCCGATGTTGCGGATTTCGTGACCTGGGTGCACGGACCGATCCTTACAACGTATTGCGCCGGCTGTCACAACTCGCAGTCGCCCACGTCACAGCAGCCGTACTTCGCGGAAGCAGATGCGAACGTGGCATTCGAAGCCGCCAAACCCCGGATGGACATCAACGACCCGGCTGCATCGCGATTCGTGATTCGCCTGGGCAGCGAATTCCATAATTGCTGGAGTGCCGACTGTGCGGCCGATGCGGTGCAGATGGAAACCGCTATTGCGAACTTTGCCGGCACTGTCCCCATCACCCAGCTCGATCCTCTGCTCGTAAACTCGAAGGCGCTGCGGCTCATCGACGGCACGATCGCTTCGGGCGGCAACCGTTACGAGAGTTCGCAGATTGGCCTGTGGGAATTCAAGACGGGTGCCGGCACGACGGCATTTGACACCAGTGGCGTCGAACCGGCAATCAACTTGCAGTTGATCGGCGACGTCGAATGGTTCGGTGGCTGGGGCATTACCATCAATGATGGCCGAGCCCAGGGTGATACGACCTCGAGCAAGAAACTGCATGACCTGATCAAGGCCACGGGCGAATACTCGATTGAGGCCTGGGTCGTACCGAACAACGTTACCCAGGAAATGTCCCGCATCGTGACCTATTCCGCCGGAGATACAGCGCGCAACTTTACGCTCGAGCAAAATCTCTACGACTACGACTTCAGGCACCGCAGCGTAACGACCGATCTGAACGGCAATCCTGCGCTGTCGACACCGGATGCGGACGAGGTCCTGCAAGCCACACTGCAACACGTCGTCGCGACCTACGGGCCCGTCGATGGCCGCAAGATCTATGTCAACGGCAACCTCGTTACCGAGGCCGATCCGGTCGCAACAGGGTCACTCGTCGACTGGCAGGATACGTTCGCGTTCGTGCTCGGCAATGAAGCGTCGGGCAGCGGGCTGTGGCAAGGCACCTTGCGACTGGTCGCCGTGCACAATCGCGAGTTGACGCCCGCGCAGATCGCGCAGAATTTCGACGTAGGCGTCGGCGAGAGGTTTTACATGCTCTTCGGCATCGAGGAAATCATCAACGTGCCGACTGCTTATATTCTGTTCGAGGTCTCGCAGTTCGACAATTACGCCTACCTGTTCACTCAGCCGCACTTTATTACCCTGGACACCAACCAGCAGCCGCAAGGCATTCCGATCCAGGGCATGCGTATCGGCATTAACGGCGCCGAGGTGCCGATCAGCCAGAGTTACGCCAACCTGGATGACGTGCTCGACTACCTCGAGTTCGAGGAACTCGGCCAGCCGCTGGCAACAATTGGCGCCGTAATACCGCTCGAGCGGGGCCCGGCGGACGACGAGTTCTTCCTGACTTTCGATCTCCTGGGCACAGAAAGCTATGCGCGTACCGACGATCCTCCTCTGGTGATTACCGAAACCGATTTGCCGCCGGCGCAGCGCATCGGTGTACGAACTTTTGACGAGATCAATGCGACCATGAGCGCGCTTACAGGCGTCCCCACAACGGAATTCTTTGTCGACGCAACGTTTCAGAGTCTGCGGCAATCCCTGCCCGCGATCGAGGAGCCGTCGGCCTTCCTGTCGTCCCACCAGGTGGCTGTTGCGCAGCTGGCGATCGAATACTGCAATGCGCTGATCGAGGACCGCGGAACGGTTTCGACCGCTGTCTACTTCCCCGGCTTTGACTTCGATGCGACACCTGCGGTGGCCTACGGCAATCGTGCCGCATTCATAACGCCGCTCGTCGATACCATCATGGGCACCGGGCTTTTGACGCAGCCCGATGCCGTCGATGTGGAAAATGAAATCGGCTACAACGCATTCGACGCAGGGACGCAGCGTCCGCAAAACCTGATCGACAGACTGATCGCGGGCGGCACAGATACCCGTTCGATCGCCAAAGGCACGTGTGCCGCGGTACTCGGCAGTGCCGCGATGCTGGTTCAGTAAAAGGACTCGAGAAGAGGCGAATTCAATGGCAAGGAAACGCAACAGAAGTAACTGGGACGAGCCGCAACGGCACCCCGATCACGCGCGGCCCGTATCGCGCCGCGATTTCGTGTCCCAGGGGTTTTTGTCAGGATCTGCATTTGCGCTGTCAGGCGGTGTGATGAGTCTTTTTTCCAATCCGCGCGAAGCTTTCGCGGCGCTGTCGGGTGACCTGACCCCGCTGCTCACCAATCCCTGCAACATCGCGACCGACGGCGCCGGCAAGATTCCGTTCATTGCCTTCGACCTTGCCGGCGGCGCGAATATCGCCGGTTCCAACGTGCTGGTCGGCAAGGAAGGTGGCCAGCTGGATTTCCTGAACACCGCGGGTTACGAGAAACTCGGCTTGCCGGGTGACATGGTTCCCGGCCTGACGGATCCGGTCAGCGGACTGCCATACGCCAACACCGATTTCGGCCTGGCGTTTCACTCCGACAGCGCGTTCAAGCGCGGCATGGAAGCGAGCATGTCACCGCTGCGCGCGTCACAGCTCAATGGTGCAATCATCCCTGCACGCTCGGACAATGACACCAGCAACAATCCCCATAACCCGCTGTACGGCATCGCGCGGGCAGGCGCTAATGGTTCGATCCTGACGCTTGCCGGCACCGAGAACAGTGATTCCGGCGGCAACTCGATGATCCCGGCAGCGATGATGGATCCGGAACTGCGGCCGACCAAGGTCGATCGCCCGAGCGACGTGACCGGCCTCGTGGATACCGGGCAGCTCGTCGGCATCCTGGGACCGGATGACGCGACAGCGGTCATGGAATCGATCTATCGAATCAGCTCCGACAAGATGGCCAACGTCACTGCCGACGCGGTGGTCAAGGACCTGGTCAAATGCGGTTACCTGAAATCCGCGGATATCGCCGACCGCTTCGGCGCCACGCCGCTGGATCCGGGCGCCGATCCGATGATCGTCGATGACGCGAACGGAATCTTCACGAGCGCCGAATTCAACGATAACGGACGCGACGGAAGCGAGTTTCGCAAGACGGCTTCGGTCATGAAGCTCGTGATCAATGGATTTGCCGGTGCCGCGGTAATCGAGATGGGCGGTTACGACTATCACGGCGGCGCCCGCGCCGAAGGCGAAGTGAAGGACTTTCGCGCCGGACGCTGCATGGGCGCCTGCATCGAGTATGCCGGCCGCATCGGCGTGCCGCTGATGATGTATGTCTTCAGTGATGGCTCGCTTTCGAGCAACGGTGTGATCGACAACTCGCTCGAGGGGCGCGGCAAAGGTGAGTGGGTTAGCGATAACTCATCGACTGCGGGATCATTCTTCATGGTCTTCGATCCCGCCGGCAGGGCAACGCTGCGTACCAGTCCGGGCAAGACGGCCGAGCAACATCAGCAGCTCGGTTACATGGACGCGGGTGCCTCGGTGCAGCGTGCCGCGACGCCAATGGCGAATAACGTCAACCTGCTCGTCAATGCAGTGATCCTGAACTATATGGCCTTGCACGGCGATGAAGGCAATTTCGAATTGCTGTTTCCCAATCATGGCCTCGGCAGTGTCGCAATGCGCGACAGCCTGACTGCTTTCCAGCAGATCGTGAGTGGAACCATCGGACCACCCAATCCGACCTGATACAAAACGCGTTACCGCGCATGAACACGGCCCCCACGGTGGGGCCGTTTCTTATAGAATGCCCCGACCACCAGACCCGTCGACGTTTTATGCCGGATGCAAGCCAGATAACCGATCGATTTGCGTGTCCTCGCTGTGACAAATCGCCACTCGCTCGCAAGGCAAGTGGCTTTCACTGCACTGCCTGCAAAACGGAATTCCCGTCGGTCGCAGACATCCCGTGGCTTTTTGCAGAACCGGATGCGACGCTCGGCGAATGGCGGAACCGGCTGCATTTTTCACTGCAGCAACTGGCCAACGAGTCGCAGCGCATTCAGGCCGAACTTGCCGACGATGGCATGTGGCCGCTGACGCGTAAGCGTCTCGAGCAACAGCTAAAGGCAACCGATGAGCACCGCAAGATATTGCGCGACGTTCTGGAACCTGTCGATGTGCAATCCTTGACCGCCAGCCATGAATCCCTGCTGGCACTCCGAACGCGCCTGCCGATCGATCAGGGCATCCAGACTTACTATCAGAACATCCATCGGGACTGGTGCTGGGGTGAAGCCGAGAACCAGGCCTCGCTCGATCAAATCAAGACGGTACTCGCCAAAGGTAATGGCTCGCTGGGCGACACATTGATCCTGGGCGCCGGCGCTTGCCGGCTTGCCTACGATATTCACATGCAGCTTGATACGGCGCAGACGGTGGCGTTGGACTTCAATCCGCTTTTGCTGCTGGTCGCCAGGTGTGTCATGCAGGGAAGCGAGCTGGATTTCTACGAGTTCCCGCTGGCACCGAAATCACTCCAAGACTTCGCATTGTTGCGCAAACTGTCGGCACCGCAACCCGTGCGCGACAACTTCGAGTTTGTGCTGGCCGATGCCCTCCGCCCGCCGTTCGCGCCTGCGAGTTTCGATACCGTGATCACGCCGTGGATCATCGATATCCTGAACGAAACGCTGCCGGTGCAAGCTGCGCGTATCAACAATCTGTTGCGAGCAGAAGGCCGCTGGATCAACTTCGGTTCACTCGCATTCGATCATCCGGATCGCGCGCGCCGCTATAGCAGCGAGGAAGCACAGGAGATTGTTGCCGCGGCCGGATTTTCGCCGCCATTCGTCAGCGAGGCCACTGTACCTTACATGTGTTCTCCGGCGAGCCGTCACGGACGGCAGGAAACCGTTTTCACATTTTCGGCACAGAAGACCGGCAATGTCGATGCGCCGTCAAGACACCGCGCACTGCCCGACTGGATCGTTACCGGCAAAGAGCCGGTACCGCTTCTGCAGTCTTTCAGAAGCCAGGCGCTATCGACACAGATTTACTCTTATATTATGTCTCTGATCGACGGCAAACGGACGATCGCCGACATGGCCAGGGTTCTGGAAAAACAAAAGCTCATGACGCGACAGGAAGCAGAACCCGCGATCCGCAACTTTCTGACACGCATGTACGACGACGCGCAGCGCAATTAAGGATTGTGAGCCCGGGCTGCGGCACTGCCGGCTGCAGCAATGCCGGGTAATGTGGTCGTAATCAAAGAACGTGTCTTCCCTTTGTTCCCCAGGAACCCGGCACGCAGCTTTTTTCGAGAAATTCAGGGATCGTTATTCATCCGCGCCTGAATGCGTTGCTCAATTAGCGGTATAGACCAGGGTGCGAAACGTTTCAAGAAATATATGCGGCGTGAAAGCTTGTCGGGGAAGATGTCGCGACGATTCTTTCTCACGCCCTTGACGATTTCGGCGACCACGTCGGCGGGATCAGTCAACATTTCATCCGGGACTTCGCGACGCGACTCGAAACCGAACTGGTCCGAATCAAGAATCGGCGTGCGGCTGAAGCACGGATACACCGTCGATACATTTATGCCATGTTCCCTGTAGTCCGAGGCAAGTGAGTCAGCGAAGCCGCGCAATCCGAACTTGGTGGCGCTATACGACGACAGGTTTGCCGAACCGACCCAGCCCGCCAGCGACGAAATATTGACAATGTGGCCGCTACCCCTCGCTATCATCTGCGGCAGGAACAGGTAGCAGATGCGCATAGGCGCAAGCAGGTTGACCTGAATAACCTGTTCCCAGCGATCGGCCGGCACATGATCGAAACGGCCACCGACGGCAATCCCGGCATTGTTGACAAGAATGTCCGGATGGGCGCCGAGCGCCTGGATGCCTGCGAATAATCTGCGGCAACCTTCATCATTGGCGAGATTCGCGGCAACGCTGCCGATAATCCGGCCACTGCCTGCATCCAGTTGCTCACGCAGTGAGCCGAGCGCAGCTTCGTCGATATCGCTAAGCAACAGGCGGCTGCCTGCTTCGAGGAATTGCCGCGTCATCTGCCGGCCGAAGCCCCCCGCGGCGCCGGTTACCAGCACTACTGCATCATTGAGGTCGGTCATTGCGGTAGCATAGCAGCCCTCAAAATAATGATGAAAACGCGGTGGGGCCTTGAGCGGGGCAAAGAAGGAAGATGCGCATATACCTGACGTCCGGTGGCTACTCGCTGGTGCATTCGCCGGCCTGCTGGCTGCTGCATTCGGCATCTTGCGTCAGGCGGATCCCGGCAATGAGTTGCCGGAGCATGCGCTGGCGCGGGTCAATGACCAGCTAATCAGCCGCGACATATACGAACGCGCCGCTGCAAGGATGGGTGCCGCTGCTGCTGAAGAAGATTACACCGTGCGCGTACTGCAGCGCCTCATCGATGATGAATTGCTGGTACAGCGAGGTCTCGAACTGGGCATGGCGCAAGCGGATATATCCGTGCGCGACGCAATCATAAATTCCCTGGTTGCCTCGGTCACGGCCGAAGCAGACGCTGCCAATCCATCCGACGAAGAACTCACGCAATATCTCGAGGTCAACACCGAGCGCTTCAGTTATGTGGCAAGGATGGCGGTCGCAGCATGGCAGTCTGACGCAGAAGAGGTCGCGCAGTCTTTCGTGACGGCATTGCGAGATGACGGCAGTGCGCGGATCTCGGATCTGATCGGGCCCGTTCCCGGCCTGCCCGCCGGAGTGCAAGCTGTCGAACAATTGCGCGATTATCTCGGGCCCGGCATCACGGCGGCGGCAACCGACATGCCGATCGGTAGCAGCGCTGTATTCGCACGGCGTGGCCGCTGGGTCGTGATTCAGGTTCTCGAGAAGGAGACCGCAGTCCTCACGGATCTGGGCTCGATGCGCAACCGGGTGCTCCTCGACTACCGGCGCAGCCTGGCTGAACAAGCCCTGCGCGAATATCTCGACCAGTTGCGGCGCCGCGCGGACGTCGTCGTTGCGCAGCCATGATGCGCGTATTCTCTATCATATCGTTATTGTTCGCCTTACTTTGCGATACAGCGGTTGCGCATACGCGCAGCGAGAGCTACTCCCACTGGTACCACAACGACGCCACTGTCACCGCGACCGTCACCATCCCGCTCCGCGAAGTGATGCTCCTCTACCAGTCAGGCAACAGCGCCGTTCCACCGGGAGAGATATTCAGAGACGAGCTGGAGCTGAAGACCGAAGTGCTGAGCGCCACGGCAACCTGTAGCAAGGAGGCTGTCAATATCTTGCAGGCCGCGTCCGGTTTCGTTCGCATCGAAATGCAATTCGATTGCGGCGCCGACGAACCGGCAACGATTCGTTATCGCGCGCTTTTCGCCGCCGCTCCCGCACACGTGCATTACGCCAAACTGCATCGAGGCGACAGCCGTTTCGAGACGCTCATAACCGACACGGCCGACACCTGGAACATCGGTGACCTCGATGAGATCGGCACGTACTCGTTCGTGGCGTTTCTCGCAATGGGAATCGAACACATCGGTGGCGGTATCGACCACATTGCTTTCCTGGTCGGCATGCTGCTTATCGCGGGGTCGCTCGGCCGCAGCATCATCGCGGTAACCGGTTTTACCCTCGGGCACAGCGTCAGCCTCGCTGCGGCGGTGCTCGGTTACGTGCATGCAGACGGCACGCTGGTAGAAGCATTTATCGGCTTTACGGTCGCACTTGTCGCGGTCGAATTTTTTATCTTGCGAAGAGACACGATGCAATCGCAAAAGACACTCGCGATTTCCAGCATGCTGGTCGCATGGCTTACCGGCCTGCTCGCCTTTACATTGCAACTTATCTCGGGCAGAGCGCTATTCGTCTTTTTGGGATTCGGCGTATTTGCCTACTGCTACCTGCTCGCCGCGATGCAGCTGGAGCGTCGGGATATGTCGCGTGCCAGTACCCTGCTCTTCGTTGCCACGACCTGTTTCGGCCTGGTGCACGGTTTCGGCTTCGCAGGTTTCCTCATGGAAACGGGACTCCTGGGAACATCTCTTTTTGTACCCTTGCTGGGTTTCAACCTCGGCGTCGAAATCGGCCAGCTGATACTCGTCGCCGTCGTACTCGGCGCCGCTGCGCTGTCACGCGGCAACGTGCCGCGCGTCGCACTCCCGGCTCTCGCCGCCGGGCTCTGTGGAATCGGCGTGTACTGGTTTGTCGGCCGCACGCTGGCCATATGAGCGCTCTTAGCGCTCGAGGTATTGCAGCTTGTCCTTGACCTCGCGCCAGTCGTCGGCGTCGGGGGGCGGGTCTTGCATTTCGGTGATCACCGGCCAGGCCCTGGAGAGGTCGGCATTCAGCTGCAGGAACTGCTGCTGCCCTTCGGGCAGCTCGTCTTCCGAGTAAATCGCCTCGACCGGGCATTCCGGCTCGCACAGGGTGCAGTCGATACATTCGTCGGGATCGATCACCAGCATGTTCGGCCCCTCGTGAAAACAGTCCACCGGGCAGACCTCGACACAGTCGGTCAGTTTGCACTTGATGCAGCTTTCGGTGACGACAAAGGTCATAGCTCTGTTTCTGCAATGCTCGGGGCACGTAAAGCTATGCCAAGTTCTGCCGCATATCAAGAAAAATAGGGTCGAACCGCCTTTTTTCGCGAGGCCGCCAATCCATTAACGCCAGTGTGAAAAAGGCGGTTCGACCCTATTTTCTGGCTCTTGAGAATGCATGATAGTTCACCTTTTGACCTGTCCGCACGCCGTGGTTATTGTCGGCTCCCGGGCCGCATGCGGGAACTCAAATGCTCATTGGAGATACTCTTCATAACTCGGCAAGTCGCGCACCCGATCGAGTCGCCCTGATCGGTCGTGGCAGGCGCCTGAGCTATGCGGAATTCGACCAGGCCGCAAACCGCCTCGCCAACGCCCTGCTCGATCTGAAACTGGATAAAGGTGCCAGGGTTGCAATTCTGTCAACGAATCGACCCGAGTACGCGATCGCCTATTTCGCCATTGCCAGAACGCCATATATATCGGCGCATTGCTCGACGCGGAGCATCTCGGTGGAGCTAGCCCATGTGCTGAACAGGATCGGTGCGGAGGTCCTGATTATCGAAGCGGCCTTTGCTGCCGTTGTTAATGAGACGTTGCCGGAACTCGGGCTCAGACCGCAATTGATCTTGCTGGATGAGTCTGCAGAAATAGACGGTGCGATATTCATCGATGAATTCGTCGAGGGCTATTCGGACAAGGAGCCTGATGTTGGCCTGGAAGAGGATGACGGACTTGCGATCACGCTAACGGGCGGAACCACAGGATTTCCCAAGGCTGTCCTCGTCAGCCACAAGGCGCGATGCGCGTCTGCGGTGGCAGCCGCGGAAGAATTTGGACTGGACGATACCGACATCGTTATCGCATCGACACCTCTCTTTCATACAGCAGGCCTCTTCGTCTGGTTTGGCACCGCGGTAATGCAAGCTACGACTATCGTGCTGCCGGCCGGCTGGGATGTCATCGAGTTCATGCACATCGTCGAAGCCGAGAAAGTCACAGCAGCATTTCTGGTACCGAGCCAGCTCAATGACCTGATTTCACACCCCGAGTTTTCGGCCGCACGGCTAAAGACTTTACGCAACATCGGCTATGCGGGCGCGCCCATGAGTCGTGCTTTGTTCGATCGCGTCAGGTCACTGCTGCCGCACGCTTCGTTTACGGAAAACTATGGACAATCGGA
>JABAOH010022601.1_pt3 | contig 11375 bp, 10 predicted proteins | sample 7062181 | NCBI WGS metagenome assembly JABAOH01 (sample SAMN14538630, study PRJNA623070) | marine sediment metagenome | biome: marine biome [ENVO:00000428]; feature: marine pelagic biome [ENVO:01000023]; material: deep marine sediment [ENVO:00002113]; isolation source: pool of 5 deep marine... | reverse complement strand
TATTTTAGTGGAATTAGGATACTGAAAGATTTTGGCAACAGACTCTTCCAAGCTTAACAAGCTGAAATTCTTTCTTTTTTTTGAAGTGGCGGCAAAAATAAGATGAAGATCTGCAATCGCCCTATCCAGGCTTCCATAAAACTCGGCGTTCTCCAATATCTCAATGGCATGTACAGCCGTGGAGTAAGATTTTTGAGGAAGACTGCTGGCTCCAACAATGCGCAAATTCTCGAATCCGGTGTTCATCATGTTTCGGGCCACAAGCCCTATATTCTCTGGCTTTTNNGTCTCTCCTTGATACAGAATTTTTCTCTTCGATTTTTTAAACTCATCCACTCTATTATAAAAGAGCTACTCTATAAAGGCGAGCTGATATAGCCATCTTTTTCCGTCATACAAGAAGATTTAAAAATAGGTTTTTGATACTACTTTCATGATGGAAAAAGACTCCTCCCGAATTGATTCTGAATTCACTGAAACCCTCGACCTGAATAAAACAGTTAGTAAGTTCTCAGGAGAGGAATCACTCGAAAAGAGTGACATCAAGGATATATAACAGCTCCCATCGGGAGCTTGAAGGCATTGAAGGATTGAAGCAGGAATGCTTCTATGGACTTTTTTTCACCTAAAATCTTCCGGTGCTTCCAAATCCTTTCTTCCCTCTTGTTGTCTTTTCGAGCTCTTCCACATCGACAACTTTCACTTCAGTCACAGGCTGGATTAAGATTTGAGCAATCTTCATCCCTTTCTTGATCACAAATGGCTTATTCCTCAGATTGGCCATAACCACCTTGACTTCTCCCCTGTAACCGGAATCAACCACTCCTGCCAAACGATGGACTCCTTCAAGGGAAAGGCCAGACTTATCCCAAATCAGCCCAACAAACCCATCGGGGACAGCCATTTGGATCCCTGTAGATATGGCCTTGACTTCCCCTGCTTGCAAAACACAATCAACCGCAGAAAAGACATCCAGGCCAGCATCTCCCCTATGGCTGTAACGGGGGAGTTTGGCTTTTTCTTGAATTCTTCTGACTTTCAGTTCCACTGTTCACAAACTCTCGACTCTAACCTCTTCAAAGTATGGTTCTGCTATCTTGGCGAAAGCTTGGATTTCCTGTTTGGAATAAGGAATGATCTGATTATAATAGTCATCGATCGTGCTCTTGGCGACAAATTGTTGGATTTGAAAGATCTTTGTTCCTTTGAGTATTTGCCCAATCTCTATGATGTCATCCGAGCTTACCAAACCAGGAACTACTGTGGTACGGAAGATGTACTCAAGGCCTGAATCTTTGATGATCGCAATACTCTTCAGAATATCTTCTGTATTGATTGGCGACTTCACAACTTCTTCATATCTCTCTAAGGCAGCTTTGACATCCATGGCCACAAAGTCTATGAGCTTCGCCTGTATCAACTCTTGCAGTCTTGAGGGAAAGGCTCCATTGGTGTCGATCTTTACCAGAAGATTCCTCTCTTTGATAAGAGAAAGAAGAACCTCCAAATCTTCATGGAGAAGAGGCTCTCCTCCTGAAATACAGATACCCTCGAGCCAGTTTCTTCTGGAATCAAGGAAGCTGAGGAAATAATCTATAGGAAACGAAGGAAGGGTCTCGGCTCTCAGTACAAGATCTGAATTATGGCAGTAGGGGCACCTGAAATTGCAGCCTCCTAAAAATACAGTGGACGAGATGTAGCCAGGAAAATCCTTAGGGGTGAACTTTTCTATACCTTTGATCTCAACCACTCTTCGAGCTCCTGCTTATTGTTTAAAACGGTGAGCACTTTTTCGTCATCCTGGACCACAAGTGTGGGGATAATGATCGATCCCTTTTCATCACGTTTGAGAACGCCCAAAAACTCTCTTATCTTTGATTTACTNNAGGGGTTCTTTTCAAATATTCCTTGATAGCTTCACATTTGGAACAATTAGGATAGGTAAAAAGATTATACTCCATTCTTTTCCTTTTTAGCCCGTCAAGGTATAAGGTGTTCTCTCTCGAAACTCCTGTCTTTTTCCATCATTCCAGGTTCCCACTGGCCTCAAGTAGCCAACGATCCTGGAATAAACCTCTGTTTTTTCGCNNACGATCCTGGAATAAACCTCTGTCTCTTCAGCACATTCCGGACATCTATGAGATTCGCCCTTGATATAGCCATGATTTCGACAAATACTGAAAGTGGGTGTGATGCTGAAATAGGGAAGCGAGGTCTCGGCAATCTTTCTGACTAATTTTTTGCAGGTCTCCCTATCGATAGCTTCAGGCAAGAAAACATGAAATATGGTCCCTCCTGTGTAGAGAGGTTGAATGTCTTTCTGATGTTCTATGGCCTCGAAGATATCTCGAGTCGAGTTCACATTAAGCTGAGTCGAATTTGTAAGATAGGGATATCTTTCGGTTCCGGAAGTTATAATCCTGTGATACTTCTCCTTGTCTAATCTGGCCAAGCGATAGGATGTCGACTCGGCTGGTGTCGCTTCTAAATTGTAGAGATTTTCCGTCTCCTCCTGAAACTTTTTAATGGTTTCCCGCATGAAGCTCAAGACTTCTACAGTGAATTCTTTCCCCTCGGGAGTCCCTATTCCTTTACGTAGAAAATTCAGGCAACTTTCATGCATGCCGCAAAGTCCTATCGTCGAGAAATGATTATCGAAATGACCGAGATAGACCTGAGTGTAGGGCATGAGCCCTCTGGCCAATATGTTGTTGATAACCTCCCTCTTTGTTTCTAAAGCTTCTTCAGCCAGGACCATTATGTTTCTTAAATTAGAGAAAAACTCCTCCTTGGAGCTTGAGACATAACCGATTCTGTTCATATTTATGGTGCAGACACCAATCGAACCAGTGGAGTCTCCTGGACCCCAAATATTTCCCGGTCTTCTTAGTAGTTCTCTCTGGTCAAGGTTTAACCGGCAGCACATCGCCCTAATGTCACCGGGATCTAAATTTGTGCCCATGTAATTTTGGAAATAGGGAATTCCATACTTGGAGGTGACCTCAAAAACAAGGTTGGCATTTGGAGATTCCCAGTCAAAGTCTTTAGTCAGATTATAGGTCGGTATCGGAAAAGTAAAAACTCGTCCTTGCTGATCGCCTTCAATCATCAACTCCAGAAAAGCCCTGTTGATCATGTCCATCTCTTGCTGATAATCGCCGTAAGTCGATGCCAGTTCTTCTCCTCCCATGATCACTTTTTTATCTTTCATGTCTTGAGGAACATTCCAGTCAAAAGTCAGATTGGAAAAAGGTGTTTGCCATCCCCAACGGGAGGGAACATTTAAGCCAAAGATAAGCTTTTGGATATCTTGTTTGACCTTTTCATAGTCAAGGTTATCAGCCCTTACGAAAGGAGCCAAGAAAGTATCAACGCTGGAAAAAGCTTGGGCACCTGCAAATTCTCCCTGCATGGTTCCGATAAAATTGACCATGTGGAGGGTGGCTGTTTCCAAATGCCTGGCTGGGAAAGAATGGACTTGGTTAGGAACATGACCAAATCCTTTTTTGAGTAGATTCTCCATAGACCATCCAGCGCAATAACCGACTATCGGATAAGAGAGATCATGCAGATGAAAATCACCTTCCATATGGGCCTTCTTTGTCTTTTCTGAATAAAGCTGGTTGAGCGCAAAATTAGCCAAGACTTCTCCTGAAACTCTGGCATTCAGGCCTTGGAAACTCATTACTCCTTCGTTGCTATTTTCTCTAATCTTCCAGTCCACATCTTCTATATAATCCTTTATCAATCGTTCTAAGTTAACACCTGTTTTTTTGGCCTCCCTGATCCCCTTATGCTTCTCACGATAGAGAATATAGGATTTGGCGATTTCATGATATCCCTGTTTCATCAGGACCAACTCGACCATATCCTGAATCTGCTCAACAGAGGGAACCGTATAACCTCCAAATTTATCCTCCAGCATGTAGGTGACAATATCAGAAATACTCTTGGCTTCACTCTTGTCCATCATGCCATGAGATTCCATGGCTTTGTAAACGGCATTTGTGATTTTATCTTGGACAAAGTCAACAACTGTCCCATCCCTCTTCTTTATTCTTGCCACCGTTTTCTGCATGCTTCTTCTCCTTTTTTTCAATTAAAGTGGTAAATATCCATCTTCTTTGTCGAATCGCCAGGGGAAATGGTTATTTTTGTGAAAACAAAAAGAATAATAAGGAAAATAACCATATGTAGTATATTAAAAAGATGGTAAATACTAAATGTTGTATTAGCGATAATTAATCTATACTCAGCAAATTTCTTTGTCAAGTTTTTTTTAAAAAAAACGTTTTTTTTTGATTTTCTGAGCTCAAACAATCAAAAAATACTTTCTTATAGCAATTGTTCCCTACTTTGAAAAGGAAAATTTCTCTCTTGAAAAGCAAAAGATCAAGCTAAGATCAGGAGAAAATCTTCTTATGATTAACATAGCGTTATCCAAAATATTTTCTTCAAAATAACCATAAGAAATGATGCCTTCTCTTTGGTTTATGATTATAGCTTTCTTGAAATCTGACGATCAAATTCAGTATGATTGCTTAAGAATCGAGGAAAAAAATGAAAATCTTAGAGGTCCAATCTCATTCTAAGGAAGAGTTTATTGATATCACTCCTCAAGTTAAAGATTTTGTCTCTTCTGCAAGCAACAAAAGTGGCCTCTGCTTGATCTATGTGCCTCACACGACAGCAAGTGTGACGATTAACGAGAATGCCGATCCTTCTGTTAAAATAGACATTGGCATGACCTTGAAAGCAATCGTCCCGGATTCCCTTCCCTATTCCCATTTAGAGGGAAACTCGCCTGCTCACGTTAAAGCAAGTCTTCTCGGATCATCTGTTAGCCTGCTATTCGAGGATCGGAAACTCTCCCTGGGAACCTGGCAGGGTATATTTTTCTGTGAGTTTGATGGACCGAGGAAGCGAAGGGTTTTCTTGAAGGTCATTTAAAAGAGGAGTGTCCAGCTCATTGAGTAAAAGGGAGCCAAAAGCTCTATCTGAATTCTTTTCCGATTAAAAAGAAAGGCCGTATTCGCGGAGGGATATCTCTAGGTTAGCCTGAGGGCCAAAATGGATGGCGTGTATCCCCAGCTTCAGGGCGGCCTCGACATTCTCCTCTCTATCATCGATAAAAAGGCATTCCTCCGCTCTTGCTTTGGCTTTCATCAAAGCTACCTTGTATATTTGAGGGGCAGGTTTCATATAGCCCACTTCATAGGAAAGAACATAGGCATCAAAAAATAAAATCTCAGGAAATCTCTTTCTGATAAAACCGAAACGCATGACATCTGTGTTAGAGAGGAGGATGAGCCTGTATTTCGATCTCAACTTCTTTAATGTCTTTAAAACAGGAGGATTGAGGGAAAAAATATCGTTGTAAATGCTAAAGAAGGCTCGATAATTTATTTTAGCCTGAAACCTTTTGACAACTTCTTGATAAAACTCCTTCGGAGCAATCTCCCCTCGATCAAAAGACTGGACTAGGCCGAAATGTCGAGTGACCAACTTTCTCATTTTTTCGAGAGAGAAAGGAGAATAATCCTTCATTTTTTTTAAAAAAATAGTATTATCGAAAAAAATGATCACTTTTCCTAAATCGGAAATGACACATCTTATTTCAGCCATTCTGTTCTCTTTTCAAAAAAGAAAAATTTTTATAGCAGAAAAAAGAAAAGAATACAATAATAAGGAAAAGGAGGAGAAATGAAAATTTTAAGAAAAGAGAAAGGTTCTTCCTCAATTTGGGTCATCCTATTTCTCACTCTCCTAATGCTATTAGTCATAGGGGGAGCCTTTGTCCTATACTTCGTCAAAGGTGCTAAAAAGGTGACCACAAAAGATGTGGCTGATGCAGAGAAGATCATAGGTTTCAAGTTTACGCCTAAAGAAAGAAAAATGATGCTAGATAATCTTAGAGCCAATCTGAAGAGCTATCATGCCCTGAGAGAAGTGGCTCTTGAGAATAGAGTCCCTCCAGCTCTGTATTTTAATCCTATTGTATCAGGAATGAGTTATGAGTCCGGAGGCACCCCCTTTGCCTTCTCCCCCGATCAAAATGTTCTTATGCCTGATAACTTCGAGGATTTAGCCTTCTATCCTGTTACAGCTCTTGCGGCCTTGATCAAGTCAAGGCAAGTGACTTCTCTCCAATTGACCAAGCTCTATCTTGAACGATTGAAAAAATATGGCCCTCGACTGGAGTGTGTTATCACTCTGACTGAAAAGCTGGCTTTAGAGCAGGCCAAGCGAGCTGATGAAGAAATTACTTCTGGATTCGACAGAGGTCCCCTTCATGGTATCCCTTGGGGAGCCAAAGACCTTCTTTCCACAAAAGGAATCAAAACCACTTGGGGGGCTTTGCCTTATAAAGATCAAATCATAGAAGAAAATGCCACTGTGGTGAAAAGGATGGAAGAGGCGGGGGCCATACTGGTGGCTAAGCTGACCATGGGGGCTTTGGCCTGGGGTGATGTCTGGTTTGGTGGGAAGACAAGAAATCCATGGAATCTCGAACAGGGTTCCAGTGGATCATCAGCTGGATCAGCGGCAGCAACATCTGCTGGCTTGGTTGGATTTTCGATTGGAACTGAAACTTGGGGATCCATTGTCTCACCTTCGACAAGGTGTGGGGTGAGCGGATTGCGGCCCACTTTTGGCCGAGTAAGCCGTTACGGCGCCATGGCACTAAGCTGGAGTATGGATAAAATCGGGCCTATCTGTCGCTCTGCAGAGGATTGTGCTTTGGTCTTTGCGGCTGTCTATGGGCCTGATGGGAAGGATTTGTCGCTCGTGGATTTACCTTTCAATTGGGATCCTTCTCTCGATTTAAAAGAGATGCGTGTCGGATATCTAAGAAAGTCTTTTGAAAAAGACTACAGAAACAAAAAAAACGATGAGGCTTCACTCGATACTCTCCGTGCACTAGGAGTGGAGCTTATCGCCATGGATCTTCCCGAATTACCTGTAAGGGCACTCTCTTTTATCCTCAATGCAGAAGCTGCAGCGGCTTTCGATGAACTTACCCGAAGTGGGAAGGATGCCCTTCTTGTCAGACAGGTGAAAAGAGCCTGGCCAAATGTTTTTCGTCAGGCAAGACTCATTCCCGCTGTCGAATATATCCAAGCCAATCGGATGCGCACTCTTCTTATGCAGGAAATGGCAGAGAAGATGGAAGGGATAGATGTTTATGTCGCTCCTTCCTTCGGAAACGACAATCTTCTGCTGACAAACCTCACCGGCCATCCCACAGTCGTTGTGCCTAATGGCTTCGATGAAAAGGGAAACCCGACTAGTATCTCCTTCATCGGAAATCTCTTCCAGGAAGCGAAGGCGTTAAGAGTGGCCAAAGCCTATCAAGATGCAACAGATTTCCACTTGAAACATCCCAAATTTGAAGACACCCTTTAAAATTCAAGCTGAAGAATCTTATTTTTCTCTTCTAGCGAAAGCTGGAGCAGAGGCACCTAAATTCCCAAGAGAGACATGGCTTTTTATCTCATCTTCTTCAATCTCAAAATCGGCTTTCACTACCCTTTCAAGCCATCAGGCGGAGTCAGGGCTTTGAATTCAAAACAGAAGTTTTAGTCATCTTAACGGAGAGGAAGTTTTAGCTTTTTATGAGGTGGATTATTAAAGATTGTTTTCTGAAGATTAGAATCTTATCTGAATCAATAGAGTCCGGCAAAAAGCACATCTGCATGAAAGAGTTCTCTTGTCCTTCGCCGGATTTTCCAATCCACTGTATCTTTTATGGAGATATAAAACCAGAACTTATCAATGAGTCTTAATTTTTTGATATAGAATTGAGCAAAATCGGTGAAGCTATCCACCAAGATTTTTCCAATTTCTTTGCCTTCATCATCAAGAACGGAAATTCTGTATATCTCTTTCTCTTCTTCTCCCTCGGTGATTGTTTCTTTCTCCAGTCTTCCGTATATTTTTACCTTTTCCTTTTCTTCCCAATCTTTTTTCTTGTCATAGGATATGTCTTTCAAGATTTCAAATTTATCTCTTTCATGTAAATCTAGATAATCATCTGTAACGAACTCTTCACTTCTTTTAAAAACACTTATCCACTCCCCTTCTGGTTCTTTGGCCTCAATGGTGTTGGCTAATAAAAGAGATGGATTTTCGGACGAAAATTCACCGTCACCTCTAACTTCTTTATCTATCAGCGTCTGTATATCGTCTGATTCTAAAGTCCCCTGAACAACGATATCAAACCCTTGCACTTTGGGAATAAAGACATATTTCCCCACGGCTAATTTTACTACTCCCTCGAAGGTGATTATACCCTCTTCTAAACCGACAGCTCCTTCCTCCTCCTCCTTCTCTTCTGCGATTGCTGCGGCTTCCTTCTTGCAAGCTAGATTTCCCCCAAATATCAATAGAAAGGCTATGGCACTCAAAAGCAATATTCTACATATCTTTCCCAGCTTGAATTGTCTTCCCATTGAAATCAGTCTCGAAAAAGTCATGATTCATACCTCCAAACTGTTAATCGTTCATAGAAAGAAAATGAAACATGATTAAATATTTTTTACTCTGAGGTACGTCGCCCAGTTGAAGATATTTTATACCACTGGGAAAAATAAAAGTAAAGAAGAAAATATCATGGGTAAGCATCTTTTTCTCCGTGATTGGAGAAGACAGATAATACTGCTATTTAATTTAGCAGCGATTTCCGTCAATCCGAAACCTGTCGTGGAGTGGGGAACAGTTATGGCGAGGATAGACGCAAATCGGCGTTGTTACAGATAACTTCTCTCATTATTGAGCATAACGGAAAAAAAGATGCCTCCAATATCATCTCTGGAAGGTAATATGAGAATCAATTCATCTTCTTCTAAGACTTTTACTCGAGTGACGGCTTGAAGAGCTGCTGCTGCTCCGTGAAGAACTGCTTCTACTTAGCGTTCCTGAAGAATAACTCCTTGAGGAAGAAACTCGGCTACGAGAGGGAGAGGTATATCTAGAGGAAGATCTGCTGCTGACATAGCTCCTGGAGGGAGACGAGTAAGAATAGGTTTTTGGAGAACGAGTATACGTCGATCGAGAATAGGAAGAAACTCGGCTGCGGGAGGGAGAGGTATATCTAGAGGAAGATCTACTGCTCACATAGCTCCTGGAAGGAGAGGTGTAAGAATAGCTTTTTGGAGAACGAGTATACGTCGATCGAGAAGAGTTATAACTTTGAGGTCTGGTGCTAGTGGTTCTTGAACCTCTGTATGAGTCTTTTGTATAGTTCGACCTCTGTTGTACATAACCTCTCGAAGAGGGGGAACTGGAAACCGATTTTTGACTTCTTGAAGTGTATTGTCTCACAGATCGTCTCTCTGTATTGCCAGAACCGAGTGATGATCGAGAGTTTACTCTCGATGGAGACCCATAAGAGCCTATCCGACTCCTATAAGAAGAGGAAGAAGTGAGTTTTGAACGATAAGAATTGGCTGTCCTTTGCTTGGAAGGATAAGTTTTTATTCTCAGACCGGAGCGTGTGACCGAGCTAGGCCGGGAAGAAACGTCTCGAGACGTTGCCTGGTTTTTAGAAGTGGTATTAGAGCTTCTTTTGTAAATACTAACAGGAGACTTCGAGCTAGCCCTTTCGCCTGATTTTGTCAATCGAGTCTTTATCCTGTCTGAAGGAGATGACCTTGCAGAAATGGAACGGGAAGTCTCAGAATGAATAGGTCTCAGGCGAGAGATGGAATTGGATGTTTTTCCCGATAGATAGCCTTTATGCACTGTACGAATATTTGCTCTAGAGAAAGCTTTAGCCGCCCTGGAATTCAGAGTTCTGGATTTGTTCAAAGCAGGCCTTATGGAAGGTTGTCTAGAAGAAAGGCTTATTTTCCCCAGGCGATTGATATGGCTCTGGCTCAAAGCCACCCTTGAAATACGAGGGGCCTGCAATTGACGCCTGTGGACAACGGTCAAGGCTCTAGAATGGAGTGGGTAATGCCGATTGTAATAGCGCCCATAAAAATGGTTATTGACGATGACCACAGGGTAGCCGTAATAGCTTAATGGACACCATCCGACATAGTCATAGCCATGATACCAATGGACCCAGGCAGGACCCCAATATCGAGTGGGTATCCAGTACCAGCCGAGCCCCAATCTCCAATGCCATCGTCCGTAGTGATAAACACCCCATCCCCAAGGCTCATAAGAGACCCAGTTCCATCCTATGATAGGATACCAAACCCATCGTCCATAATAATAAGGCCTCCAATCATGATAAATATGGTGAGGAATCCAAACATATCCATAGGGACGTTCATAAACCCACCGTCCATTATAAGCCAGCTCTACTTCATAGTCATACAGCTCTGAGGGAAGATATCTTCGGGCTACAACGCGATTGTGAAGGGCATCCCGGGATCTATTCCAAGAAGCAAAACTGTCCTCATAGCTAGCATGAAAATATTCAGGATCAGACTGGAAATGACCCTTGGCAGCGATCAGTCTCTCTCGCCCTTCGACCAATAATGAACCTTCTTCTCCAGCGGCCTCCACTGACCCTTCATAGACAGAAAGCTCAGTCGCCTCATTCTCTCTGACCTCAAAACGATAAAGCCCTTCTTCCAGGATATAGAACGAGGCGTCTGGGGTGTGGATTTCAAATCCTTTTTCTATCTTTAAGAAGTTTATCCTTAAGAAAATCTCACCTGATAGAAGATGAAGCTTGATCAAATCATTTCCTCTTTGAGGAAGATCAACAAGATCTATCTGGGTAAAGCTATTGAGGCGGAGATAATTCTTCTTTCCGAAATGGACCTCTGTCCGGCCTTCTTGGGTTCCAAGCTTATCTCCTTCGACAAGCGCTAAATTGATCACGCCCTCCTCATAGCCTAAATCTTCCCCCCTGTGAACGAAAACGTCTCCTTTGACATAACTCAATTGAGCATAACTGTAGCTGTAATATTCTTCCTGAGGAGATGAGTAGACAAATGAAACGGTAGCGGCAAAGCAAGCCAAAAAAACTAAGATTTTTTTCATCTTGCCTCCTTTCCAAAAAAAGGGAAAGCAAAAAATATGCCAATAATTTTAGCCTGAAATAAGAAAAAAAAGGTCTTATAATTGTCCTCGGCTAAGGACAGTTGATAAAAATTTATGTCAGATTAATCCTATAAATAGATGACTGAGTAGATGAGAATAAAGAAAAATGGGTTGAAGGGCATTGGAGAAATTATGGCCAAGGAATTATTGGCAAAAAAAAGACCCGCTCTTTGAACAGGCCCTTTGGTTTCTTATTGAAACCGTGAAGATTATTGAACTCCTTCAATCCACAAAGGTCTTATGAGCCCATAAAATCGGCCCCGAACTGATGTCCTCTTTCCCAGAAAGAAAACGTCTGTCTTTGCCGGAATGGT
>JABAOH010003609.1_pt8 | contig 11375 bp, 10 predicted proteins | sample 7062181 | NCBI WGS metagenome assembly JABAOH01 (sample SAMN14538630, study PRJNA623070) | marine sediment metagenome | biome: marine biome [ENVO:00000428]; feature: marine pelagic biome [ENVO:01000023]; material: deep marine sediment [ENVO:00002113]; isolation source: pool of 5 deep marine... | reverse complement strand
CAGCACATTGAAATTTTAAGCTTTCCGCTTGTATATGCGCGCGCATTTTGGGTTTTGGGTTTGGGGGGGATTAAAATTTAACCTTCTCTCTCACACAACGAAAAACATAGCGCGCGCAAAACTCTAAATTAGTCGAGAGAATAAGTTGTAACTGAAGTGATATTGTGGGGCCTATCGACTTTGTGTTGATAGTGCTTATCTTTGGAGAGTTCTTTCTGTTTCTGGCCATCGCTAACTATTTTGAAAGGAGAGGGAAAAAACATAAGAAAACAGAGACCAAAGATTTTCCGTTTTATGAGGGGCTCTGGACCAAAAGCAAGATTGTTTATACCGTTTATCCCGACCACTTAGAAATATTTGTTCCCACTTCAAGGGTTGAAATCCAAGAAAGACAAAAAACAAAGAATCGGGAATAATCGCGCGCGCGCCTGCATATTTCTTCTATCTACAATAAGACTTCGCGCAGCACCAAGAATTATAAGGTCGAAAATGCCTTCACCTTACCTTTAGGGAGAGACAAAAAAGAGGCAGTAGCAAGAGCTCAAGGAGACAACTGAAAAATGCTTCAGGGGAAATCCGTAAACCTTAGAATTATGGAGAGAGAGGACTTGCCGCTGTTGAAGGAATGGGTAAACAACTTAGAATTTGAGGGCGATTATGAGCCTATCTCACAAGAAACTAAAACTGATTTGGAAAGACAGTATGATCAATTGAAGGAAGGACAATGGTTTTTCATAGAGAAAAAAGACGGAACAAAAATAGGCTACATAGCCCACTTCCTTGCACATGAAAAAAGAACGGCGCTCGGATATGCCTTGGCTCCAAGTGAAAGAGGTAAGGGCTATGGGAGTGAAGCCATCAAGATAATGATAGATTACTTGTTTATGTCAAAAAACATTGTGCGAGTTCAAGCTGAAATCAACCCAGAAAATGTTGCTTCTCAGAGGGCTTTAGAAAACGCTGGCTTCAAAAAGGAAGGAATACTCAGAAAAGCTTTTTTCAGTAGAGGAGAGTGGATAGACACTGCCATTTTCAGTATTCTTAGAGAAGAGTGGAAAGAACCAGAAATATTGACGAGAACAGCTTAAGAACTCAAGATGGGCCTTCACTCCAACCAAGATCTGCTCCCGTGCGCGCATCGTGTGTGGGGGGCTTAAATTTCAACCCTCCAAACCCAAACCTATAAGATAATTAGTAGAAAACGCATGCATCCCGATAAGGTATTTTGGATACTTATTCAGTGTTCATAAATCTTTTCTATATTTGTGATATGGTTTTCTCTTCAAGCAAAAGGAGAGATAAAAATGCTTAGGAAATATTCAATAATGCTCGCAGCAGTCTTAGTTGTCGTAATGCTTACGCCGGCTTTGTTCACAGTTTCTGTGGAGGCAAATCCCATAACACTCATGGTTTCGTCGACCAGCGGTCCTGTTGGAGCGACTGTTACGGTTTCTGGAAGTGATGCTACTGCAGAGGGAGAAGTGAGAGTTTACGTTGGTGTCTTTTGGTTTAGGTTTTTCGCAGCAACTACAACCGCGAACTCAACGGGGGGATATTCCGTCAGTTTCACCGTGCCAGCTATCCCTGCTGACACGTACTCTATAGTGGTGCTGGATGTGGAAACAGGAGATACTGAGGAGGTCGACTTCACTATCGAACCTAAGATCGTCTTGACCCCTGAAGAAGGATCATCCAACGACAAAGTGAAAGTAAAGGGTTATGGCTTTGACAACGAGACTCCGATAAAGCTTACTTTAGATGGGACCGATGTGACACCAACACCGGAACCAGAGACAGACCCGTTAGGTTCATTTGTAACTGAATTCAGTGTCCCTTCAGTGCCAAATGGAACATACAATGTCACAGCAGACGATGGATTAAACGAGGCTTCAGCTTCTTTGACGGTGGTTCCGAAGATCACCTTAGTTCCAACAAGCGGTTCCCCAGGCACTCTAGTCTTCGTCAACGGTGCAGGATTCACGCCATTTGTTGACGTCTCGATTGAGTTTGACGCCATTAACGTAACTACGATCCCAACGGTTCCCACAGAGGAAAATGGCTCATTTACCCAACTTTTCCTTGTTCCTGATGTACCTGATGGAACTTACGCCGTTGAAGCTACTGATGAAAATGGGACTTCAGCCACTGCCCCATTCCATGTTTCATCTCCAGTAATTACTCTAACACCAAACACAACTTCTGGACCCGCTATAGTCACTGCTACAGGATCAGGATTCCTGCCAAACCAGCCCATAATACTGTATTTAGAAGACATTTTCGCCGTGAATCTAATGGATCTTATGACCGGCAATCGAAAATTATTGGCAGACGAATATGGATCATATGAATATTCTTTCGTCGTTCCAGTTGAGAAACCTGGAGTCTACACAGTTGTAGCCTACAGCCTAGCAGAAGGTGGCGGATTAGCACTCGGTGAAGCGCTCGCATCGGCTTCCCTTACAATAGTGGAAGACGAACTGTTGGTCAACATCAAAGATGAGATAGATACCATTGTGATACCGGATCTAGGTACAATAAAGGCTAACTTAACTAACATTGACGCCAAGATAGTCAGCCTCAATGGAACTGTGGCTACCATAGAAACAAACTTGGGAGAAATTGAAGCTGATTTGAAAGATTTTAATGCCAAATTGGTTAGCATCGACGGAAATGTTGCAACAATAGAAACCGACATAGGAACAATAGAGACAGACGTGAATAACATCAATGCCAAATTGGTTAGCATCGACGGAAATGTTGCAACAATAGAAACCGACATAGGAACAATAGAGACAGACATTGGAGCAATAGAATCAGATGTCAGCGACGTAAAAGGCGAGGTGGTTCCAACAGGATACGAATTTGGCTTGCTCGCCACAATATTAGCACTAATTGCGGCTGTAGGAGCATGGCTTTCAGTAATTGTAGCTAGAAAGAAAACGCAGATTCCAAGACAGATTGTGACACCGACAAAGCCGAAATCAATGACGCCGACAAAGCCGAAATCGAAGAAGACTTAAAACTTCCTCTCTTTTTTTATCTTAGCTGAATGCATGCATTAATGATTAACATTCAAAAGAATGATTGAAAGCTGAAATATAGAAGAGTGACGGCTAGGCGCGCATGCCCCCAAAAAGAAAGGGTTTTAAATCACGCTTGCAGCTCATTTGCTGATTCGTCATGTCCAATCGTCTGCAATCTTTATTAACAGTCTCCAGATCTGAATTCCTATTGCCCAATCTTGGTTCTCTAATAATGGGGCTTGCTTGGGGGGCGAGTCCTCCTTTAAGTCTGATCAACGCAATCGTCTTTGTACTTCTCTCCTTTTCCATTATAAACCTCAGTTCTGCAATAGGAGCTCAAGTAAATACCCTTTCGGATTATGAACTGGATTTGAAAGATAAACGCAAGAGACAACTTGTTCAAGCATTTGATTCTTTTGGACGAAAGCAACTGAGAATAGTGTTGTTAATCGAGTTTGTTTTGACCTTGGCTTTGGTTTCTCTGTTTATGTTTATTCAAGAAAAACCCATCCTATTGGTATTATGGATCGTTGGAATTTCTTTAGGATACGCCTACTCTGCTCCACCGTTAAGGTTGAAATCAAGATCTTGGATAGCACCAATTTCGCTCATTCTTGTCTTGGCTGTCTTTCCGGTGCTATTTGCTTATTACACCTTCACCTTTGAAATTAACACCTTTTTCCTAATTTCCCTTACTGGACTCGCCCTGACAGTTTACGCCGTAATAATACCAACAGAAATCCGAGACTACTTCAGCGACAAAAAAATGAACATTGAAACAATGACAGTTCGTCTTGGGCTTGCTAGGGCTTCATTGCTAGGGATTCTATTGTTGTCCATAGGGGCAATACTCATCGGAACAGCCTTCTTTCTCGAGTGGGCTTACAGTGAGAACCCGTGGTTGAGTGTCTTCTTACTCGCCATACCAGTGGTTGTTCTCTTTGTTCTAGGAAAATTCAAGAAACTCCATCTTCTCTCCAAAGAATATGCATCCTCGAAGAAACAAAATCCAGTAGGAGAAGAAATTGTTAGTTTGTCTGCACATAATCCACAGTGGATAATGCTGGTTACCCAAACCTACAGCATACTATCGATAATTCTGCTGACAACCAAATTTTTACTTTAACAATGGATATGCGTACACCTAAAAGCCGCATGAAATGAAGTTAACAATTTTAGATGATATGCCCTGGCATGCATCCAGGCTTAACGGTTTTTTGTGCCCGAAAATGTCATGTGCGAGCTATACTCATGTGTGTGGGTTTAAAATTTAACAACTAAACCCAAATGCACACATTAACAACAGACTAGTATATAGCGGATCGTGACTCGCGCCTATTTTAACTCTGTACGCATCTCTAGACAAAAAGTGAAAGAAGAAAACGAGAAGAAGGAAAAAGGACAGGAGCGTAATATTCAGAATAGAATTTGGGACGAAAATTATGCGCTTGATTTTTCAACTCTTGGTTTTACTCAATTTGTTATTCAAGTCGTTTGGATATGAGTATGCCGAGGGCTAAGCAGGTGAGAGCGACAACAAAGGTTTCGTGGTGGATGTCGTTTAAACTAAACCATGTTTGCCAATAGATGAATTGATGGAGAGCGACTAGAAAGGCGGATATTAAGAGGATAATGACAACAAGGTTTCTGTTCATTCTTCTCCCCTGCAGAGATGGTGTGTAGTTTGTGTTAATGTTTCATGTGCAATTTATTGTTTTTTAGCACGTAGTCTCTATTTGTAGGCAGTTTTGCATATAGATCTGTTGTTGCAAGGACTATGGCATGCATGGAATATTGCTAATTTATGGATACCGTATCTCAGGATGGGTACAACCAAGCAACTGGCTTTCCTGGCGACTTCCAAAGCAAAATGATCTGCTTTAGGACTGTCGGCAAAAAAAGAGAAAGATGATCGTTATGTTCGTCAACACATCCGACAGAAATATTGAGCCTTTCCATTCATCAGAAAAGTGAGACTCAAAATATGAATTCTACGGGATAACAAAGGATTTAAGAAACCGAACCAGTATTTACCAAGGCACGCTAATGCCTGCGTTCAAGCGAGCAAAGAGAAGAAACAGAGCAAGGTCACCGCGATACAGCTATCACCTCCTCTGCCATACTCCTTGCGGTGAAAGCAGTCTTCTTGCTTACAGCTTAGAGAGCTAGAAGGGGGATTAAAAGAGATTCTCGCGCGAAGATTTCAGAGGAACTAGAAATGGGTCGCGCCCCTAATGGGAGTTAGTAGTTGTGGAATATGTATGAGTGAAGCCTTTTCAGCTGGTTTAGGAATGGCTTTAGGGCTGGTTATGAGTCAACATATGCTCCAGGCCATGAGACCACAAGAAAAACCTGTAGTTAAGAGAGTTCTAGTATGCCATAAATGTGCCGTACAAAATCCCATCGATTACAGATTCTGTGGCAATTGCGGGCAAAGTCTTTATCCCCCTCCACAAATTGCCTGCCAAAAATGTGGTTCAAGAATGCCCGTTACTATGAGGTTTTGTGGAAACTGCGGATCTGAAATAAATAAAACTAAATGAAGAGGATGTGAAATTCGTTAATGAAGAACAAAACGTGGGCATATTGGTTAGGGTTAATTATTCTAGCCTTTTCTTCACTGGTTATTTTTGCGGTAATATGGTTTAATGCCGTTCTTGACAAGTACAAGCCTCCAATTGAATTTCAAGTCCCCTTCATCGTGGGCGCCGTAGTCTTTTTCATTATCGGAGTCTACATGATGAAGTCGAAACAATAAGAGAAGGTAAATTAAAAGTCACATTTCCTAGTCGTTTTCGAGATGGCGTCGTTGTAGAATACTCGCATGCATCTGGCAAGTATTCTTTTTTTCAGCCGCACTTCGTGGACAGTGTGGCAGCCGCTTTTTCTCTTAGGCGCACTAGCGTGTAGCCGATGATCTCCTCATGAGAGATCTGGATAGTAGTCGAGCTATCCTCAAGGGCTCTGGAACTGCTCCTTGGAAGGTGAACTTGTTCAATAGTCTTGAAGTCTCCTCTTTGCTTATGTTTAATGATCGGACATAGATTGTGTGACCTGTGTGGAGAGTTAGAGGGATTCTTGATCCATTCCTTTTATAGACTTCAGTTCTCTGCTGCCAATCCTCAGGAAAGTTCTCTTTAAAGAATTTTTCAAGACCCTTTGAGTCTCTGTAGGTAACGCAGATCAGAGGCAACCCGACTGCGTCGATTAGATGGTTGAGGTCGATGACGTTGTACCAACTGATGACACAGCCGTTTAAGAGTAAAATGTTAATGTCGTGGCGGTCTAAAGCCTCGTACATCTCAACGATTTTTTCTGTGGCATCCATGCCTCCAACCTTCACTTCAGAGAAGGTGAAGCCGTCTATGATCATGTCAGCCCGCAATACGACTCCTGCTAGGGTTGAAAATTTGCTGGTGCCTTTCCTGAAGCTTTCGGAGATTCCTAATGCTCTAACCCCTTTCTTATGAACGTGGACAGGCAAGGCTATATCCCAAATGTTTTATGCTAATCATACGCCGCATAAATCCCGAACATGTTTGTTCACGAATTTACAGTTGTTTGGCCACAATGTCATTTCGGACTCTGTTTATGGTTCTTTCTTGCACACCTATTTTACGAAGCAAGTTTATTACGTCCTGCCAATCTACTAGTTTTCCACACTTCAAGCAAACCTTAACCTTTGCGGAGCGCGGTGAGAGTGTCTCTTCTTTACAGTCAGGACACACGAATGCCATTCAAAACCCAGAATAATAGAGAGGTTGGCAAGTATATAAATTCTTTAACTGAACGCTTGAAATGCATGTGCGTAGGTCCGGGGCTCCACTTTGTGGTTAGACGTAGAATGGTTCCGGTCTTTCTTCTTTTTTCTTTCTAACCTTCTTTTTGGGTCTTAAACCTTTCTTGGCTCCTAGCTTGGTGGCTTCTAGGTCGTATTCTATGAAGGATCGGGTGAAGTTAGAGAGTTCTTTATTCATCTCTTCTAGCTCCTCTTTTGTGAATCTTGTCATGATGTCGGGGTTATTTACCCATTGAATCCAGCCAAGAAGGCTCCGCTGTAACGCGCTCAACACGAAACGTAGGGATCTCACCAGCTCGAGGCGGTCCCTTTCCTTAGCTTCCTCTAAACGCTTTATGTGATCCAAAATTTTCTCAGAAGTTTTAATCCACACTTCACTCAAAAACACCGTCTCCCAAAGGTTATGGATGCGTCCATCGCTTATAGGTTCACCATATGATTTAATCTTTGCGCGCGTGCTTGGTCTTGTGAGAAACATGCGTACATATTGAAGAAATAGGAATGTTGAGGAAGTAGGAATAAACGATTTAGTTCTCACAAATCCTTTTTTCATCATGGCACTATGCGCCGGGGAAAAGTGGTGCACCAAAATTGACTGCAACAAAGAACCTTGGCTTCAAAATCTTTTATAGAATAGTCTCCTGCTTCTTCCTATTTGCCATTGCAATTACGTTATTCGAAATCGTTTTTATTGTATCGGGGTTTCCAGAAATACATCTTTTCATAAATCCTTCAACGACATTTCTTGCCTCTGGAATACTTGCTTGTTTTTACACCTTCTATTTTACAGGAAAGGAACTTGAAGAGGAAAGGAACGGACAACTCGAAGTCCCCTAGCGCGCATGTCTTTTTGAGTTTCTTATTCACTATCCACTAATTTTTGCATCTTTTGGTTCTCAAGTTGTTCGGCTTGGATGTCGATAAGTTAGAAATGGATTTTTTCAGTCATCTTTTGATATGTATCGAAACGTGAAATAATTGATATATTAAGAGATGAGAGAGAGTATTTTGTGCACATGCATGGAATGAATTGAGGGTTTAAATGTCATCTAAAAGACTCTCAAGAAAAGAGTTTGAAACGTATCTACATGCCATGTTGGACAGTAGTGGTCCCAAGGTGAAATATCAAAATCCTGATGCTTGGAGAGGTTACGACCTACTGAAATGAAAGGGTCATAAGCATAAAACTATCCGGGGTTCCTTCTGATAAGAATGAAAGCAGAGCAAAGCAAAGTAACTCGAGTGGTAATAATAATAGAAGATTCATAACGGATTTAATGGACTATTTGTATTTTTTGTCCTAGAGGTTTGGTATTGTTCCAGACTCCAGAAGGCCAAAAGAGGATAGGCGAAAGAAAGATTATCGTTTACAAGCCTAATATTGATCCCACTAAATTAGGACGAGTCTTAGAGAAAATGAAGGTTGAATTGTTTGTCACGCGCTTTTCAAAGCCTAAACCTGAAGAAATTCAGATTGTCTCAATTGACAGGTACTACAAGCCATACTTTCTCGTTGACGGAAAATACAGCGCCGACTACCAGAAGAAAAGAGTCCTCAGCTTTGATGTTGACAATAAAACCAAAGAAGTAAAAATTTTGAAAGAAATACTAAATCCTGAAATAGTAGTTGGCCCTGATGAGAGAACCCGCAAAGTAATCAAAATTGAAGCTGAAGAATCATTCACCTACGAGGACAAGTTCTTCATCGTTTTTGACGAGAATGGCCGCGAAATTCCGATTGATGAGGTACCCACTGCTCCCTCTGAAGATAAACCCCAAGAAATACTGAAAGAGTTCTACAAAAAAGCAAAGACAGAGACTTCTCATCGTAGGGTAATCGAGATGGTGAAGATTAATATTGCTCAAAGGGCTCCTGCTGGAGAAGAATTCAAAAACAAGGATCTTCAACTCTTCGAGGAGACTGTGATCTACAGCCCCGTCTTTGAAATTCTATTTCGTAACATGAAATCTGGCGAGGAGAGAATTGTTAAGATCGACGGTGTCACTGGCGCTCCTGAAAAGGAAGGATAAAAAATGCTAGACAAATCGCTACCCGGAAAGAGGCGTCTCAGCCGTCTCTTGCCAAACCTGCCGGGCTTAATACTTACAACCTTGGGCGCCGTTACTCTAGCTTGGGTCGGCCAACTAACTTTGCATGACATAACTGTGTGGGGCAAAGACATCGGCCGCATATTCTTCAGTTCCAGAACAGCCGAGCATATGTTCCCCACCCTAGGAGTAGACATGCGAGTAATACACTATTTTATGTTGGGCTTAGGACTATTTCTTTCAGGCACACTCTTCTTTCTTCGAAGACGTTGGAAGAAGCCCAAACTAATTCGCAAACCTCCCTTGCCAAGGGAACCACAAAAAAACAAAAAAGAAGAGAAAACTGCTAAAACAGATGCCAAGAGAGAAGATGTACCCGTGCTTGAAAAAGAAATTTTTTCAGGGTGCCTTAATCATTTCGGATACCTTGCGGTTCGCCCCAAGGATACGCCTATACCTAACGAGTGCATCATCTGCCAAAGACTAGGGGACTGCATGGTGGCGACAATCCGCGCCAACTAAAGAGAAGAAGAACATTAAGATCTTGCTGTAAATACCACAACCAATCTAATTTAGTGAATTAGGCAAACCAGAATTCAAGCATGGATGCGCGCGAATTTTAGCAATGGTTTCATTTTTTGTTCAACAATTTGAACGGTGTGTTCAAAAGCATTGTATTAAATGATGCGGTTACGTTGGTGTAGCAGCAGTGTTAGGTGTTTGCTATGGAAACTGGAAAGGTTGGTATTTACGCGGTTGCCGGTGTTACTCTTGCAGTTCTAATAGTTTCGGGGTTGTACTTGTCTGGGCTTCAATTTCCTGGCTTTGCCACCCAGAGGGGTAATCTTGTTGTTTTGTTGACAGATGCCCCAGTGGATATAGACCACTTGAACATTACAATCGACAGTTTGTCCGTTAAACTTGAAAACGCATCTTGGATAGAGCTGCCCTTTGTCGAAGGTAAAACAGAAGTCTACTTCGATCTTCTGGCATTGTATAATGTGACAATGGAATTATCTGATGCGGAAGTACCTGTTGGAAACTACACTAAGATGCGAATGACCGTAAAAACTGCAAATGCAACCTTTGCAACTGGTGAAACGGTGGATCTTATTGTTCCGCCAGGACATATTGATGTCATAATCAAATTTGAAGTGGAATCTGATGATGTAACAGTTGTGTTAGTTGATATGCAGGCCGATTGGGTAGCAATCAGCAATAGTAACCGTTTGCGACCGGTACTCAAGGCTTCAATAGCCTAGTTGGCTTCAACATCCTTTTCTTTTTTTCTGATTCAAAATCGTTACGGCTTGTAGCGCCAAACCCTGATTGTTTCAAACCAGAGAATTGAGGAGCCTAACAATCCGAAAATGAATCCGAAGATGCTGTAGAAATTGACTTCCTTGAGTTGTGTAAGGTAGAAAACGAAAAGTGTTGTGAGCATTGTTGCGTACAGAACATTTCGGGGGACAAGGAAACCCTTGAATCTTAAAAACTGTTTCAGAATCCCCACCTCAACGATTTTAGTTAAATGATATTCACCTGAAACATTTTCAACTAAACCCAACTCACCAAGTTTGTCTAGGTGATAAACAGCTAAGCCAGGACTTGAAAACCCAAGCTTTCTTTGAACTTCTCTTGGACCCCTAGAACCCTTTGATGACTCTAATAAGCACCAGTAGACACGCAGAGTATTTCCTTTCAAATAACTAGCAACACGTTTGTCATCCATCTGAAAGCTTTCCTATAAATCTCGTCATTTCACTCATTACTTAGGGCATACATGCATGCATGTTGCAGTCAATTTTGGTGCACCACTTTTCCCCGGCGCATAGTGCCATGATGAAAAAAGGATTTGTGAGAACTAAATCGTTTATTCCTACTTCCTCAACATTCCTATTTCTTCAATATGCACGTGCAAATACAGAAACAATTAGATCAGATTTCTGCATTCCAACAGATTTTTGCAGGTTGTGCATTCATGAGGGACAGCTACGTCATCTGGGAGGCTTCTCAAGTATCCGAGAGGATGAGAGCACTTTGGGGAATCTTCTTCCTTCTTTGCAGCAGGTTTTGTTGATTTCTTCTGTTTCTGAGGCGTGCCGGAAACGCATTCTACTGCTTTTTTACACATTAGGCATGTTTTTGGCATAATGGTTTTTTTGGGTTGAGTTGCATAGTATCCGAGGTGATGAGGACATTTGTGGGTTTGAAGGAGTAGAACAGAGCCGAAGAGAAGTGTCGACCCTATCAGAAAATAGTGTATTACTCGCATGTCTACTCCTAGGGTGGGGAACATGTACTCGGCTGTTCTGGAACTGAAGAATATGCGGCTAATGTCTTTGCCCCACACAGTTATGTCATGCCATGCTAAGTGGCCGACCCAAGCGAGAATAAATGATCCTAGAGCTGCCGTGAACCAGCTGCCCTTCTTCAACTTTGACGTTTTTGACTTCTCCCGAATATATTGTGTCGTGCGAGTTAATATATCGCTTATTATATTC